>Ga0335081_10000131_pt1 | contig 149293 bp, 126 predicted proteins | sample Lox_Sample_35_FD_206713 | JGI IMG/M metagenome (GOLD analysis project Ga0335081, IMG submission 206713) | Soil microbial communities from Loxahatchee National Wildlife Refuge, Florida, United States - Lox_Sample_3.5 | ecosystem: Environmental > Terrestrial > Soil > Wetlands | place: USA... | reverse complement strand
AAAACTCGTAACGGGGGTGTACAACGGAAGACCATCCATAAGCATCGTAGTCTGATTAGCGCCAAGTCCGTTAAGTTGAATTTGTTTGAAACCGCATGAACTACATCCGGTAAGCACACAAATACCGGGTTCCCCGGTAATGGCCTGAGTGAAATCATCAGCGTTCTTTAGAAATATTATTTGTGGTGAAATTACGGTAGTGGGTTGAATGGCATTGGATAGAGCGCCTATGCGCTCTATGTTTTGCTTTCTGCCTCTCACCACAATGTTTTCATTTATTCGGGATGTCGTATCTGTTCTGGCTGACGACAGTGAATCTGATACTTGGTCATTTTGCTGGGCAAATATCTGTGGGCTTGTCACTGCCAAGAAAAGGCAACAGAGTGCCATAATAAGCGTTTTCATTCTTTCTCCTTTTATGAATACGCAAAATATAATTAAGGACGAATAAACGCTTTTATGCGTTGTATTCTCCTTTATGAATTATGTTTAGCATAATGGCACACCCTTCGCATATATTTAGTGGGGTGCCAATTTTTAGGAATATGTTAAGGAGTTATGCTTGTGGAGGTGCGCGGGTGGAAAAGCTGCGGAGCGGCTCAACAAAATGCTCAACATGATTGCCGATCCGAAGAAAGAAGAAAGTTATCTGAGGATTGAAGATTTGTCTCGCGATCGCTGGACTGGTTGTGGATTGTGCGAACTGGTGGGCAGGGCAGAAAAGATCACTTAAGTTTGAGTCAACCGAGCCAGAGTGGTAATCGAATGGAGAGAAAATGAGTTTGCCCTCCAACGGAATGAAGTCCCTGTGAGCGAGCGGGAAAGTAACGGTTATGAAGGCATACAGAACCAGTATGCTCCGCGCCGCAGCTTTTCGCTTGTCGTACGATACCATGGTTTAAAATCTATCTGTATTCATGTCACAATTCAAGTCGAAAAAGGGAGGGAATTGGTTCCCGGAGAAATTCTTTGATACAAATGAAAGTGTAATTTTAAAGTGAGACCCATTTAACAATGTTCCTCACGTTCGTGTTTGTGTTCTTCTCCCCCTTTGACAAGGGGGAAAAACACAATCGATTCCACAATGATCTTCACTTTACATAAATATCATCGGATTTTGTCTAGTGCCTGTTTCAAATCATCTATTAGATCATCGGAATCTTCGACGCCGACGGAGAGACGTATTAAAGTATCCTCGAGCCCGGATTTGATTCTTACCTCGCGAGGCAGCGATGCGTGCGTCATGGACGCAGGATGCTCTATAAGTGACTCAACCCCGCCAAGACTTTCCGCCAGGGTAAAAATCCTTGTCAGCGTGGTCAACTTTTTCGCAGTATTAATGTTGTCACTCTTCAGTGTGAATGAAACCATTCCGCCGAAATCACGCATCTGCCGTTTCGCGATTTCATGGTTTGGATGGGCTTTGAAGCCCGGGAAGTTTACCTTTTTCACTTTCGGGTGATTCGCGAGAAACTCTGCGATCTTTCTTGCATTCTCGCAATGCCGTTCCATCCTTAAGTGGAGGGTTTTCGTTCCGCGCAATGCCAAGAAGCAATCGAATGGTCCAGGCACGGCTCCGCTTGATTTCTGTATGAAAGATATCTTTTCCGCTATGATGTCGTCGTTTGTAATCGCAGCGCCCAGGATAACGTCGGAATGCCCGCCGATATATTTTGTTGCGCTATGTACCACGATGTCTGCACCTAGTGACAGCGGTTTTTGAAGAAAAGGAGTTGCGAAAGTGTTGTCTACGACAGAAAATGCTTTGACCTTTTTTGCAATCGTCGCGACCTTCTGGATGTCAACGATCCTGAGAAGAGGATTGGTGGGCGTTTCTATCCATACCATTTTCGTATTTGGCTTCAATGCTTTCTTCACATTCTTAGAGTCGCTCATATCAATGAAGTCGAACTTCAATCCGAACTGCTCGAAAACCTTGACGAAAATTCGGTATGTGCCTCCGTAAAGATCGTTTCCCGCAACAACATGATCGCCGGACTTCAGGAGCTTTACAACGGCATCGATGGCTCCCATGCCGGAGGAGAATGCGGCGCAGAATTTCCCGTCCTCGAGGGCGGCGAGATTTTTTTCCAGTGCGGTCCGGGTTGGGTTACCTGCGCGCGAGTAGTCGTAGCCTTTGTGAACTGCCGGCTCAGATTGTACAAACGTGGACGTCTGGTAGATCGGCGTCATGATCGCACCTGTTGCCGTGTCGGCTTCCTGACCTCCATGAATTGCGGTTGTACCGAATCCCCATGAATTTTTCCGTAACTTCATTACTCCTCACATTTCATTCTTCTGTGTCGGTCGAGTTTTCAGTAAGTGCGTATATGAGATCCGACTTTGTAATAATGTCGAGCGAATTGTCTTCATGCTTGACGACCACCGCTGCTGTCTCCTTATCGAGCATCTTGTAGATCTTTTCTATGGAAACTCTCTCCTCAACGACAGGGAATGGCTTGTCCAGGAATTCCTTCACTTTGTGTTCCCGCAAAGCCGGATTAGAGACGAGAATCGACAGCACCTTATTTTCCGTAAGACTTCCGATTATCCTTCCATCTTCAATCACGGGGAGCTGCGAAATGTTGTTCTGTTCCATCAAGTTCGTCGCTTGCACCAGCGTCGCCTCCACGCCTACGCTGATCAACGGCCGCTTTCCTTTTCTCCCGTAGGTGACATCGCTGGCAGTCAGTTTGAACCTGGGTTCCAGGTATTGGTTGTCTTTCATCCAGGTGTCGTTGTACAGTTTAGACAAATATCTTGTACCATGATCCGGGATAATCACGACGATCATGTCTTTTTCGGTAAGCCCGGCGGCAATTTTCAAAGCCACGTGAATTGCAGATCCCGATGATCCGCCGGCAAACACGCCCTCTCTTTTTGCAAGCTGCCTGGCCGTCAAGAACGACTCTTTATCGGAAACCGTTATGACGTCGTCGATGTTCTTGAAGTCCATTATCTTTGGCATGGAATCCTGTCCGATTCCTTCTACTTTGTAGGGATGACTATCGGGAAGCTTTGCCGTCCTGTCCCAGAGGTGTCGATTTCGAAAGTATTCGGCGTAGATGCTTCCTTCAGGGTCAACTCCGATGACTTTGATGTCCGGATTTTTTTCTTTCAGATATTTTGCTGCTCCTACAATTGTTCCGCCGGTTCCGATGCCGCAAATGAAGTGTGTGATCCTGCCTTCAGATTGGTTCCAGATTTCCGGACCGGTTGTCTCATAGTGTGCCTGCGGATTGCTCGGGTTATCATATTGGTTCGGGAAAAACGAATTTGGGATTTCACGGTTCAACCGGTACGCTATGGAATGGTAACTCCGCGGATCATCGGGTTCGACGGCAGTAGGTGTGACGATGACTTCGGCGCCGAAGGCACGGAGCAAATCAATTTTTTCCTGGCTCATCTTGTCCGGCATGGTGAAGATGCACCTGTATCCTTTCATCGATGCCGCCAGCGCCAATCCCATTCCGGTGTTTCCCGAAGTACCCTCGATAATGGTTCCACCGGGTTTCAAGAGTCCGCGGCGCTCTGCGTCTTCGATCATCATCATGCCGATCCGATCTTTGACTGACCCCCCAGGGTTGAGATATTCGAGCTTTGCCAGCAGAATGGGTTTGATTCCCGCGGCGATCCGTGTCAGCCTGAGCATCGGTGTGTTGCCTATGATTTCAACGATTGAGTTGTACCACATTTCTGTACTCTAAGAGGTGATGGAATGTTAAAAGAAATTATGACTTTGAAGCAAAAAGTCCCGGCGTCTTGCTTCCGATCTCTATACGAAACGCTGCACCGGATCGAAGCCGGCGTTCTTTATCGCGCGCGTAATATGATTTAAGCTGAAACCTGAGAAATGCTTTGTGCCCGCCGCGCTCACTACGTTTTCTTCTATCATTAAGCTGCCAAAATCATCGGCGCCAAATCGCAATCCAATCTGTGCAATTTTCAATCCTTGTGTAACCCAGCTCACCTGAATTGAATCGATATTGTCTAACATGAGCCGCGAGATCGCGAGCGTCTTTAAATAATCGAATGCAGAAGATTTTTCGCGAAGGTTATCATGGTTCTCCGCCAGCTCCGTGTTCCTCGGCTGGAAAGTCCAGGGGATGAACGCCGTAAAACCGTTCGTCACGTCCTGCAGCTCGCGTACCACGATCATGTGTTGAAGCCGGTCCTCGTAATTCTCGACGTGGCCGAACATCATGGTTGCAGTCGATTTAAGTCCTAACTTGTGAGCCTCGTACATCACGCCGAGCCATTCATCCGAGGTACATTTCTTGGGTGCAATTTTGTCGCGCACGGTATCCACCAGAATTTCCGCCCCGCCTCCGGGAATCGAATCGAGTCCGGCGGCCACCAGTCGCTTAATAACCTCGCGCGTCTTCAACCCGCTCTGATCCGCTATGAAGACAATTTCTTCGGGAGACAGGGCATGAAGGCAAATGTCATAATTGGATTTTATGAATCGAAATGTATCCTCGTAATAATCCAGACCCAGTTCAGGATTCAAGCCGCCCTGCAAGAGTATTCTCGTCCCGCCGAGGTCCATGGTCTCCTGAATTTTGTTTCCGAGCTCCTCATATGTCAGCCTGTAGCTCTTTTTTTCGTCGCCGACTTTTGCGTAAAACGCACAGAAAGTGCATTCGGTAACGCAGACGTTCGTGTAATTAATGTTCCTATCGATGATATATGTGATAACCGGCTTGGGATGTTTTTTCCATCTGACATTATCGGCCAGCATTCCGATTGTAAGCAGGTCGTTGGAATTGAATAAATCCATTCCCTCTTCAAATGTCAGGCGTTCTCCTTCACGGACCTTCTTAAAAATCTGTTCCAACATGGACCTATTTCCTCATCAAAATGGCGAAAAGCGGTTAAAGAAACAACGACAAGAGAAATGTGAGCACATGAAGACTAACAATACAGATTGGGAAAAAGGTTTCAAAATTTCTTCCGGCCGCGCCAATCCCGGAAGACCTCCCTATTCTAACGGTGTCTTTGGAAGTTCCGCCTCCGACTGTTAAATTTCCACGCAAATAATCGTTGAACAAAGATAAATGAGAGCATTAATACCGGTCGCTGGCGTGGGAACCCGTCTGCGTCCTCATACATACTCGCTGCCAAAAGTCTTATTGAACGTTGGGGGCAAACCGATCGTCGGGCATATCGTCGATAAACTCTGCGATATCGGGATAAAAGAGATATCCGTCGTGGTAGGATACATGGGCGACATGGTGCAGGAGTATCTTACGAAAAATTTCAAGGCGAACTTCAAATTCTTCTTTCAGGAAGAACGGCTCGGACTTGGACATGCAGCGCACGTTGCACTGTCCGGAGATTCCAGCGATGAACCGCTCCTGATTATCCTGGGAGATACTGTTTTTGATGTCGACCTGAAGCCGCTCCTGCAAAGCGAGTATTCGAGCATCGGCGTGAAAAAAGTCGACGATCCGAGACGGTTTGGTGTGGTGGAAACGGCCGACGGATCGGTCAGGAAGCTGATCGAGAAGCCGGACCGGCCGACCTCAAATCTTGCAGTCGTCGGGTTGTATTTTATAAAGTCGCCGCGGAAGCTTACTGATGCGCTCGACGAGGTCATCGGAAAAAATATAAAAACGAAAGGCGAGTACCAGCTTACCGATGCTTTGCAGATCATGCTGGATCGCGGTGAGCGAATAACTTTCTTCGAGATCGATGGATGGTATGATTGCGGGAAGCCTGAGACCTTGCTTGAAACCAACAGACATTTATTAAAGAAGACCAAGCATTTCAAAAGGCGCGATGACGTAGTGATTATTCCGCCTGTTTACATCGCAGACTCGGCTAAGATTGAAAACTCGGTGATCGGTCCTAACGCCACAATAGATCTGGGAGTGACAATAAAAGACTCGCTGATTCGTGATTCCATAATAGGAGCCGGCGCTTCGATACAAAACTCGCTTCTCGAAGGGTCGATTGTCGGGCAGAACGCGCAGCTTAAAGGGAGTTTCAAACGCGTTAATGCCGGCGATTCGACTGAAATTGATTTCCTATAAAAAAATTTTGGAGAAATAAGATAATGTATAGACTATTTACTTCAGAGTCTGTCACCGAAGGACACCCTGACAAAGTTTGTGACCAGATATCCGATGCCGTACTCGATGCGCACTTAGCTATCGAACCGAATTCCAGAGTTGCTTGCGAAACTTACGTCACCACCGGGCTGGTGGTAATCGGCGGAGAAGTGACCACCAGCGAAATGGCCAGATCAAAGATCGATCCTGCGTCGATCGCCCGCAGGGTGATCTGCAAGATCGGCTATAATGACAGCAAACTCAAATTCGATTCGGAGTCGTGCGGAATAATAAATGTAATGCACTCGCAGTCTGCCGACATCAGCAGGGGCGTTGTCACGGGCGGTGCAGGCGATCAGGGAATGATGTTCGGCTATGCTTGTGATCAAACCGAAGAATATATGCCCCTGCCAATCGCGCTGGCTCACAGGTTGACCCGTCGTCTTGCAGAAGTGAGACGAATGCCGAAATCGCCTATGCCATATTTGCGCCCGGATGGAAAAAGTCAGGTGACCGTTGCATACCATGACAACGGGAAAATAACGGTCGAGACGGTTGTCGTCTCGACACAGCATGATCCCGAGCCTGACGGCACGAGTGAAAAAAGATGGCAGGACAAGATCGATGACGACGTCAAGAAGCATATCATCAGGGCGGTAATACCGGAAAAATTCCTGACGAAGGAGACTAAATATTATATCAATCCAACGGGAAGATTCGAGATTGGCGGACCGCATGGTGACACGGGACTTACCGGGAGAAAAATAATCGTGGATACTTACGGCGGGTACGCTCCGCACGGGGGCGGCGCTTTTTCAGGAAAGGATCCGTCAAAGGTTGACAGGAGTGCAGCTTACGCCGCGAGGTATTTGGCAAAGAATATCGTCGGCGCCGGGCTTGCAGGAGAGTGCATGATTCAGTTTGCCTACGCCATCGGAGTTGCCGAGCCGGTTTCCGTTTTGGTCGATACGAAGGGCACGGGGAAAAATATTCCGGATGATGAATTAGCAAAAGTCATTAGGAGAGTCATGGATTTGACCCCGGGTGGAATCACAAAGCATCTCAACTTGCGCCGGCCGATTTTTGAAAAGACTGCAGCCTATGGACATTTCGGAAGAGATGACAAGGATTTCACATGGGAAAAATTGGACCTTGTGAAAGCCCTGCAGAAAGAAGTAAAGTAAGATTTTGAAGAACAAGAAGACATTGGAGAATTTTATCGATGGATGAAGTGAAGGAGCTTTACAGAGTAAAAGATATTAAACTTGCAGATGAAGGCAGGAAAAGAATCGCCTGGGCCGAATCAAGAATGCCCGTCCTGATGGCACTGAAAGAGAAGTACACCGCGGCAAAGCCCTTCAAGGGATATAAGATTGCCGGATGCCTTCATGTCACGAAGGAAACTGCGGTGCTCGTCAAGACATTCGTAGCTTGCGGTGCGCAGGTAAGCTGGAGCGGCTGCAATCCTCTTTCCACCCAGGATTCCGTCGCAGCAGCACTTGCATCGGAAGATATTTCCATTTTTGCGTGGCACGGGATGTCGGTAAAAGAATTTTATTGGGCGATCGACGAAACGATAAAGATGAAACCTAATCTGACACTCGACGATGGCGCGGATTTGATCTTCACTTTGCACAACAAGTATTCGGATCTCGCCGAGACCGTGGTGATCGGAGGAACGGAAGAAACGACAACCGGTGTGCACAGACTGCGTGCCATGGCGGCCGATGGGGCACTGAAGTATCCTGTCGTCGCTGTCAACGATGCCGAGACAAAATGGGATTTTGACAATGTATACGGCACGGGTCAATCGACGCTCGACGGTATCCTGCGAGCAACTAGCATTTTGCTTGCCGGGAAAAATATAGTGGTCGCCGGTTACGGCCATTGCGGGAAAGGCGTTGCAACGCGCGCGAAGGGACTCGGCGCAAATGTGATTGTCACAGAAGTGAAGCCTACCGCTGCACTGAAGGCCACGTTGGAAGGTTTCAGAGTTATGCCGATGGATGAAGCTGCAAAGATCGGAGATATATTTATCACTGCGACCGGCGTTAAAGATGTCGTGGTCGACCGCCATTTCGAAAAGATGAAAGATGGCGCTGTCGTCTGCAACACCGGTCATTACGACTGCGAGCTTAACCTGAATCATCTAAAAGGCATCACTAAGAAGATTCAGGAGATTCGCCCGAACAACGAAGAACACATGACCAAGGATGGAAGAAGAATTTACGTACTGGCCCAGGGCAGACTGGTGAACCTCGCGGCCGCCGAAGGCCATCCGTCAGAAGTCATGGATATGTCTTTTGCGAACCAATTTATGTCCCAGCTCAGGCTTGTCGAGCTTCATAAGAAAGGGAAGAGACTTGAAAATAAGGTCCATGACATCCCGCCGGAACAGGATCAGGAAATTGCATTGGTGAAATTGAAGACAATGGGAATAAAGATCGACAAGCTCACCCCTGAGCAGGTGAAGTATCAAACAGATTACAGTTCAGGAACTTAACGCAAGATTGGCGTGGAAGGTGTCAAGAAGGCTGTTTGGGAAATTACTGAACAGCCTTTTGCATTTATGCAGTGTATGGTAAACTCGCTGCTGCGGTATCCGATGCCGCGGATTATTTGATCTTATGCGGGTAACGAAGATAGATTTCCTGGATCTGCCGGAGCTTGAACCCTACCGGACAATGCGCCGCACTTTAGAACACCGTGCGATAGGAATATTCGTGGCCGAAGGCGAGAAGGTCGTTTGTCGTCTCATCGAGAGTGATCTGGAACTCGTTTCGATTTTGCTAACGCAAGAGTGGCTCGATCAGTATCGGGATATTCTTTCAAGTCGTCTTGCCGAGGAAGGTGTTTTTGTTGCGGAGAAAGTTCAGCTTGAACAAATTGTCGGGTACGGATTACATCAGGGAATCATGGCGATAGGAAGGGTCCCGCGATCATTGAATATTTTTGAGTTTTTAGAAAAATGTCCGAAACCTAGATTGTTTGTTGCTGTCGACGGAATAGCAAACTCTGAAAACATGGGAGTGATTGTCAGGAACTGTGCTGCGTTCGGCGTACAAGCTTTGGTTGTGGGTGAAACTTCCTGTGACCCGTATCTTAGACGCTCGGTCAGAAATTCTATGGGGACGATTTTCAACCTGCCCATTGTCAACGTCGACAGGTTGTCAGAAACAATGAAGAAATTATCTGAAGGGGTTCGCTCGGAACATGAAAAATCTTCAATCCGGATAATTGCGGCCGACCCGAAACATGATTCCAGTGAAATCTCAGGAGTCGATTTGACAGAGGATATTTGTTTGGTTTTCGGCAGCGAAGGTGAAGGAATTTCGGGAGAGGTTTTGGAGAATTGCAGCGTTCGAATGAAGATTCCGATGCACCATGATGTAGACTCCATCAACGTGGGAAGCTCTGTAGGCGTTATTCTTTATGAAGCTGTTCGTCAAAGAGGAAAACCAAAGCCCCGGATCTAGTCCGGCTTAGGATAGCGATATTGAGGCAGACTGCCTCTCGCGTAGTTCAAATATAGTTTAAAATCAATCTATTTCGGGTGTTTTGTTGGCACAACCATTGTGAGTTATAGGTGTGCTTGAAAAGCTTTTAGACTAATCTCAGACAGTTGGAGAAATAAAATGTGTCTTGGTGTGCCTGGAAAAATCACGAAGATCGTCGATAACGAAACCGGATTGAAGATGGGAACGGTGAACTTCGGCGGTGTGTCAAAGGAAGTATGTCTTGCTTATGTGCTCGAAGCAAAAGTCGGCGACTATGTGGTCGTTCATGTCGGATTTGCGATCAGCATCGTGGATGAGATGGAGGCGAAACAGGTTTTTGATTATCTAGATCAAATTGATGAGCTATCCGACCGGATGCCATCGGAAAAAGATCTTGGCGAGCAAGAGCAGGCGCGATAAAATGCACGAACTCTCGATAGCCGGAAATATTTTGGAAATAGTGAATGAAAATACCGATGGAGGTTCTGAGGTTAAAAGTATAAAAGTGAAGATAGGCAGGCTTGCTGGTGTCATACCCGATTCTCTTGAGTTTTGTTTCAGTGCCATCACGAAGGACACGCCTCTTGAAAAAGCAAAACTAGAAATTGAAAACGTTGAAGTAGTTGTACACTGTAATAGTTGTGGAGCTGCTTTTGCAGTTGAGGATTTTTTCTTCCAGTGCCAGAATTGCGGAAGTCCCGATGTGAAAGTTATTTCGGGAAATGAATTGCAGGTCGTCGAAGTCGAAATAAATGATGGAGCTGATAAGCCAACGTGAGCATCATAACCATAGAAAAAAAAGTGCTGCAAAAAAACGACGAAGTGGCACAGCAAAACAGACTGGTATTTGATAAATACGGCATCTATGCAATAAATCTAGTGAGTTCACCTGGCGCGGGCAAAACGAGCTTACTGGAGAAAACGCTGGAGTATCTCAAGGGCAAAATCGGAATTGCCGTGATCGAGGGCGATGTTCAGACCGATCTCGATGCGCGGCGCGTCTCGAAGCTCGGCGTGCCTGTTGTCCAGATCGTGACAAACGGCGGATGTCATCTTGAAGCGAAACTTGTTCAGGATGCCATTGTAAATATTCATATGGAAAACGTAAAACTTCTGGTAATTGAAAATGTGGGCAACCTGGTTTGCCCGGCTGGCTACGACCTTGGCGAAGCAGTGAAAGTGGTTGTTGCGAGTACCCCTGAGGGGGACGACAAGCCGTTAAAGTACCCTGCTATGTTTCGTAATGCTTCGGTTTTGATCATTAACAAAATAGATCTTGTGCCTTATCTCAATTGCGACCTCGTACAACTTAAGAAAAACGCACTTCAGATAAACCCGAACTTGAAAGTATTTGAAACCTCCTGTACCACCAACGCGGGAATCCCTGACTGGTCTGAGTGGCTTTTGAGTAAAGCGATTTGAAAACTCGTCTTCACATGGTTTTACACGGTGCGGTACAGGGTGTCGGCTTTAGACCTTTTGTCTATCGGCTCGCTGCGGAAATGGGACTCAACGGATGGGTGCTCAATTCGTCGCAGGGAGTGTTCATAGAGGTTGAAGGCGAAAAAAATCTTCTTGATCAATTTGTAATCCGACTCGAAAAAGAAAAGCCTCCGCGAGCTTATGTCCAGGGCATTGAGACTTCCTTTCTTGACCCCGTCGGTTACGAGAGCTTTGAAATAAAAGAAAGCAACTCTGACGGTGAGAAAAGTGTGCTGGTACTCCCCGATATTGCAACATGCCCGGATTGTGTGAGAGAAATTTTTGAACCGGGCAACCGCAGGTATCTTTACCCTTTTACAAATTGCACGAACTGTGGGCCAAGATTCAGCATCATAAAATCTCTGCCTTACGACAGACCTAACACGACGATGCAAAAATTTGAGATGTGCGAAGAGTGCAGAGAAGAATATGAGAATCCGGGAAACAGGAGATTTCATGCACAACCGAACGCATGTCCGAAATGCGGACCGCACATCGAACTGTGGGACAGAAACGGCGGAGTTTTAGCAGCGCACCATGATGCACTTCTTCAGGCTTCTGAGGCAATAAAAGTTGGAAAGATAGTTGCACTGAAAGGAATCGGTGGCTTTCAGCTCCTTGTGGATGCACGAAACGACGAAGGAGTGAAACTCCTGCGCGTCAGAAAGCATCGTGAAGAGAAACCATTTGCGCTGATGTATCCTTCATTGGGGCGTCTGAAGCAAGAATGTGAAATCTCGGAAATCGAAGAGAGGCTTCTCCTTTCACCTGAAGCGCCGATCGTATTGTTGAAAAGGATGAAGCAGGAAATGCCGCAGATAGCACCGTCGGTTGCTCCCCGCAATCCGTATCTGGGCGCAATGCTCCCTTACTCTCCGCTCCATCATATCCTGCGGCGGCAACTCGATTTTCCTTTGGTTGCAACGAGCGGAAACATCTCGGATGAGCCGATTTGCACTGATGAATCTGAAGCGATCGAGAAGCTTAAGAACATAGCCGATTTCTTCCTTGTGCATGATCGACCTGTTGAGCGGCACGTCGATGACTCTGTCGTGAGGGTGATGGCCGGTCGCGTCCAGATTGTCCGCCGTGCAAGAGGATACGCGCCGTTCCCGATTGAAAATGAGAATGAATGCCGTAAAGTAGTGCTTGCGGTAGGCGGACATTTGAAAAATACCGTGGCGATGAATTCCGGGAACAACATATTTCTAAGCCAGCACATCGGGGATTTATCCACTCAGGAAGCGTTGCGTGCTTTTGAGAAGGTAACGGGGGATTTCCAGAAACTGTATGAGATTTCTCCGAAACTGATTGCACATGATATGCACCCCGATTACTCGTCGACTCACTTTGCCGAGAAGGCGCGTGGCGAGAAGCTGAGAGTTCAGCATCATTTTGCTCATGTTGCGTCCTGCATGGCTGAGAATAAACTGGAAGGAGATGTTCTGGGCGTCTCCTGGGATGGAACGGGATATGGAGAAGATGGCACGGTCTGGGGCGGTGAATTTCTTTTGACCGATGGGGCGTTCTATGAACGAATCGCGACCTTGAGATCATTTCGGTTGCCGGGCAGCTCGGCTTCAATAAAAGAACCTCGGCGCACTGCTATAGGACTCCTCTATGAGATTTTTGGCGACGAGTTGTTTCTGATGAAAGACCTGGAACCGATCAAGGCATTCGATGAAGGATCACTTGCAATCTTAAGACAAATGCTCGCGAAAAAACTGAACTCGCCGGTTACGACCAGCGCCGGACGGCTCTTTGATTCAGTATCTTCAATAGTCGGCTTGCGCCAGGTTGTCAATTTTGAAGGTCAGGGCGCGATGGAATTGGAATTTGCACTGGACGGAGTCTGTTCCGAAGAAACGTACCATTTTGAACTTGCAGGAAGCAGAAGACAGGACTCGGTGGTTAAGAAATACTACGACCCGGATTTCGTAATTGATTGGGAGCCCATGATAAGGGAAATCATCTTCGATGAGTCGAGGACAATCCCTTTCGGATTAATCTCTGCAAAATTCCACAATACCCTGGTTGAAATGATTGTCGCGGTCGCCGAGCAGGCAGGCAGGGAAAAGGTTGTGCTGAGCGGCGGGTGTTTTCAGAATAAATATTTGACCGAAAGAGCGGTCGCGAGGTTGTCTGAAAAGGGATTCAAGCCGTACTGGCATCAGAGAGTGCCGCCAAATGATGGAGGAATTTCGCTCGGGCAAATATTTGTTGCATTAAATAGGAGCAAGAGACAGGGAACACGGAGTCAGAATCAAGAAATCAGAAGTGAGGAGCTGACGGCTGAAAATTAAATGAAGTATCTTGATGAATACAGGAACGCTGACGCCGCGAAGAAGTACGCTGAAATGATCCATAAAGTCACGAAGCACAAGTGGACCATGATGGAAATTTGCGGCGGTCAGACACATGCGATCGTGAAATTTGGGATAGACCACCTGCTCCCGCAGGAAATCACGCTTGTTCATGGCCCGGGATGTCCAGTTTGTGTCACTCCGCTCGAGATAATCGACAAAGCTATCGCGATTGCGGGAATGCGCGATATTATCTTCACTTCATTTGGTGATATGCTTCGCGTGCCCGGTTCGAAAAAAGATCTGCTGACCGTAAAATCCGAAGGCGGTGATGTCAGGATAGTCTATTCGCCGCTTGACGCTGTGAAGTTAGCCCGACAAAATCCGAGTAAAAAGATTGTTTTCTTTGCCGTCGGGTTTGAAACGACAGCTCCGGCAAATGCCATGGCCGTCCGGGAGGCAAGCAATACGGGAGCAAAGAATTTTTCAATCCTCTCCTCGCATGTCCTTGTTCCTCCGGCCATAGAAGCCATACTGTCATCGTCGTCCAATCTTGTTCAGGCATTTCTTGCAGCGGGTCACGTGTGCACGGTTATGGGATATGAGGATTATTTGCCGATATCGAAACAATATAAAACCCCGATTGTCGTCACAGGATTCGAGCCCGTTGATATTCTACAAGGAATTTACATGGCAGTTAAACAACTTGAAGAGGGAAGAGCTGAGGTTGAGAATCAATATGCCCGCGCGGTTAGGAAGGAAGGAAATATTCCGGCGAAGAAAATGTTGTCCGAAGTCTTTGAGGTGATAGACAGAAAGTGGCGTGGTATCGGGACGATTCCGCGAAGCGGATGGGGGTTGAAACCCGAATTTGCCGACTACGATGCGGAGAAAATATTTGACGTGGATGAAATAGAAACTAAAGAATCGTCGGCCTGTATTGCCGGTCAAATCATGCAAGGACTGAAGAAACCTAATGAATGTCCTGCCTTCGGAGCGGAATGTAAACCGGAGCGTCCGTTGGGTGCACCCATGGTTTCGTCCGAAGGTTCGTGCGCGGCATATTTTCATTATGGAAGGTTTAGAGAGGCGGAAAGGAATTGAGCAGTGACAAACAAACCTCCGATTGATCTGAGCGGCGGCTTTGCCTGCCCCATTCCGAAATCCGAGTACGAGAATATCCTCCTGGCACACGGCAGCGGTGGAAAACTCACGCATCAACTCATCGAGAAAATGTTCCTCCCTCAGTTCAAAAATAAGCTGCTTGAGCCGCTCCATGACGGTGCGGTATTTACAGTCGGGAAACAAAAGTTTGCTTTCACGACCGACTCTTACGTCGTGCATCCAATTTTTTTCCCGGGCGGAAATATCGGTGAGCTTGCAGTGAACGGAACCGTAAACGACCTTGCGATGTGTGGAGCCAACCCGGTTTACCTTTCTGCCGGCTTCATAATCGAAGAAGGATTGCCCGTGGATGATCTTTGGAAAATTGTTCTGTCAATGCAGGAGGCCGTGAAGCGTGCAGGAATTATGCTTGTCACCGGAGATACGAAGGTGGTTGACCGGGGAAAGGGCGACAAGATTTTCATAAATACCTCCGGTATCGGGATTATTGAAAATGGAGTTGAGATTAGCCCGAAGAAGATAAAAGTTGGCGACAAGATAATTGTCAGCGGTGAAATTGCCCTGCACGGCATCGCGATCATGTCGGTGCGTGAAGGGATCGAGTTTGAAACGGAAATCAAAAGCGACACCGCACCGCTGAATAAACTCGTGCAGAAAATGTTAGACGCCGGCAACATCCATGTCCTTCGTGATCCGACTCGCGGCGGTGTTGCAACGACGCTGAATGAGCTTGCCGAACAGTCGAAGCTCGGAATATTAATAGAAGAAGAAAGCGTACCAATTCCTGATGATGTTCGCGGCGCGTGTGAAATCCTGGGACTCGATCCGTTGTATATTGCGAACGAAGGAAAGCTCCTCGCATTCGTCTCGCCGAAGGAGTCTGCGAAGGTCTTATCGGCTATGCGAGAGCATCCACTCGGCAAGCATTCTGCAATAATCGGAGAAGTCGTGGATGAACACCATGGCACGGTCGTCATGAAAAGCAGGATCGGCGGGACGCGCGTCGTCGATATGCTGACCGGGGAACAGCTGCCGAGAATCTGCTGAAGATAAGGTCCTGACCAAAATTCCTATTCATTTTTCTGCTTCCTTTCATTATCTTAATCATTGTTTTCTTATGACAGTTATTGCTGCAAACGATCGTGATTAACGAACAAGGTGGTAGAAGATGAAAGGGATTAGATTTTTTTATAGCTCATTGTTTACCTTTTTTTTAATGACAGCTGTGGGATTTTCCCAGGGGATGGCGAATGGCGATTTCCTCACTCATGCCATCGACTCAAGCGTCAATCCGGCAGCCGATTTCTTCAAATTTGCGACAGGCACATGGATGAAAAACAATCCGATTCCGCCGACTGAACGCGCGTGGGGAATCGGTAACCTTGTCCAGGAAGAAACATACGCAAGGCTGAAGAGTATATTGCAGGACGCGCAGGCTTCCAATGCCTCGAAGGGAAGCAACGAACAGAAGGTCGGCGATTTTTACTTCACAGGCATGGATTCCACAACGATTGACAGCCAGGGAATAGCCCCGCTTCGACCGGAATTGGATAGGATCGACTCCATAAAAAATAAGAAAGACTTATACGATGTCGTTGCACTTCTTCAGCGTGAAGGCGTGAATGTAATGTATGGTTTGTTTATCGATCAGGATCAGATGAAGAGCGATGCTTATGCGATGTACCTGTGGCAGGGTGGACTTGGCCTGCCCAACAGGGAATATTATTTCAGAAACGATGAACGTACCAAAAGAATTAGAGACGAATACAAGAAACACGTGGCGAAAATGCTTGAGCTGGTTGGCGAAGATTCGATTACTTCAACCGCCAACGCAAACGATATCTATCAAATTGAAGTATTTCTCGCCGATTCGTCGAGGAAATTGGAGGATCTGAGAGATCCTTACGCAAATTATAATAAGATGTCGATGACAAATTTGAACCATGAAAATTCTGATATCGACTGGACTGAAATCTTCGCGGATGAAGATGTGAAGGGTCAGGATTCGGTTATCGTAGGCCAGCCCGAATTTTTCCACGAGCTCGATGTGGCAGTGAACAAATTCAGCATTGCTGAGTGGAAGGAATATCTGAGATGGCATCTCGTAAATACTTTCGCGGACAGGCTCAGCAGTCCGATTGAGGTTGAGAATTTTCATTTCAAAGGGACGATCATGGCCGGCGTTAAGGAGCAGAGGCCGAGATGGAAACGGGTCCAGGATGCGACGGAGAGTGCCATGGGCGAGCTGCTTGGACAGGTCTATGTCAAAAAGTATTACTCTGCTGAAACTAAGAAGCGTTACGAGAGTCTTGTCAACAATATGATCTCTGCCTTCGCAGAGCGAATAAAGAACCTTGATTGGATGAGCGATTCAACAAAGCAAAAGGCGCTTTACAAGTTGAGCAAGTTGACAAAGAAAGTCGGTTACCCGGACAAGTGGAAAGATTTTTCAAAGTTGTCTGTCGATAAAGGCTCTTATGTCAGGAACACCATAAATGCAAATATTTTCTGGTTCGACAGAGACGCGAACAAATTAGGGAAACCCGTCGACCGATCGGAATGGGACATGACGCCGCAAACGTATAACGCCTATTACAATCCTTCGAATAATGAGATCGTGCTTCCTGCCGCGATTTTCATAATACCGGGCGTTCCGGATTCGCTCATCGATGATGCGGTCGTTTATTCGTATGCAGGCGCGTCCACTATTGGACATGAGATGACCCATGGCTTCGACGATGAGGGGAGACAGTATGATGCCCAGGGAAATCTGAGAGACTGGTGGACAAAGGGGGACGCAGAAAAATTCCAAGCGAAGACGAAGTTGATGGTTGATCAATTTGACGATTACATTGTTCTTGACAGCATGCACATAAACGGGAAGGCGACGCTCGGTGAAAATATTGCCGATCTTGGCGGACTTGTAATAGGTTACGATGCGTTCAGGCAAACAGAAGAATATAAAGAAGGGAAGCCCGTTAATGGACTGACCCCTTCACAAAGGTTCTGGATGGGTTACGCATACTCGTGGCTTGGTCATGCAAGACCGGAAGCGTTGGCGCAGCAAGTTTTGACGGACGTTCACTCTCCGAATTTCTTGCGTGTGAACGGACCACTGAGCGACATTCCAGAATTTTACAAAGCATTTGGAGTCAAAGACGGCCAGCCGATGTGGAGAGCTCCGGACAGGAGGGTTAAGATCTGGTGAGAGATGGTCGAGAGCGAAAAAGATCCCAAACTTATTGCACTGCAATTTAATAATTGCATAAGTAATCGTGACGTCAAGGGGCTTGGTCTGCTCATGACTGAAGATCACGCTTTCATCGACCGCGATAATAATGTGTCCAGAAGCAGAGAAAAGATGCTGAATGCATGGTCAAAATTTTTCGACATGTTTCCAAAGTACAGAAATACTTTTGAGCGCATCGAATCCAGGCACAACTGCGCGATCATGCTGGGATTTGCCTGTTGGTCTGAAGAGAATCAACATGATCCGGCAATTTGGACCGCCACGATCGCAGACGGCCTCGTGGCGGAGTGGCGCATCTATCATGACACGGAAGAAAACAGGAAGAAATTCGGACTTAGTTGAATGTATTCACGGAAGAGAGTGGAAGTCTACTTAAGCCTGACGAAAAAGGAGATAAATTTCTTCGGCCAATTTAAGAAGCCATACGACATTCAAATATTTCTAAATGAAATCCCGTACGACGCTAAGCCTGGTACAAGTTCACCGAGCGGAGTCATTCGCGAGAGGAAGGCAAATTGTTTTGAAGGGGCGTTATTCGGCGCGGCAGCCTTAAGAATGCTTGGACACAAACCGCTGATCGTCGACATGATAGCTGACAACGATGACGATCACGTAGTTGCAGTCTTCAAGTACGACAACTTTTATGGTGCGATTGCTAAGTCTAATACTACGATCCTGCGATTTCGTGAACCTGTCTACCGTACTTTAAGAGAACTTGTGATGTCATATTTCGATTTCTACATAAATACCATCGGTGAGAAGACATTGCGGAGTTATTCTAATCCGGTCGACCTGTCGAGATTTGACAACCGAAATTGGATGACGACTGAAGAGAATCTTGATTTTATCGGTGATTATTTGAGCGGCATAAGGCATAACAAAATCTTAACTGCGAGACAAATTCGCAGCTTGAGCCGGGCAGATGCCGGTCTTGTTAAGCTTTGTTTCAGCAACGCTGTCGAAGAAGGAGTTTATAAACCTGAGGAGAAATAGCGAGATGGCATAGAAGCTTGATCAAAGAGATCGCAATGTTGGTTGATTATTTCGAGGGGCGCCATTAAATTTCTCCATATCGGTTCAGGGATTCTGGAAAAACATCGAGTTGAGTGCAATGATATCTTTGGAAGAAATCATATAGAGCACTTAATATCTAACAAATGGAGGATGCATGGGTAAGTTGAAAATTTCGATCTTGATTCTTTCCGGGTTTGCGATAATGATGTTATCCGGGTGCAGCAAGAATAATACCGCAACGGGACCGCACGACCAGCAAACCGCGAAGCAGCGAGTCGACCAGGCTAACCAAATTTTCATACCAAAATTGGCCGAGATGGTTATATCGAACGGCCAGGACACGGCGAGCTTTAATATGTCTGCGGCAACATCATTGTACCAGGAAGCCTTGAACGCCGATCCGGACAACCTCGACGCCAACTTCGGTATGGCCGCCACGGAGTTCTTTACAATCTTTTCAAATCCGTCCATCAGGACCGTTATCGGAGGGAATCCGGCATTGTCGCCTGCACCGTCGTCTGCGTTCAGCAAAAAGGGAGCAATTACCGGCCTGAGCAGTTCGATTCTCTCCCGCTCGAAATCGATGATCGCGCTTCTTAGAGATCCTCTCTTTCCTCTTCGAATCTATAAGAGCCTCAGTGCCGGAGATACTACTGTCGCACTCAGCGATTATCAGGGAATCATCGAGACGGTCGTTCTGCCGGCGCTCTCGGATGCGATCACTCATCTGAATGTAGTGGTTCAGCACTCGGACTATATTTTCTACATCCCGCCTCAACAACTCGGTGAAAATTCTGGAGACTCAATACGAATTGGACTCACAGAGATATATGCTCTACTTGCGACGTGCCAGATTGTCGACGCGACAGGTTCGCTTCTCGTTTCATACAACGTCGATTACGATGCTACCGATTCGTCCGCCGTCGACCAGGCATGGCAAACCAATTCAGCCTTTCTTGCGTTACGCACAAACGGAGCGCAGAGGATGAAAGATGTGAAGACCAACATTATCGGCGCTGCCAACAGCATTCAGAACGGCATCACATTCCTCATTCAGCATCCAAGCAACGGGATAATAATATATCGAACTGAAGATGGCCCGGAATTAACCGACATAAAGAACGCGATGGACTCCGTGAAGCAGTTCCTGTCCGGCCCTGTCACGGTCTCTGGAGATTTCAATAATACCGGTGTGCAGACCACTCTGACGATAAACTTAGGGAAACTTTTTGATAACGCGATTCCAAACTTCAAACAGAAGCTTCCATCTTACACGGTAGGCGTTCAAAAAGATGGAGATGCCTATGATGCTATCCTTACTTGGCAGGCGGCATCTTTTTCGACATGGACATTCCCGGATCCTACATTCAATGGAATTTTCCCGGGAATTACAACCGATGCGCAGTTCAAGCAGGCATTCGGAATCACCGCCGCGTCCTGGATGCCATACGTGATTATTTCGGCCAACTAGTCGTATTCGACTTAGTCGCTGACCCAGCAAAGTGTGTAGAGTATCTATTGTTGTGGTGGCAATACTTTTCGGCTGCCGCGTTGCCACTGCCCAGGATATACTAAGTCTCCTGCTCTCGGGAGATGCGCGGTCCAGGTCAATCGGAGGAAATCCTTTTTCATCTCTGGATGAAGGGAATCTCTTATCATCAGAAAGCACGGGGTACGTGCACTCCAGCCTGAGGTTTGATTTCAAAGATGATGACATCTACCGCGAAGCCTGCTCTGATGGCACTGAGACTTTGCTTCAGAACATCAACAGGCAGACCGACTTGTCTCTCGCATTGTCAGATGAGCCAATGGGCCCGAGGTTGGGAATCAGCGTCAAATCCTCGGGCTCGTCGGCGATCATGGATCAGTCTCCATCTGAACATGCAAACTATGAGGCGGAGCACAGAACGGTCATGCTGAGTTACGAAACGCCACTCGGAAGTTTGATGCGCGTAGGGGTTGCAGTAGGACGTTCATATAGGAGTCCCCAAAAGTATGCGGCCTACGAAAGCAGGTTTTCGTTTCTTCTCCCGGCGGGGATTCTCCTAAATCTGAAGATGGGAAGCTGGGAACATTCCCAGGCTCTACAGCTTCAAATCTCCGGCACGGACGGCCTTTTGCCGCTGGACTATGCGCAAAGGGGGGCCGATTTCACGCTTCGAGTTCCCGTTGGCGCCCTGTCAGTCTTAGCTACCGGACATGAGGATTTCATTTCGTCGGCGGCAAATTCATCGAGAGCATTTGACACAAGGTTTACACCCGATGGAGTGGACTACGGCTACGGGTTGCATTGTCTCGCTACCATCGGAAACGGCTGGAAGGGACTCTTGTCTCTGACCAGAGCAGTTGTTGAGGGAAACGGTATATTTTGTTCCAGCGACCAGACCTACGGTAAGCTTGACGAGTTTGGTTTTGAAAACACTGTTGCTCAGGGAGCCGTTCAATCCGTCGGTTCATCGGGTGGACTCATCGAAGCTGATGTCAAATGGCAATCCATACGCGGCAACGTTGAGGGCTACGCCGAAGACTGGCCCTTCGTAAGCATATTTGATTCCCCCATTCCTGTTCGCGAGAATGTGCAGGCTTCAGGTGGAATAGACATAATGCAGATGCATGTCGGTGGGGAGACATCAGTGAGCAGGCTGCTCAGATGTGCTTTCGGGGCGAGTATCCTTAGAGCAAGGCCTGATTTTAAGCTGGAATCCTGGGAATCCAAGTACATCGTGTTCGGCGTGAGAGGCTACAAAGAGAGAGGCATCTCTGTAAACCTGATCGATGCTGCGATCTTGTCAGCGGGCGTGCAAATGAAGTTATGGCCCTTTATTGTCGGTTACTCATTCACACAATTTGTCCCCATATACATTGGTCGGTCAAGTTCAACAGGCGAAGGTTCTGTTTCTTCCTCACTGTCAGGGCAAGGCCATGCCAGCGGCGGCCAATTCCATCGTCTCACCATCGAGTACGAGTTCTGACCGGCAATCCGTTTCGCTGCGACTTGCAGAAAGCAATCACGTGTGTAAGAATCTATGGTGAACTATTCGGGGGAAATGATTATATTAATTTAATAAATAAACACCTTCCCGTCGTAAAAAGACAAACGACCGGGGGTGTTCAGAGGCCGGGATTTGGTCTTCTAATCGAATGTCCCCATCCAGTTCATCCTTGACGGAGTTCATCTTCCCCGCAATTTTATCATAACATAAGAAAGGTTTAAATGAAATCAGCATCTTTTGTGCTGGGCAGACAAATAACGGATTTGCTCGAGGCACAAGGAATAACAGTGGCAACGCCGGTCCAGGAAGAAATTATTCCGGCGATTGCAAACGGACAGGATGTGCTCGCACAATCTGAAACGGGATCGGGAAAGACACTGAGCTTTGCAATCCCAATTATCGAAAATCTTCAGAGGAGCGATGGACTGCGGGCGCTTGTCCTTGTACCGACGCGGGAGCTTTGCATGCAAGTCACGGGAGAATTCTTCAAGTATTCGTCAGGCAAACATCTCGGCATCGTTTCGGTGTACGGCGGAGTCTCAATCAGTATGCAGGCATCGAAACTGCGCAGCGCAAACATTATTGTAGCAACTCCAGGGAGGCTCATCGACCTGATGAACAGGAATGCCGTGAAGTTGTCTTCCATAAAATATTTTGTCTGCGATGAGGCTGACAGGATGTTGGATATGGGATTTATCAGAGACGTCGAAAAAATCGCGCGCCAGCTTCCGCCCGAACATCAAACGATGTTGTTCAGCGCGACTGTATCGAAGGAGATCGAGAGACTTGCAGGGAAGTATCTGCGCAACCCAAAGAATGTGCGGTTGGCGTCCACGGTGAAGCCGATATTCCTGCGGCAGACATATTGCACTGTTGCGCCCGAACGGAAAATGGATTTGCTGGCTGGTCTTCTCAAGGAAGAGCGTCATCTGGCGATAATTTTCTGCAACAGGAAACACATCACCGTGAAGCTCGCAAAGAGATTGGGCGGAATGGGCATACATGCCCGCTGTCTCAACGGCAACATGTCGCAGCCGCAGCGCGAGCGCGTGACCAGCGAATTCCGGCAGAATAAATTCAACGTACTTGTCGCGACAGATGTGGCTGCACGCGGTCTTGACATAGACAACGTTTCGCATGTTTACAATTATGAGATTCCAAAAGATGTTGAATCTTATACGCATCGCGTCGGACGAACGGCACGTGCGGGGAAAAAAGGTGAGGCGATCTCACTCGTCGCGACGGAAGATGAGAAGAAATTTTTTCAACAGATACTCTTCAAATACCGCGGCGAAATATCACTGAGAGATACCGGCGAAATGATGAGGTACCCTGTCCCGAAGGGATCCATTCGGGCAAGTGTCAACATCCTGAAGCCTGAGCACAACGAGAGAAAGTCAGGGACTGCGTGGAAGAAAAGATGGCATCGAATGATGGGCCACGAAGGTAAGGCGCGTTAGCCGAGCCTTCCTATTTCGTAGTCTTCTCTTCCAGGGAAATTGTTGCTCCGTGGCAATATGATCTCTGCTAATTTCGGCCTCAACGAAATTCACGAACGTTTGAATGTTATATTGTTCAATGAGGAGACACATGAAAGAAAAAAGCGATGGTAAGCTCACGATCCAGGTTGCCACGGCAATTCCCAAGACGCTGCATTCGCGGGATTCTGCCGACAGGTTGGTCAGGACCGCCGTAAGTTTTTGGAGAGCGAGGCCCGACAGAAGCAAGAAAGATCTAACTGCGTTGGTCCTCGATTTCAATGGCATCGCACAACTGTCCGAGTCTGCTGCAAGCGCACTCGTCGAGTTTCGCCTGGAATTCTCGGGGGATAACGACCCCGCGATAGAGTTTTCAAATATGACGAATTCCGTCAAAAAGACCTTTGCAGGGGCCGAAAAATCTTTGCGTCGATTTCAAAAGAGGATTAACGGGCGGGGAAAGAAGAAGAGCAGTTTTATTATAGAGGTTTAGGCTCTTAAGGAAAAAGTAAGCGGGGGTGAAATACATCCGGTTGCGTCCGTTACGCTGAGATAGAAACTCGATATCTTCTTGAGAAGTTTGTTTTTTCGAGAACCCGCGCAAATTATTTAGCAAGTCCAGTTAGTTGAGTCTTTTCCTCTCTTATGACCCTGCGTAAATAGCGCGACTATAGCCCCCTTCGAGGAACTAATCCCTTTGACTGATTTCATAATGACATAGGATTCTGTATTTTGACTGTCAATGAAAAGTGTGTCCAGGTTATTTCCCGAGGGCTCATCTAGAATTTGTTATCGATACAGGAATACGTGAGATTGTTTTATTGAGCAGCGAACCTGAATCAAAAGGAAAAAATCATGAGCAAAGGTCAAAACAGTAAAAAGAACACAAAGAAAGAGCCGGCGAAATCCAAGAAGGAAAAGAGAGCGGCTAAGAGAGAGAAGAAGAATGAAAAGTTGAATCGGGGGCTTGTCAACGAATAACACCGTTGAGGTGCTGATGAAGGCAGCTTCGTTCTGAAGCCAATGCATCCGGATTATTTAAGAAGACCCCCGATTAGCCGTCAACCCACCGCTCCGAGGAACTAATCCCTTTGACTGATTTTATGATGATACTGGCTTCTTTATTTTGGACATTGACGAAAGGCAACGGTAAGAGAGGACGAGCAGCACCAATCCATTCTTTCTTTCAACTGCACGGAAGTCAACTGAACGTTAAAAACAGGAGCCATTATCAAACGTAAACTTCATATAGGAATAATCGACCTCGTAACGAAGGGGCCGACGCGTGCTCTATGGGCGCGTGTAATGAATGCAAACTTCGCGAGCATCATGCCGCAGATACTTGGAGTGTGGTGCGAGGAGCTGGGCCACGATGTTACGCTCGTATGCTACACAGGTTTTGAAAACTTAGTAGACGAGCTTCCGCAAAATGTCGACATAGTTTTTATCGGTGCGTTCAGCGAGGCAGGACAGACAGCGTACGCACTGAGCAATCTTTTCAGATCGCGCGGCGCCATCACCGTACTCGGCGGCCCGCATGCGCGCTGTTATCCGCAGGATGCGCAAAAATATTTCGACTACGTCGTTGGTCTGACGGATAAAAAGGTCATCGAAGAGGTGCTCAACGATTGCTCGCAGCATCGGCCGGTCGGCTTGCACCTCACAGCGAAGCAGCAGCCCGCTTCGATTCCAGGAGTGCGTGAGCGATGGAAGTTTATCGAGGCGACGCTCAAGAAAGCGCCTATAGTAAAATTGGTCCCGATGATCGGGAGCTTGGGATGTCCTTATACATGCAGCTTCTGCATTGATTCTGTCATTCCTTACCAGCCGCTCGACTTCGGTGTGTTGAAGGAAGACCTGTCGTTTCTTCTCGAGAAGTTCAGACGTCCGGTTGTCGGCTGGCACGATCCGAATTTCGGAATAAGATTCGACGACTATATGAACGCTATCGAAGAAGCAGTACCTCCGGACAGCATAGACTTTATTGCCGAAAGCAGCTTGTCGTTGTTATCGGAGGAACACGTAAAGAGGCTTAAGCGCAATGGCTTCAAAGCAATTCTGCCCGGGATTGAGTCATGGTACGAGCTTGGAGGGAAGTCCAAGACGAACGGAATCTCCGGCATGACAAAAGTCAAGCGCGTCTCTGAACACGTTAACATGATCATGCAGCATATCCCATACGTGCAAGCTAATTTTGTCTTAGGACTCGGCACCGATGGCGGTACAGAGCCTTTCGAGCTTACGAAAAGGTTTTTGGATTTGACGCCCGGAGCTTTTCCGGGTTACTCGCTTCTTTCCGCATTCGGCCAAGCGGCGCCTCTCAATCTGGAGTACCAACGAGCGGGCCAAGTCCTGCCGTTCCCGTTTCACTTCCTTGACAATAATCACGCGATGAACGTGAAGCCGAAGAACTATTCGTGGCCGGAATTTTATGACAATGTCATCGACCTGACCAAGTACACTTTCACCTGGAAGGCTATCATGAAACGGTTCAGAGCAAATGGCGAGATCAAACCGCGCTTAATGAATGTGGTAAGGGCCGTTTCGTCGGAAGGGTTCGGTAGAATTAAATACTTCACCGAAGTAAGGCGGCTGCTGGAAACCGATTCGCAATTCCGTGGATTCTTCGAACGGGAGACGACAGAAATCCCGAGATTCTATTCGGACCTGATAAGAAAGGACTTGGGCCCTCTGTGGGACTGGCTTCCGCCGGGAGCGATGTACCATGATCCGAACGCTTACCTCAAAGCTGAAAATAACAGGACAGAGAAAGTGTTGATCAGGCAGCCTGTTCTAGTGCCGCAATTAGTTGAGAAGGGAAAAGGCTAACCGAGTTTGTCGGTAATGCCCGATTTACCACGCTAAGCGAAGCAAGCCGCTTTCTCCATTGTCGATCATGCGACGATGAATTATGTCAACGCGGTACATCTTCTTGAGCATGATTTTCTTCGAGAATTAGTCATAAGACCATCTCCATATCCTCTCCAGTTGCTCCTCGATTGCACAACTTTGGCAAATTCCTTAATTTATACAGCGTCGCAGCCGTCGGCATCCGTCCTTGCATCCTACCGGCGAAGCGTGAGACAGAAGTCAAAAAGGCAGGAATGTTTGGCCGAGAAGATTCGAGTACTTATTATTGAAGATAACCCTCTTTTGCGGGAGGGTATTTCGTCGATAATCAAGAGACAACCGGACATCAAGGTTGTTTCCGAAAAGGGGCGGGGTAAGACCCCTTTGCAGAAGATCCGCGGCTTGAAACCTAATGTACTACTTCTTGACCTTGGATTGAGAAGCCAGAGCAGCATTGAGATCGTTAAGGTGGTAAAAAAGGATTTCCCCCAGACAAAGGTTATTGTGATGGACCTCGTTCCGACAGAAGTTGAGATATTGATGTTTGTTCGTGCCGGTGTGTCGGGATTTGTATTAAAAGATGCGACAACTGCGGACTTTCTAAAAACCATTCGGGCGGTTGCCCATGGGAAGAAAATTTTGCCTCCGTTAATGACCGGATCGCTTTTCTCCCAGATCGTGGAGCAAGCGGTCAATGGGACAATTCCTCCGCGGGTAATGGAAGCCGTTCGAATGACAAAGCGCGAACGTCAGGTGATTCTGCTGATAGCGGACGGGTTGTCCAATAAGGAAATCGCCAACAAGCTTCATCTTTCGACCTACACTGTTAAGAGTCACGTCCACAACATACTTGAAAAGCTATTGCTTCAATCCCGCGTTCAGATTGCCAAATATGCACTGACGAACACCGAGCTGATGAAAGCGGAAGAAAGCATTTCGCTCATAGAAGAATAATCCCGCACTAAGAAGAGTTAGTCCCTCTTTCATCCTATTGAGCTATATGTTCGAGCCCGGCCACTCGATAGCTTATAGACGTATCCAGATTATGAAATCGTTTCTGCCTCATAAAGTCGGGTCAGGAAACGTCTTTCAATTCTCCGAAAGATTTAAGGGACGAACACTTAGGAGCATTCGATGAAGAAAACGAGATTGTTGATTATCGAGGATAATCACCTGCTTCGAGAGGGGCTCGTGGCGGTCCTTAAGCGGCAAAAGGACATCGTACCATTTGCCGTGTCGAGTGATGGCGAGAGTACAATTCTAAAAATTCACAAGCTGAAACCGCACCTCATATTGTTGGACCTGGATATTCGCAGCCAAAATAGTTTGCATACGGTGGAAACTTTGAAAAGGGAATTTCCAGAGGCAAAAGTAGTCGTGATGGATCTTGCTCCGTTGCAGGGAGACATACATCGCTATGTGAAGGCGGGCGCATTGGGTTTTGTTCTCAAGGATACAACGCTCGATGATTTCCTGATGACGATACGCACGGTCGCAGAAGGGGCAAGGGTTCTACCGCCCAAATTTTCAGATACCCTTTTTTCTAAGATTGTTGAACTCGCGATCAAAAGCAAAAGAATCACGTCAACAGAGCCGGTGCGCATGACGAAAGCCGAGAAGGAAGTTTTTGTTCTCATTGGCGACGGTCTAAGCAACAAGGAGATAGGGAGAAAACTTCGTATCCCCACACGCACCATCAAGGTTCACGTCGAAAACATCATGAAGAAACTAACGTGGCACAATCATTTGGAAGCGTCGAACCACAATTACTCTGACGCGGCTCTCAAAACAATCGTCGGAAGCATTTCTGTCGTGCGCGGTTAGCTTCACGCCGGAAATCCGGAATGGACCTTTGATGAGCACGCAGGACGCCGGGGATCGTTTCGTGAATGAAAGCAAGTTGGTCGTATGGATTCTGACTCAATTCACTCAAAAGACAACCTGAATCTGTAATCTGCGCCAGGCTTGGACGGGGTGAGAATATGCATGTATGTAGGTTTCGCTATCGAAACGCTTGATCAGTTTGTGTTGAATTTTATTTAGGCCGGGCAATAACAGTCACCTCCCGGTGTGTTCGTTGCCGGTCTGAACCCAATTATTTATTGACATAATTGTGATCCGATTACCTTTTGGCCTCGGTTCGTCGGGTCTTGTCCCTCGATATTCCCTCTAATACCCCTCAATGTGATTCCGTGTATCTTCCGTATATCTTGCGTGTATCCTTCGTTTGTGCTATGATTAAACCGGTTGTATGGTTCGGATTACTCGGGTCAAGATCCTATTTCCCTGTGGGAAAGGTTCATTCAATTCTTCAAATCTTGATTCTGTAGCTTATAGAAATAATGGTAAGTTGAAATGGCACGATTAGACAAATCGGTTATCGGGAAATTAAGAGGCGCGGTCGGCGATGTCGTATTCCGACAGAGAAATGGAAAGGTCTTCGTCTCCCGAAAGCCTCAAAGTTTCATACCCGGCACCGATAAAGATTCGGTGGACAGAAGATTAAAGTTCGCCTTCTCCTCAAAGCTTTCGAGCACGATTTACTCGCTTCCCGACTTAGCTTCTCTCTGGCGGCAGGCTGCGCCGCATGGGAGATCGGTTTACCACTTTATCGTGCAGGTTAATATCCCTCTGGTTAACCCTTATGCGGTCACCGAGCGTACCACCATAACTCCTCCGCAATCGGGTTCTTCGACAGGCAGCGGGTTCGTCATCGATTGCACAAGCGCCATGATTTCACCCGATGCCTTCAATGTCGAATTCGCGCCTGTCGGCAATTCAGCGGGCATCGACTTAAGCAGGGAGCAGAATGCGAAGGTTGCCTGCGTTTTATGTCTGACTAATCCTACTGATAAATCGCTCCCCAAATACCAGTTCGTATCGTGTGTGTCGGAGTCGAAGCAGATCGTATTGGGCAGCCCGTTAGTATTCAGCATTCCCCTGGCAGGCACTGAAGCAGCGAAAGTCCGAACCTATGAAGATAAGAAGCTTCTCTGTACCATGATAACCCTCGATGCAGAACGCAAGCCGGTGAGATATTCAGGTACGGTGGTTAAATAATCGGGAGTTAGGTTTCCCGAGCGGGAGCTTAGCAAGAAGTTACAAATACATTCATCTCACGCGGTGAATATAGCCGCCCCTAATTGTGTTATCAATAGGGGGCAGGATTCCCTATGATCCATCATCCGGACGGGTGGTGGTGACTCAGTTTGAATATTCGCCTAAGACGGCACTTGTCATGCCAGCGAAAGCTGGCATCCGGAGCCAAGGACTGGATTCCGGCATTCGCCGGAATGACGTTGGAATTGAAAGTGAGTCACTACCGGACGGGTTTACAGAGGGATGTAGCTCCCTTTTCATCCCTTGGAGGCATTCTTCGCTGACACAATCAGATGTATACTTCTACTACGACAATTGGGGCCAGATCCGGAAATCCGGGATGGGCTCACAAGAAGAGAGGAAACGATACAATGGAATGGAAACGTATCAAAAGAGAATTGAAACGATTATGGGAAAGTATTTCAGGTTATTGGGGAAAATCATTGGAAGAATTGCTGGCAGGCATGTCGGCCAAGTATAAAGGACTCACCGGAATCTCCTGGCTGAATGCTCACCGTCTGTTTGATTTTCGGAGATGGCGGTTTGTCCGCTTCAGACTTTTCCTGTGGCGGAAGGACATGAACATATTTATTCACAAGAATTTATTTTTCTCTAAGTTAATATAGCTGGGATCGTCCTCCGTATCTCAACGGGCAATCGATTTAACAAAGCCGGACTTGTTTATTCTCTAGGTAGGAGAAATCCTCGGTCGCCGAATGGAAGGGAGATAGTAAGCCGTTTGGCGACACGAGGTATGATGTCAATCTTGTGAACTCAAAGGAAAACAGATGGGACTAAAAATAAAGACCATCGACAGAAAATCGGAATATGTTGTTGCATTGCTAAAGACCTTATTGGCCGATGAATACGTTCTCTCCATAAGAACACGGGAAGCATACCAGTACATACATGGAAGCAATTTCGTTGAGCTGCGTAAGCTATTCGAGGCTCAATATAAGTCCATGGATATCATTGTCGTTGAGGTTTCTCATCGCGTTCGTGATCTTGGCCAGAATGCTCTGGCTACGATCGAAAACTCCATTGAAGCCACCCGACTTGGTCAGCACAACGAGAAACTCAAAGGGCAGCATCCAATCATCGAGGCTTTGCTTGACGACCACGAATCCATGATCCGTGAGTTGACAAAGGTAAGCCTCGCTGACGAAGAGATTGACATAAGTACCGCTGAATTTACGGCCGGGTTGCTGAGGCAGCACATTGAAATGTCAAGGGCACTAAGAAAATGGTTGTAATAGATCTGTCTTTGAAAACATGAAGTACGGACGCGCATAAATGAAGTTTGCGGCAAGGATGTTTCGAAGAAAAGTGGAAGCTGTTTCAATCCAGATAGCATTTTCTAAACACGCGCCATCACGAGGTGATACTTTTCTTTGACACCATCCAATGAATGTAGAAATTGCATAGAGATAATCACGAGAACGTGCGACAAAGCTATGATCACGACAGACAAGAAGCATTAGGAAGGTTTATCATTCGCTATCGGGAGAAACGGCAGAGGACATCACGGAACGTACATCATCTGTTACTGCAATAAATCGTATCGCCTTCATTGGCAACTATCTGCCGCGTCAGTGCGGCATTGCCACTTTTACAACTGATCTGTGTGAGGCCATGGCAGCCGAATACAGTGGCAAGACTTTCATCGCCTTGCCTGTCAACGACAACGAGGAGGGTTACGAATACCCGGACCGAGTCCGGTTTGAGTTGACGGAGAAAGATATCGATTCATATCGCCGGGCCGCAGGCTTCCTTAACATCAACAACGTGGATCTCGCTTGTCTCCAATTCGAATACGGGATTTTCGGCGGACGGGCGGGCAGCCATATCCTGGCGCTACTGCGCGAATTGCGCATGCCGATCGTTACGACCCTGCACACAATTCTCCGTGAACCGGATCAGGATCAGCACAGAGTGCTGGAAGAAGTCGCAGCAGTATCCGACCGCTTGGTCGTCATGAGCGACCGAGGTGCGGAATATCTTCAGGAGATCTATCATGTAATTCCCGAGAAGATAGATCGGATTCCGCATGGCATCCCCGATGTGGCATTTGCCGACCCGAGTTTCAACAAGGATGTGTTCGGCGTCGAGGGCAAGATCGTCTTACTAAGTTTCGGATTACTATCGTCGAACAAGGGGATTGAGACAGTCATCAGTGCTCTTCCCAATATTTTGTCGCGTTATCCGAACGTCGTTTATATGATCGTCGGGGCGACCCACCCTCATGTTATCCAGCGCGAAGGCGAGACGTACCGGATGTCTTTGCAATGGCTGGCACAGGAGAAAGGTGTGGAAGGTAACGTGATCTTTTACAATCGGTTTATCAGTTTAGAGGAACTTGTTGAATTCATCAGTGCGGCAGATATTTACATTACACCTTATCTCAATAAAGCACAGATTACTTCGGGCACGCTAGCATACACACTCGGGGCAGGCAAAGCGGTCATTTCGACGCCTTACTGGTATGCGGAAGAAATGCTCGCCGAAGGACGAGGTGCGCTTGTTCCTTTTCATGACCCTGCAGCGATGGCCAGCCAGGTGATCAGCCTGTTGGGCAATGAGTCGGAACGACAAGCCATGCGCAAGCGGGCATACCTGTTTGGACGCGCGATGGTCTGGCCGCAAGTGGCAAAGTGTTATATGGAGAGTTTCGAACGCGCCCGGGCTGAGCGGCGACATTCCACTCCGCCCGGATTCGCAGTGAAAGCGCTGGACAAGCATCCGGGCGAGTTGCCTCCTCTCAAGTTGGAACACTTGCGTCGCATGACGGACGAGACGGGTATGCTCCAGCATGCGCTTTTTACTGTGCCGAATTATCAGGAGGGTTACACCACCGACGATAATGCGCGCGCACTAATGGTAAGCGCCCTGCTGGAAGAGCTCGGAAACAGTGAAGCGTTGGAATTAGCTTCGCGGTATCTTGCTTTCATCTGGTACGCCTTCAATCCTGGATCGGGCAGGTTCCGCAACTTCCTGGATTATGGACGGCAATGGCTCGAAGAAAAAGGTTCGGATGACAGTCATGGCAGGGCTTTGTGGGCACTGGGCACGGTGTTGGGCCGTTCTAATACATCTGCACTTCAGAGCATGGCAGGCAGGTTGTTTGAGCAAACCCTGCCGGCTATTTCGGGTACGACTAGCCCACGGGCCTGGGCATTCGCACTCATCGGCATTCGTGAATACGTACATCGGTTTGCCGGTGATCGCCGGGCGAGTCAGGTGCGAGGAGAATTGTCCGGGCGGCTTCTCAAACTCTATCAAGACCATCGCGTCGATGAATGGCGGTGGTACGAAGACGTGCTGACTTACTGCAATGCCGCGTTACCACATGCTCTGCTGCTATGTGGTGAATCAATGTCAAATAAAGAGATGACCGATGCCGGATTGGAGTCGCTTACCTGGCTGATGGGATTGCAACTCACCAATGGCGATGGCGGACACTTTGTTCCAATAGGGTCAAATGGCTTTTATGAGCACGGCGGCAAACATGCACGATTCGATCAACAGCCGGTAGAAGCCCAAGCGACTGTATCGGCTTGCCTGGTCGCACACCGGATCACTGGAGACAAGCGCTGGCACAAGGAAGCCCGGCGTGCGTTCGAATGGTTCCTTGGGCGTAACGACCTAAACCTTCCCCTTTATGACCCTACAACGGGTGGTTGCCGCGATGGCCTCCATCCGGATCGCCCGAACGAGAACCAAGGGGCGGAGTCTACACTCGCGTTTCTTCAAGCCCTATTAGAACTTCGACTGGCCGACAATACTCTTTTATCAATGGAGATACAACATCAATGAGTAATCATTTTCCGGAATTATTTCTTCGCAATAAATCGAACCCAATCCTGACCGCAGCCAATTGGCCTTATCCGGTCAACACCGTCTTTAACCCAGGTGCTACGTTGCTGCAAGACGGAACCACACTGCTTCTTTGCCGTGTTGAGGATCGACGCGGACTTTCACACCTTTGCGCTGCCCGTTCCGCAAACGGCGTGGACAACTGGCAGATTGATGCCCAACCCACCTTGATGCCCGATCCGGAACACTTTCCCGAAGAATTGTGGGGTATCGAAGACCCACGCATCACATTCGTACCTGAATTAAAAAAATATGCCGTCGTCTATACAGCTTACACTCGCGACGGCCCGGGCGTCGCTCTTGCGTTCACGGAAGACTTCTCGCGCTTTGAACGTTATGGCTTAATCATGCAGCCGGAGGACAAAGATGCTGCTCTCCTCCCTCATCGTATTGACGGCCATTGGGCGTTGATTCATCGTCCGGTCGGTGCGCCCGGCGCACACATGTGGATCTCCTACTCGACCAACCTGCGGCACTGGGGTGGTCACAAACTTATGTTGGAAGCGCGCCTCGGAGGATGGTGGGACGCCAATAAAATCGGACTTTCACCTCCACCTATCGAGACTCCGCAAGGTTGGCTCGCGATTTACCACGGAGTACGGGAAACCGCCGCCGGCTCTATTTACCGGCTTGGACTTGCGTTGTTTGATTTGCAATCGCCGGAACACTGCCTAATGCGCAGTGATGAATGGATGTTTGGCCCTGAAGAATCGTACGAGCGGCTCGGGGACATCGACGATGTCGTTTTTCCATGCGGGTGCACCCTTGCCCCTGATGGTGATACAATTCGAATGTATTACGGTGCCGCTGATTCGTCTATTGCGCTGGCCACAGGCAGTGTTCACGCCATGCTCAAATGGCTCGACCAGCATAAAGGGAAACTACAAGAAAGAAATCATTGACATCGTGCGGGCGTACAACATAATAAAACAGGTGACATATGGTCGAAACTAAACAAAATTCTTCGGTAGAATCCACAATTGATATACGGATTATTGGTCTCAACACAGACAAAACCCGCAGAATGATCGGGTCAGAGACAATTTATCAAGTGTATTTTGAACTGTCGGGAATTCCACCGTTGGCGTGGAGAACTGTGTTTGAGCAGGAGTGGAAGGCATTGAATGCAGGACAACCTCTGTCATTGCAAGAGACAAGTATCGATAGAGCATTTCTTGTGATGCACTGTCCCCTTCAAGAAGTTGCAATGCATATGTCGGTTTTGAAGAAAGCGGTTGCCGCAACCAATATTGCATATGAGCAGTATGTACGAAAGCAAGCGGCAGAACTGAAGGACCGCGAAGATGTCTGGAAGAATGAGCGGAAGACCGTCGAAGATGTCGCGAAGTCGTTACACTTCGATTAGCACCTGGTCGACCACCATGCGTTCAGTGCGATATAGGAGAAAGCTTTGAAAAAAATAGTCTTGTCGAATGCTCGGGATTGTTTCGTCGAGCTTATTCACCGCGACGCTGACCCAACCTCATGGATTGTAAGGCGATGGACAAAATTCATGTGGTTCAAAAAAAGAGTCTCATCTGATTGGTTTATCGATGAGAGACAGGCTTTGGAGTTTGCAAACGAAATCAAACGTAAATATAAAGGACAGTAATGCCCTTAAAATATAAAGGAGACATATCGATATGCAGGATATGAATGATGGATCCAAAGGCGCGCGAGGGAGTTCTCCTCCGTTTCAGGAACCGGAGAGATGGATCGAAGATGGGGCAGGTGGATCTCATTGGGTGAAGATGGCCTTGGTCGATTCGGAGCAGCCGGTGGACAAGCCGGGAGAATCACACGGCGCTGAATCTGTAGCGGAGCCTGTGGGTCCTTCGGAAAATAACGGTGGGAATAGCATTCCGACGACGAAACAAACCGGTGGTAAATAACCGCTGAAAAATGAAGAACCCTCAGAATCTCAGCGTGAACACCGTTTCTTTATCTTGAATTGAATGAACTGTAATCCCGCCCTTATGTGCCCGCATTATCTGACGTGCAAGACTTAAGCCGATGCCGGAGCCTTCCTTGCGGGTTGTGAAGAAAGGAATGAAGATTTTTTCCTGCAGCTCTTCCGGAATGCCGTGGCCGTTATCTATTACCTGGATTATCGTTCCACCATGGCTATCAATCTTACCGAATAGTTTTATCATAGGTGACGCAGTCGAAGAGAGAGCGCTGATCGAATTGAGTACCATGTTGATCAAAACCTGCTCGATCAAATCGGGGTCGGCGGTTAACTCCAAATCAGGCGGATCCGCCGAGCAGGTATACCATATTTTTCTCAGATGAAACCGGTCTGCAAATAATCTGTCGATTCTGCCAAAAAGATCCATCAACTTAATCGTCTGGAAATTGGGGGTCGGAATGCGGGTCAGGTTTCTATAGTCGTCCACGAAGTGAAGCAAACCTTCGCTTCTTTTCGAAATCGTATCTAAAGCACCTTTCACGTCTCGCAGGTTTTCTCCGTCCAGCTGTCCCGGACCCTGCAATGCACCTCGGTCCGGTTCCCGGTCATTTTTGGTTTCCGGAGTTATGGCGGTATTCAGCAGCGCGCTGGCAGTCGACGAAAGCGAAACAATCGGCGTCACGGAATTCATAATTTCGTGTGTCAGCACACGAATAAGGTTCTGCCATGCTTCCATCTCCCTTTCTTCGAGCTCGCTCTGGATGTTGGTCAATGAAACCAAGGTGTAATGATTCTCTTTTAGTTTGAACTCCGTTGCATAGATGGATAACTGTGACAACTCGTTTTCCGCCGTAATTTTCACAAGTACCTTATCGCCTGACTTTATTTCTCTCAATACAGCGACCAGCGACGGGCTGACGCGGGACAACTCAGAGATATTATCGACCCCGTTCACTTTCAGCAGCCTTTTTGCCGCGGTATTCATTAGTTCCACGTTTCCATCTTGTGTGAAAGCCATGAGACCGATGCCGACGTGCTGAACGACAATTTGGAGATAGCGATAATGTTCCTCCTTTTCTGCCCGAGCTTTTCTGAATTCCTCGATGACTTCGGAGAATGCGTTGTCAAGCTCCTCAAACGATGATCCTTTAATAGTTGGTCGGAAGCTTTGAGAGAAGTCTGAATATTTAATCGAGTCGAAGAATCGTGCAATTTCACGATTGGTTTTTTGAGCATAGTGGATCAATGAATAGACTTGTGCGATAACAAGGAGAGCGACTATGAACGGGGTCGCGATGAAGTTGGTCTTGGTGAGAATGTATACGAGAATGAAAGCTGAGAGGCAGATAAAAACGGTTCTGACAAATACGGCTACGCTGAATCTTCTAAAGATCATAGCTGGATTGTCGTTCTCCGATTTATAATCGACGATCGATTACAATCCATATTTTTCCAGTCTCCTGTACAACGCTGCACGCGTAATTCCTAATTCCTTGGCTGCCTTCGTGAGATTTCCGTCGTGTTTGCCCACAGCTTTTATGATGAGCATCTTTTCGGTTTCTTCAAGATGGAAATTGTTGATCGTGGTTCCTTCGGATTTTGCTTCTCCGCGCAGAAGGAGGAAATCTGTAGCTTGGAGCGTGTCGGATTCGTCCATTATTACGGCTCTTTCAAGTGTATGCTGAAGCTCTCTGACATTTCCAGGCCAACCATAACTCCTTAATTTACTCAAAGCTCCATCACTCAGCAACTTTTGTTTCCTGTTGTATTTCCTGCAATACATTTTCAGAAAATGATCGGCCAGCAATGGGATGTCTTCGGTTCGTTTTCTCAGAGGAGGAATGTGAATCTCGACCGTATTGATGCGGTAAAGCAAATCCTGTCTGAAGCGGCTGTCAGATTTCAGCTCAGAAATCGGAAGGTTGGTTGCACACACCAGACGGATATCGATCGGTTTTGGAATATTTGCTCCAAGTCGTGTTACCTGCCTGTTTTGAAGTACCGCGAGGAGCTTCACCTGTAAATTCTGAGTGAGATTCCCGATTTCATCGAGGAAAAGAGTTCCACCGGTAGCAATCTCAAACCGACCCGGCTTATCTTCCTTTGCGTCAGTGAACGCGCCCTTCATGTATCCGAAAAGTTCACTTTCAAAAAGTGATTCGCTTATGGCGCCCATGTCCACGCTTAGAAATATTTGTTCATTCCTCTCCGATTGTCTGTGAATTGCCCGGGCCACCAACTCTTTGCCCGTGCCATTTTCTCCAAGGATCAACACATTTGCATCTGTCTTTGCTACCTTTTGAATGTCCTTGAATACTTTTCTCATTTCTTCGGAAGTCCCGATTATATCATGGAACTGGCTGTCGAGGTCGCAGGTAAGCTGCTTCTGTTTGGAAAGAAGATCTTCAATTTCTTTTTTCGATTCGCTGAGTCTCATTGCCGAGGAAATGGTCGCAAGAAGTTTCTCGTTCTGCCATGGCTTCAGCACAAAATCCGACGCCCCTTCTTTGATCGCTTTGACTGCCATCTCGATATTTCCATAGGCAGTGATAAGCACGACGACAGACGAACGATCAATATCGAGGATTTTTTTCAGCCAGTTGAATCCCTCCGTCCCGCTTGTTGCGTCTCCTGAAAAATTCATGTCCAGGAGGATAACATCATATCGCTCATCTTTCATTATGAGAGGGACTTGGTTTGGATCTTTCTCGATGCGCACTATGGAATAATGCTGCTTCAATAAAAGGCGAGCGGAGTATAAGATGTCCTCATCGTCGTCGATGATCAGGATTCTGCCGGATTTAGTGGTCATGGTTTCCAATCTTCAATGCATTTACTCAAAAGTCATTCCTGAGAAATGAGTCAGTCACGTTTGATTTTGCCGTTCTTGCTGAGGTTCGTCGTTCATTTTCGAACAGTACCGTTCATTTTCGAACAGTCAAACTTTGCAATAAAAATCGAAATAAGCAAATCTAGTTTGAAATGCGACAATATTAGCGAAGAATGTGATTGAACATAAGGGCACGACAATTGTGATTTCATTGACATGAACAAATTGGATCAATCCGAAATAGTCGATTCGAATCAAAGGTTCACGATGGATAGGAAAATAGAAAAGAAGCCGTTCTACAAACGGAGACTGTCCTGGATTTACGCCGGGGGCGGCGCGCTATTTCTGTTCCTGATCATCTTAATAATTTCTGATACCGGAGCAAAGCTGAATGTCGAAGCAGACAAGATCACCGTCTCGACTGTGGCGGAGGGCGATTTCCAGGAATTCATTCCGGTGACCGGGAATGTCCTTCCGCGTACGACTTTTTATCTCGATGCAATTTTAGGCGGCATAGTCGAGAAAAAATTTGTCGAAGAAGGTGTAATGCTGAAGGAGGGGGACAGGATCTTACAGCTGTCCAATACGAATGTTCAACTCAGTACGCTCCAGCAGGAGACGTTTGCATATCAGCAGATCAACGATGCGCGGAACACGAGATTGCAGATTGAACAGAATAGCAATGGACTACAGAATGCTCTCGTATCGGCAAATTATGCGGTGATAAATGCAAAGGAGATATTTGATCGTCAGTCTAAACTAAAAGAAAAGAATTTGATCTCACAGCAGGATTACGAGCTGGCGGAGAACAATTATCATCTTGCGGCGGAGCAGCAGAAATTGGCTTATCAAAATTTCTTCGCGGATTCCATTCAGAGACAATCTCAATTGACGCAGATAGCCTCGTCAATCGAGAGGCTGCAAAAAAATCTCGAGCTGATAAGGGAGAATATAGAGAACCTCACTGTCAGGGCCCCGATTAACGGACAACTAACCTCTTTAAATGCCGAGACAGGACAATCAAAAAATCCCGGGGACCAGATCGGGCAGATAGATGCCTTGGATGGCTTTAAGGTCAGAGCGGACATCGACGAGTTTTATATTGCGCGGGTGATGAAAGGGCTGCATGCTTCGGTGGATATTGATGAAAAGACGTTTACTCTTTCAGTGACAAAAGTCTATTCGGAAGTGACAGGGGGCAAATTTCAGGTCGACATGGAATTTGACGGCAAAGTGCCTGATGGAATTAGACGAGGCCAGACGCTTCAAATAAGACTGCAGCTGAGTGAGCGGACAAAAGCTCTTTTGTTGCCGCGTGGAGGATTTTACCAGAAGACTGGCGGACAATGGGTATTTGTGCTCAATAAGTCAGGCAACACCGCTGCAAAGAAAAGCATAAGCCTTGGTCGCCAGAACCCCGATTACTTCGAAGTGCTGAGCGGGCTGAATCCGGGAGACAAAGTTGTAACTTCGTCTTACGACAACTTCGGGGACGTGCAAGAACTGATTCTGAGGTGAGGAGAGAATGTTCGGAAATTATTTGAAAATATTCCTGAGAAACATGAGGAGGCACATAGGATATTCCATCGGCAATATTTCCGGATTGTCCGTAGGCATGACCGCATGTTTCTTCATCCTCATGTTTGTCCGCTACGAATTCAATTGGAACGATAGCAATGAGAATCTTTACCGCACTTATAGGGTTCAACAGAAAGTCTTCTTCAAAAACAGCACCGAGATTTATTGGCAAACTGGCTACAGGTTGGCTTCCGAGTTGAAAAGTCAAATTCCTGAAATAGAAAACGCGGCCACGGTAGGAGACGTCTGGGGAGAATACCTCTCCACTTCCGACAAGCTTACTTTTAACGAGAAGCACGGCTATTACGCCGACGATAATATCTTCAGGATTCTGACATTTGATTTTATTCACGGAGACCGTGATAAGCTATTATCTACGCCATACTCGGTGGTCATTTCGAAAGAACTTGCCGACAAATACTTCCCCGGTGAAAATCCGCTCGGCAAAACTATCAAGGCGTCTAAGAATAAATCGCTCAAAGTGACGGGCGTGTTCAGGAATTTGCCGTCCAATGACGATTTCCGCCCGGATTATCTTGTCTCCTTGTCCACATTCAGGGAGGTGACGGATTGGAAAAAGTACGATGCACTCGTGAACATCGGCGCGGCCGATTTCTCGACTTACATCACGCTGAAATCGAATACATCGGCAGAGGTTGTTGACAAGAAAATTTACAATTTCGCCGACAAGTTTGTCGTCAACAATTATAAGAAACTGTACCTCAAGCCGTTGTCGGAGCTTCATCTCAAGGCCGATGAAAGGAACGACATCGAAATGGCCTTGTACTACATTAGTGGTTTTGCAGTTTTCGTTCTGGTGCTCGCATGCATCAACTTCATCAACATGGCAACCGCAAATTCCTATTTAAGGAAAAAAGAAATCGGCGTGCGCAAGGTTGTCGGTGCGTCACGGTCCACTCTCTTTGTTCAATTCATTGGCGAATCATTGATCTTCTCATTCATCTCGCTGTTGATAGCATCGATGCTGGTCGAGATTTTCCTGCCGTATTTCAATGCTGTCGTTCAAAGGCAAATAGAAATAAGTGTGAGCCGTGATATAGGTTTCATCCTTGTCATGATTTCTGCGTTCCTGATCACCGGCATTCTGTCAGGTATATACCCCGCGCTGTACGTTTCAAGTTTTCGTGCATCACAGGTGATAAAAGGAGACCTTTCTTTATTCAAACAGGCGAGGCAAGGCTCTTCAAAAACCTTTTTGAGAAAGTCGCTCGTTACATTTCAGTTTTGCATTTCGATTGCGCTGCTTATAGGTACTGTTTACGTCGTCAGGCAGGTGCATTACATGAAGACCAAGGACCTGGGATTTGAAAGACAAAATCTCCTTGTCTGTCAGGTGTTTGGTCAAAGCAGCAGCGGCAATTTCGAGATCTTACGGAATGAGCTCTTGGGCAATCCCAATGTTGTCGATGCTGCGGTCTCGATAAACTCTCCGTTCCATGGAGATTGGGAAAAAGAAATCAATTGGGAAGGAGCCGCCCCGAATGATAGAATGAGCATAAACTACAACTCGGTCGACTACAATTTCATTGGCACTTATGAAATGAAGATGGTGCTCGGCAGGAATTTTTCAAGACAATTTCCATCGGACGACAAAGCATGCATTATCAATGAGACTGCATGGGAAATGCTCAAGTGGGAAAATCCACTAGGAAAGAGAATTGATGACAATAAATACACCGTGATCGGCGTCGTTAAAGATTTTAATCCTTATTCCGTCCACGAGAAGATCCCGCCATATTATATGACGTTAAAGGCGGATCGACTCGATGAAGCAGGCATCTTTGCTGTGCGAATCAAGCCCGCCGACAAGGAGAACACTGTCTCGTTTGTCAAAGCACAGTTCAGCCGTTTTTTCTCCGATGCGATCATTGACGTCGGAGATTTTGACAGCGGCATAGATTTAGGAACAAAAAGTGTTTGGGAGGTAGTCGAGAAGGTATTCATCGGCTTCGGAATCATCGCTGTACTAATTGCCGCAAACGGAATGTTCGGAATGATTTCTTTCGCATCCCAAAGAAGGATGAAGGAAGTCGGGATTCGCAAAGTTTTCGGCGCTAACATCCCGCAGCTTTATCTAATGATGTCGAAGGACTTTGCTTTTCTTCTTCTTTTCTCTTCACTGTTCGCTTTCCCTTCGGGATATTTGGTGTTGCGTACGACGCCGGGGGCGTATAAGTACCAGCTGCAGTCCGTGGATTATTTGATCTGCATCGGAGTAATGGTCCTGACTGCACTGGCGGCTTCGGTCTACCACACGACGAAGGCCGTTTTTTCAGATCCCGTAAAAACACTTAGGTATGAGTAATCCCTTGTCGGATTTTTATTTGAATCAAGAATACTATATAACTGCAATTAAGTTTAGGAAAACAATGCAAGTAAAACGAAATATTCTTACTGTCATCTTATGTATTGCACTTATCACAATTTCTAGTTGCACCAGAAACTCATCATCGCCGATCGGCGCTGTCCCGGAAAATTCGATCGGGATGGTTTACGTCACCGGCGGGACTTTTCAAATGGGCAGCAATTCCGGATACTCGGATCAAAGACCCGTTCACTCTGTAACGCTGAGCAACTTCTATATTGGCAAGTACATCGTAACGCAAAAAGAATGGCGCGATGTCGTGCAGTGGAAACAGGGGTCTTCTACATCTCCACTCATGCCCGATCCAAGTTATTTCAAAGGAGACAATTTGCCGGTGGAGCAAGTGGATTGGAATGAAGTTCAAACATGGATCTCGTACCTCAATGAAAAAGAAGGAACGACGAACTACCGTTTGCCTACCGAAGCAGAGTGGGAATATGCCGCGCGGGGAGGCAACCGAACCAAGGGTTATGTCTTTAGCGGGAGCGACAATGCAGACGATGTAGCATGGCATGACTCGAATGCAGGAGGACGAACACATGCCGTTGGAACGAAACTTCCCAATGAGCTCGGGATTTACGATATGAGCGGCGATGTCTGGGAGTGGTGTTCCGATTTCTATGGCGGTCCATATTCTAATAAATCTCAGTATGATCCTACGGGAGCGACAAACGGTGAAAGCAGAATCCTGCGAGGTGGGTCATGGAGCAACATCAATTCCGTCTGTGTCTGCACCTTCCGTTATCCTGATTATCCGATTAACAGATATGCAGTATATGGCTTCCGTATCGCAAAAGATAAGTGAGTCATATGTTGAATCGTTATTTAACGAAACAATTTGCTGGAGGCAAAATGATACGTACTAATGGTCTCAAGAAAATCTACACGACAGAAGAAGTGGAAACCACGGCATTAGATAATGTAAACGTCGAAATTAAGGAAAAGGAATTTGTCGCAATAATGGGCCCATCCGGATGTGGAAAATCCACGCTCTTGAACTTGATCGGGATGCTCGATAATCCGTCCGACGGTCAGTACTACTTTCTTGGCGAAGAGGTTTCAAAATATACGGAGAGGCAACGCGCCAATTTACGTAAGAAGAATATCGGTTTTGTTTTTCAAAGCTTCAATCTGATAGATGAGCTGACCGTGTTCGAAAACGTCGAGCTGCCTCTGCTTTATCTCGGAGTCTCATCCTCCGAAAGGAAGAGAATGGTCGAAGAGGTTCTTGAAAGGATGCAGATAATGCATCGAAGGGACCACTTTCCGCAGCAATTATCGGGCGGCCAGCAGCAGCGCGTCGCTGTCAGCAGGGCCGTGGTCGCGAAGCCGGCGCTCATACTGGCAGATGAACCGACAGGGAACTTGGACTCCGCAAACGGTGAGGAGGTAATGAATAGCTTGACCCAATTGAACGAGGGAGGAACAACCATCGTGATGGTCACGCATTCGCCACACGATTCGGAGTTTGCACATCGCATCATTCATTTATTTGATGGGCATGTCGTTACCGAAAATTACAAAGAAAAATTCCAGGTATAGGAGGTGGAAGAAATGATACGACTCAGAGGTATCGAGAAATACTACACTAACAAGGTCATCAAGACGTACGTGCTCCGGAAAATCGACCTGGAGGTCAGAGAAGGCGAGTTTGTCTCGGTGATGGGACCGTCGGGATCCGGGAAGACGACGCTGCTCAATATTATCGGAATGCTCGATACGCCGTCGAATGGCGAATACCATTTCCTCGGTGAGCCGGTTCACGAGATGAAAGAGAAAAAACTGACGGAGCTTCACAAAACTCATATAGGTTTCGTCTTCCAGAGTTATCATCTCATCGACGAGTTGACTGTTTATGAAAATCTCGAGACTCCTCTCCTATATCAAAAGGTGAAGGCAAGCGACCGAAAAGGAAGGGTTGCAGAGGCATTGGACAGGTTCAATATCGTCGCAAAGAAGGACCTATTCCCGAATCAACTGTCGGGTGGACAGCAGCAGCTTGTCGCAATTGCCAGGGCGGTTATCGCTGAACCGAAACTCATTCTTGCTGATGAGCCGACGGGAAATCTCCACTCTGAGCAGGGTAAAGAAGTAATGGACCTTCTGAAGGGATTGAACGAACAGGGAACTACAATAATCCAGGTGACGCATTCGGAGACCAATGCTGCGTATGGAAATAGGGTGATAAGGCTGAAAGATGGGTGGATCGAGAAATGAGGGCAACTAAGAAAATGGGTATGAGGGCCGAGACATGATCAAGAATTATCTGCGGGTCGCATTTAGAAACCTATTGAACTATAAGGCTTATTCATTTATAAACATTGCGGGCCTTGCCGTCGGCATTGCTTGCTGCATAGCGATAATGCTTTTTGTCCGAGATGAGTTGAGTTATGACGAGTACAACAAATTTGCTGACCGGATATATAGACCACACCTTCTCCTCCGAGCGAACGGGCATGAAATGAATACGGCATTGTCTCCCGTTGCCATGGGTCCTGCAATCTATACAGATCTCCCGGATGTTGCTGCCTACACTCGGCTCATCAAGAGCGGTCCGACTGTGGTCCGATATGAGAACAAAACATTCGTTGAAGAAAATCTTTTCGGGGCAGACTCGACAGTGTTCGATGTATTCACATTTCCTTTCGTGGTCGGAAATCCGAAGACTGCACTCATTCAGCCAAACACGGTCGTAATCACTGAATCCATGGCACATAAGTATTTCGGTAATGACAATCCGATCGGCAAGATCCTCAATACGGGGAACCAAGACAAATTTGTCGTGACCGGCGTTATCAAAGACATTCCCCAGAATTCACATTTACATCCAGATTTCATGGCTTCCCTCACTACATCGCAGGACAGCAGAAATCCTACATGGATAAGCAACAACTATTACACGTATCTTTTGCTCCGAAAGGGAGTAAGCCCAATTGAGTTTCAGAAGAAGTTGGATGACGAAGTCATGAAATATGCGAGTCCACAGCTGAAAGCCGTGGCTGGCTTTTCTCTCGAACAATTCAGGGCGGCTGGAAACAATTACGGATTAGTGCTGCAGCCTCTTACGTCGATTCATCTCAACTCGCACCTCGATTACGAGGTTGAGCCGAATGGTGACATTACGTACGTTTACATATTTTCTGCTATAGCTATAGCGATTCTGTTGATTGCATGCATAAACTTCGTAAACCTCGCCACGGCAAGATCTGAGAAGCGGGCGAAAGAGGTCGGCGTTAGGAAAACGTTGGGATCGGCCCGATCACATCTCGTCGGACAGTTCATGTCCGAGTCGATTGTGATAAGCTTTATCGCCGTGGTTTTGGCAATCGGTATAGTCGAACTCTTGCTTCCTTTCTTCAATCAGGTTGCTGATAAGAAAATGAGTCTCCACCTATTCAACGATCCATTATCATTACCAGTTCTTATTTGCTTCGCCATCGTGGTCGGAATCATTGCGGGAAGTTATCCAGCCTTCTACCTTTCGTCATTCCATCCTATCGACGTTCTGAGATCTGAAGTCAGGAAAGGAGGAAGGAAATCGTTACTTAGAAGCGGATTGGTGATTTGCCAATTTGCGATCTCGATTGCCTTGTTCGCGGGAACCTTCATTGTCTTTGCGCAACTCAGATATGTCCAGACAAGAAACCTCGGGTTCGATAAAGAAGAGACTATCGTAATAGATAGAACGAGCGATCTTTCCACCCAGCTCCAGTCCTTCGAAGATGAGCTGAGAACAAATAGAGGTATCGTAAATCTTACGAATTCAAATGCGATTCCAGGGAACCAGGGTGGGGACAATGGCTGCCGCTTAGAGGGTGCTCCAGAAAACCGGGTTGAAGACATCCAGCAAATGTTCTGCGATTATGATTTTGCAAAAACCTACAAGTTAGGGATCGCTGACGGGAGGTTCTTCTCAAAAGAACATCCTTCGGATAGCGCTGCTGTTGTGGTCAACGAAGAAGTTGAAAAGAGCTTCAACGCAAAAAACATCGTCGGGAGACATCTCGTTTTCCCCGGTAACGGCCCCGGAGGGACAGACCTAAAATGTGAGATAGTTGGAGTGGTAAAAGATTTCAACTACAGATCCCTTCACGAGCCGATTCGTCCCCTGGCCATTCGATTATTTCCGAGACAAGCGTTCATCGGACGGTTCGTTACAGTTCGTCTGGCGCCGGGTGATCACTTGAGCACGATGTCCTTCATAGAAAACGTCTGGAAGAAGTATGCTGGAGATGAAGAATTCAGCTGCAACTTCCTCAACGATGACCTTCAAAAACTTTATGCAGCAGATCAGAGAACCAGTGAGATAGCCGGAGCGTTTTCGATCGTTGCAATTTTCATTGCGTGTCTCGGCCTTTTGGGTCTAGCTGCATTTGTCACCGAGCAGCGAACGAAGGAGATCGGGATACGAAAAGTTCTTGGTGCTTCGGTTGCAGAGATCGTCGCGCTTCTCTCGAAAGAATTTGTCAAATGGGTATTGATCGCAAACGTGGTCGCATGGCCCCTCGCTTACTATGTAATGAACAACTGGCTGAAAAACTTTGCTTACAGGACAGAGATCAGCCTCTGGATTTTTGTAGCGTCGGGTGTCGTGGCATTGGTGATCGCGTTATTGACGGTGAGTTCGCATGCTATGAGAGCGGCGACCGCAAATCCGGTGGAGGCATTACGATACGAGTGATACCGATATTGCGCGAAGCGGGGACAAATCCGCAATCAATCTCATATATGACATTAAACTTAAGAAAAAAGCCGAAAGGAGGAGTGTTATGAGACTCAGAGTTATTGCTTCGGTTTTGCTGACGGTATTCTTTTGTGCCAATGCGCTTTTTGCCCAGACTTCCACTAAGAAGAAGATTTATATGGATCTTGCGCATGGGCAAAAATTCTGGAACGATCCGGCAGGCATGATAAATGGGGCAGGAAACGATCTCGGCCGTGTAAAATATATGACCGATCAGTTCGTCAAAACGTCATCTTCTCTTAATGCGGAGCTTTTTTATTTGAAGAGCGTGATAAAACCGGAAGATTTGTCCAACTGTGATCTGCTCTATATCCATATCCCCTCGTCAAAGTATACTGCCAGCGAAATTAAAGCCATAACGCAGTATCTGAGTAAAGGTGGCTCGCTGTTTCTTGTGATGGACGAAGACTATTGGTCGACTCTCGAAGATGCGAATGTAAATGATCTCATCAGACCGTTTGGAATACAATTCGGCAAAGAAAGTCCGGACTCGGCGGTAGGTGGATATACTAAGGCGGGTCTCATTACCGATGAATCTTTGAAAATTACATATCAGGTAGGAAGAACCATAAAAGGAGGTACGCCTTTCTGCTTCAACAACCAAACTGAGGAATATCCCTTCGGAGTTTTCAAGACATTGACGAATGGCGGAAAAATTATCGTTATGGGCGATGGGATGACTTCGTTGTACATGACAAGCTGGAATGGAGTCAATGACTATCAATGTGCTGAATTTATGCATGATGTATTCAAATGGCTTTTGAATTGACAATAACCAATTATCAATGAGCATTGACGACTGTTCGATGAAAATTGGAGGAATGGTATGCTGAAAAATTATCTCAAAATCGCCTTTAGAAATCTTTCCCGTCACAAAGCATTTTCATTTATCAACATTGTCGGCCTGGCGGCGGGGATGGCATGTACCATATTGATTCTTCTGTGGGCGCAGGATGAATTGAGCTATGATAAGTTCTTCAAGGACGCCGACCATATCTATCTTGTGCTTCGCGGTGATCGCAGCGGGATGACGGCGGTTTCGTCTAAAATGCTTGCACCCGCGTTGAAGGAAGAGCTACCTGAGATTAGCAAAACAACGAGTCTCATGCAGCTCCCGACGGGTTTTGAATTTCTGATTCAAAACGGCGACAATGGCTTTGAAGAAAATGTATCGTTTGCGAGTCCCAGTTTCTTCGACTTCTTTTCTTTGAAACTCAAGGAAGGAAATCCTTACACAGCGCTTTCAGATCCGAACTCGATTGTCCTCGACGAGGAAATGGCGAAAAAATATTTCGGGAATGAGGATGCCGTTGGTCAGTCGCTCTATGCCTCTGCTTTTGGGCACAAGACCATGATGAAGGTGACCGGGGTTCTTGCAAAAATCCCACTGCAATCGCAGATTCGGACTCAGATTATTCTGTCTGAAGGGTGGTTTAAGACTATCGGGATCGACTTCGACACCTGGTACGACGAGTCTCATTACACGTACATTGAGACCAAAGGTGACGCTGATTTTCAGAACCTCTCATCAAAGATCAGACAATGCGAGATAAGACACTTTCCAAACCAGAACACGGAAAACCTGAGCTACTCGCTCCTTCCGCTCACAAAAGTTCATTTGTTCGGCGGCAACGTCAAGTTTCTTCAGGGTACGGGAGACATTGAGTATGTCCGGATATTCGTCGCTATAGCAATCGTCATTCTCCTGATAGCAAGTATCAACTATATGAATTTGTCCACCGCACTCTCTTTGAAGAGAAGGAAGGAAATAGCCGTCAAGAAAACAATTGGAGCAAGCAGAAGAAAATTGGTGGTTCAATTCCTGGGAGAGAGCCTGATTGTTTCTTCCCTTGCATTCGTCGTGGCAGTTCTCTTCGTTGAGTTGTTCCTGCCGGAGTTCAATGCGTTGTCAGGAAAAAGATTAACGATCATGTATCTGGATCCGTCGTTCATCCTGCTGTCGTTGGGAGTTATAATCGTCACCGGTCTCGCGTCGGGGTTCTATCCTGCTCTTTTGCTTTCTTCATTCAGTCCGATCCAGGTCTTGCGAAAACGTCTGACGCTTAAGCCCGGCAGTCTGTTTGCGCGATCAGGTCTTGTCATTTTTCAATTTGCAGCTTCCATCGCCATGATCCTGTGCACGATCGTCGTTTCCAATCAGATGTCTTTTGTCATGAACAGCAATCTCGGTTTTGACAAAGAGAATTTGATATGCGTTCGACTGACGGCTGACGCAAACAAGAATTTTGAGTCAATGAAGAATGAACTGGAGACAAATCCTCAGGTCATTGCAGTGTCACGATCTGAGCCAGTCAGCAGCTCAATAACGAGGACCGAGGGCATTTCATGGGAAGGGAAGCCGGCGAATGAGCAGGTACATTTCTGGGTGCTCCATTCCGATTGCAATCTGGCTGCCACTTATGAATTCCAGGTGGTTCAGGGAAGATTTTTTTCGAAAGAGTACCCGACCGACAGAACAGAAGCATATGTAATCAACGAGGCGGCAGCGAAGACGATGGGATTCAGTTCTCCGCTCAACAGGGAAGTCTACTTGTGGGGTAAGCGAGGCAGGATTGTGGGTGTGGTGAAGGATTTCCACTTCGCCTCTTTCCATACGGCGATCGAGCCTCTGATTTTCAACATTCCCGACAGCAATGATGAGGGTGGCCGCTACCGGGTCATGTCTATTCGGATCAAGCCCGGAAATCCGCAGGATGTTATTTCCTCCATCAACACGACATGGCATGCGGCGATGCCTGGTGTTCCGCTCGATTACTATTTCTATAATGATTTGCTGAACAATCAATATTTTTCCGAAATGCGGATGCGTACCATCTTCCAGTACTTTTCATTCGTGTCCATAATGATCGCATGTCTTGGATTGTTCGGTCTCGCATCAATTTCCGCGGAACAGAGGACGAAAGAAGTTGGCATTCGCAAAGTGTTGGGTGCATCTATGTCTAACATTGTGTCTGCTCTTTCACGGGACTTCCTGGCATGGGTCGTTCTGTCAAACGTCGTTTCGATTCCGATAGCGTGGTACTTCATGAGCAGGTGGCTAGAGGAATTTGCCTACAGGATATCATTGAGTTGGTGGATGTTCATTGGTGCCAGCGGCATTGCACTTTTCATTGCATCACTGACCGTGGGCGTTCAAGCGGTCAAAGCAGCGACGGCAAATCCGGTTGAGGCGCTACGTTATGAGTAGCGCCGAAATCCCGCCTCCGCGGGATGAAAAGTCTACGGAATGAATGCCAAAGGGAGACGAGTGAGATAAGATGAAAGAAGTCAGTATTCCGCTTCCCGATTTTGTCGACAAGCAAATTGCCGAAATAGAAGTAAAAATTAACGGCAAGAAGAGACAGTACAACTTCCGTGTCGAAGCGTTCCGCTGGGAGCCGGATGACAACGAGTGGACGGTCGATGAAAAAATAAAATTACTTCAGAGCGAGCTGGCAAATTATGACAAGTCATGGGAATTGATTCAGATATTCAAGCCGAAGGAGAACTAGAAATTCATACAGGTGCTCTACAGGCAGAAGCAGTCGGCCAACGCCATCAGCGAGTGATTATTGTTAATTGAAAACTGGAGAAAGGGTATGCTGAAAAATTATTTCAAGATAGCTTTCAGAAACATTCGCAGGCACAAGACCTATTCTATTCTCAATCTGACCGGGTTAGGAGTAGGAATGGCATGTGCGATACTAATTATGTTATGGATCGGACATGAGTTGAGTTACGACAGATTCCATGCGAACGCCGCCCAAATATATCGAGTGGTCGGCAACGATGCGATTGTTAAGAAGATCGCTGTGACCTGTGGTCCGTTGGCAGAAACTCTCAAGAACGATTATCCCGATATTGTCAACTCAACGAGATACATGCCCTATTCCGGATCGCCGTTCAAGTACAAAGGTAAAACACTTAACGAAGACAAAGGCGCGTTTGCAGATCCGGCATTCCTTGAGATGTTTTCTTTCAAGTCAATCAATGGAAACCTCCTAACTGCCCTGTCAAATCCTTCCGATATTGTCATTACTCAAACCATGGCGAAGCGGTTTTTCGGTACCGAAGATCCTATCGGAAAAGCTCTCCTCGTCAATGGAAGCAGTCCCATGGTCGTATCTGCCGTGGTCGAAGATCCTCCATCAAATTCACAGCTTCAATTCAATTTTCTCATGAACATTCTGGTCTTGAAGTACATCGGATTTCCATTTGACAATTGGTCCAATGCGGGTCTCCATACGTTTGTACAGGTCAAGAAGAATACCGACATCCGGAAATTGAATGCCCAAATCGCGGATTTGATGCCGAAGCATATCCCGGGATTTGCCAGAAAATTGTTTCTCCAGCCGCTGACTGATATTCACCTGGGCGCGGATTATATCGGCGATCTTCCCGGGCTCGGCGACATGAAATACATCTATATTTTCTCGGCAATTGGATTGTTCCTTATCCTTATCGCCTGCATCAACTATATAAACCTCTCCACTGCACGTGTCCTCGACAGGTCGAGAGAAGTGGGAATGCGCAAGATAGTCGGATCGAGTAAAGCCCAGCTTATCAATTACTTTCTGATTGAATCTGGAATATATGTGCTTGTTGCCGCTCTGATTGCGCTGGCACTTGTAGAATTGTTCTTGCCGGAATTCAGCCGCCTCTCAGGCACAAATCTCGTGACCAGGTATGCGGGCGCAAACTTATGGCTCGGCCTGATTGTGACAGCTTGTATCACATGTCTTCTGGCGGGTGTCTATCCTGCGCTGCGTCTCTCATCCTTGAAGCCCATCGCCGCCCTGAAGGATCATTCAATTCCGGGACGGGGAGGCGTGCTGTCTCGGAAGACACTGGTCGTCGTTCAATTTGGGCTTTCAATAATCTTGATCGCGGGAACGGCAATCGTTTATCAACAACTCAATTACATCAGGAACAAGAAACTCGGCTTCGACAAGAGCAACATCATCTATTTTCAGGCGAAAGGAAAATTCCTCCGGAATTATGACATGATGAAGAGTGACCTTCTCAGCCATTCGTCTATCGCCGATGTCACTGCAGAAGACAAATTGCTATTGAATGCCGCCAACTCGACGGAGAATCTAGATTGGGAGGGGAAGAGCAACAAAACTTACGTCAATGCGGAATATTCTTTCGTGGATCGCAATTACTTTAAGATGCTCGACGTCAGGATGAAGGAGGGAAGAAATTTCTCTCCGAATGCAGGGGCAGATCGCGACGCTTATATCCTGAACGAAGAAGCAGTGAAACAGATGGGCATCGAGTCTCCGCTCGGCAAAAGATTTTCGCTGAACAACAAGCCCGGTGTGATAATCGGGGTTATCAAGGATGTAAATTTCAAATCTCTGCATCAAAGGATAACACCTAGTGTGTACAGTGTCCTCGGCGATTATTCCGGTCTCTCTTTTACATATAATGGTACAATTTTGGTAAAAACGGCGGCGGGGAAGAACGGCGACGCAATTGCTTCGATAAGTAAGATATGGAAAGAAGTCAACCCTGATCTCCCCTTCGAATATCATTTCCTCGATGAGTCTATCGACAAGCAGTACTTGAAGGAGAACCAGACGGGAGAAATTTTCGGCGTGTTTTCTGCGATGGCAATATTGATTTCCTGTCTCGGTCTGTATGGACTTACTTCTTACGTCACGGAAAACCGTACCAAAGAAATTGGCATACGCAAAGTTTTAGGAGCATCTGTGCTGAACATCGTGACGATGTTATACGGAGATTTTGCCAAATGGATATTGCTCTCGAATATAATCGCATGGCCGGTTGCATGGTACGCAATGAACAAGTGGCTGCAGGCTTTTGCCTATCATATAGATCTTGGTCTGTGGGTGTTCGGATTGGCAGGAATAATTGCTCTCGTCATAGCGATTGGAACTATGAGCGTCCGCGCCATCCGCGCTGCGACGGCAAATCCGGTTGAAAGCTTACGCTATGAGTAAGTTTGCGATCCCGACTTTGCGGGATCGAGGGTCTGAGATATGAATGAATCCAATGAACAATCATCAATGATCATTGATAATTGGAGACCGAAAACTAGAGGAAGGGTATGCTGAAGAATTATTTCAAGATTGCATTGAGGAACATTTCAAAGAACAAACTATTTTCGTTTATAAATATCGTAGGGCTTGCGATCGGGATGGCGTGTTTTATTCTCATTATGTTGTGGGTAAAGGATGAGTTGAACTACGAGCGCTATAATAAAAATGCCGATCGTATCTGCCGCGTAATTTGGGACATGGATGGTACTCAAATCTTTGCAACACCCGGTCCATTTGCCAACTGGTTGAAAGAAACCGTCCCAGGTATCCAGGAGGTAACCAGGGTGAACCATGATGGCAAAAAGCTTCAGTATAAGGACAAGCGACTTGATGCAGCTGCCCGCTATATTGAGCCGCGCTTTTTCGACATTTTCCCGTTCCAATTCATAAAGGGCGATCCTAAAGCAGCTTTAAACGATGTCGGCTCGATAGTTATTACTGAGAGTATTGCACAAACACTCTTTGGCGGGGAAGAGGCCATGGGCAAAACCATCACCCAGGCAGACGATCCACGTCCGCTAATAGTCACCGGAGTTGTGAAAGACATTCCCCGGCTTACACACGAATACATCAGGAAGACAGATTGCTTTCTTTCATTCGCACTCCTCCGGACTTCGCGGGACCCCGATAGCTGGTACGCGCCAAACGCGGACTATAAAACTTACGTCCTCTTGAACAAGGGGGCTTCTTATTCGACGGTGAGCGAAAGAATGAACGCGGAGTTCAAAATATTTCTGGATAAGTATAACCCGGCCTTAAGCAGCCATATAAAGTTTTTTCTGCAGCCGATAACTAGAACACACCTATACTCCGATTTCAAGTTTGAAAATAAGGAAGGCAATATTCAATATGTGATTTTCTTTACGCTCATCGCAGCCTTCATATTGTTCATGGCATGCATCAATTTTATGAACTTGGCGACTGCGCGTTCTATAAAACGTACCAAGGAAGTCGGGTTGCGGAAGGTCATCGGTGCAAGTCGCTCTCAACTCATAAAGCAATTTCTTGGAGAATCGATCCTCATTTCCGCCATTGCTTTTGTGGTTGCCCTGGCTATCGTCGAATTGTTTCTTCCAGCATTTAGTAATTTTACCGGCAAGCCGTTATCCCTTGACTTTTCAAACATTGAGATATTTATCGGCTTGATTTGTCTCCTCATTTTTACCGGCATCATTTCAGGAAGTTATCCTGCAATATTTCTTTCGTCCTTCACTCCGGTGAAGATTTTGAAAGGACCGGATAACGTACATTCCCGTTCATCGCTGCTCCGGCGGCTGCTCGTAATTAGCCAGTTTGCCATTTCTATCGTGCTCATTATCGGGACGATTATCATATACCAACAGCTCCATTATATGAAAAACAAGGATTTGGGATTTGACAAGGAAAATCTGATCTATCTGGAGACGGAAGATTTTTCCGGCAAATACGAAGCCATAAAAAATGAATTGCTCCAGCATCCGGAGATCATTAGCGTGGCGGCCTCAGGAGATATGCTTTTGAATATCGGTACTAATAACGTTCCTGATTGGGAAGGAATGGATAAGAATGCGAAGTGGATTAGTTTCCCAAGTCTATATGTTACCGAAGATTTTGCGCAAACGTTTAAGTTAAGAATGGCGGAGGGGAGATTCTTCTCAAAGGAGTATCCATCCGACGAGGCGGAAGGTTTTGTCATAAATGAAGCAGCCGTAAAAGCTATGCATATGCAGAATCCTGTCGGTAAACGACTGCACGCCGGTGGAAAGGAAGGCAAGATTATCGGAGTGGTAAAGAACTTTAATTTCAGGTCGCTGCGGAGTGAAGTTGAGCCCTTAATGTTATCTCTCTACGGATTTCGGCATTTGTATCTGCGCGTAAAATCCAATGATATCGGGGAGACCATTGGAATGGTGGAACAGATTTATCATAAACAATATCCTGAACACCAATTCACCGTGCATTTCTTCGATGAAGAGATTGACAAGCTGTATCAATCGGAAGGAAGAATGGAAAACATATTCGGATATTTTTCAATTCTGGCAATATTTATCGCCTGTCTCGGTTTGTTTGGGTTGGTGTCATTTGTTTCCGAGAATAAAACCAAAGAAATGGGAATCCGAAAGGTGTTGGGCGCATCTGTTGCGAATGTAGTATCGACACTCACAAAAGATTTTGTCATTTGGGCATTGTTAGCCAATACCATCGCATGGCCAATTGCGTACTTCGCTATGAATAAATGGCTGCAGGGCTTTGCTTATCGCATCGATGAAAGCCTATGGGCGTTTATTTTAGCAGGAGGACTAACTCTTTTGATCGTACTCATTACTGTGGGCTATCAGGCCATCAAAGCTGCGACGGCAAATCCGGTTGAGAGTCTACGATATGAGTAAACTTGAAATCCCGCCTTCGCAGGAGGGAGTCCATGAGATATGAGTAGGAAATACGAGGAGCACTGAAAACAGGAGAACGGTATGCTGAAAAATTATTTGAAGATGGCATTTAGGAATCTACTTAGACACAAGACCTTCTCTGTCATCAACATCGTCGGTCTTTCCATCGGTATCGCTGCATTCTTTTTGATAATTCAATACGTCACATACGAACTCAGTTATGACAGTTTCAATAAAAATGGGAATAGAATTTATCGAATAAGAGATGATCGCATTTACACCGACAAGCATGACAAGAGCGCTGGCTGTCCACCGGCACTCGGTCCGACACTCAAGAAGGAATTCCCTGAGATTCTCGAGTCTGCAAGACTGCGTGGCACAACCGTTGTGTTTGTGGACAAGGATAAAAGAATTTCCGAGAATGTGGATAAGATATACTATGCCGAACCATCTTTTCTCAGAATATTTACATTCACTATGTTGGAGGGTGACGCGCGATCTGCCCTGGAGGACCCCTATTCTGTGATTGTCTCCAAATCGGTGGCAGAAAAATACTTTGGAGATGAGAACCCCGTCGGCAAGGTAGCCACGTTGGAGGACGACTATGGAACGCATGGCTACAAAGTTACAGGGGTATTCAAAGATGTGCCGCATAATTCCCACATTAAGTTCGATATGCTGCTTTCCTATAAAACGCTTGTTGCCCAGAATAGTCAGGCCGAGTACTATTGGGGTTGGAACGCGTTTAACACCTACGTTCTGCTTTCTCCTAATACTGATGCCGCAGCGCTCCAGGCAAAATTTCCCGCGATGGTGGAGAAGTACAAAGACTACGGAGATTCCTACAAGCGCGAATATCTTCTTCAGCCATTGAAGGATATACATCTCCATTCCAACCTGCGCTTCGAACCTGAAGTAAATGGAGATGCAAGAACCGTACAGTTTTTGTCGATCATAGCGGCATTTGTTCTCATCCTTGCATGGGTGAACTATGTCAATCTATCGACTTGCAGATCGATGACTCGTGCAAGGGAAGTCGGTGTCAGGAAGGTATTGGGTTCTAATCGCTTCCAACTTGTCAAGCAATTCATGACCGAATCCATTCTGCTAAATACTATTGCGGTAGTCATGGCAGTCGGCATAGATGAGATCGCGTTGCCTTTCTTCAGCAGAATGACGGGAGACCCTCTGTCTCTTGGTTTGTTGAAGAGCAATTTGACCCTCCTCGTTTCGGTGTTTGCACTTGGAACCTTTTTGTCAGGACTTTATCCTGCATTCATACTTTCATCATTTAGTCCCCTTGCCGCTTTTAGGATCGTGCGCGGAAGGTTATCAAGAGGGATCGATTTGCGGAAAGGGCTCGTCATTTTCCAGTTTGCCATCTCTATTATCCTAATTGCATCAACCGCCATCGTGTATCGACAGGTCATGTTCATGCGCAATCAGGACTTGGGTGCAAACATAGACCAGGTGTTGGTATTGAAGGCACCAAGGATAACGGGCAACTATATTTCAAGCTGCAATAGTTTCAAAGATGCACTAATGACATTCCCTTCGGTGAGAAACGTGTCCTCGTCGTCGACCATACCGGGAAGAGATTATTCAAATTTTGCCAGTGACATACGGAGTCAAAGCAGTCAACCCGGTATGGGGACACAGGGCGTGTTCATAGATGTGGACGAGAATTATTTCAGTTTATATCAAATACCGTTGGTTGCAGGCGAGAATTTTTCCCGTGAGTCGAGGCTGAGTAGAGAAGTCATTCTGAACGAGGAGGCAGTAGAAACATACGGGTTTCAAAATCCCAAAGACGCTGTCGACAAAAACCTGGTGCTAGGTGGGATTGACGGTCGGATAGTGAAAATAATCGGCGTGACCAAAGATTACCACCAGAGATCGCTCAAGAGCGCATTGCAGCCTGTCATTTTTGATCCAATCTATGCATCGGATATCAACCTTGCGAGATATTTTTCCATCAAGGTCGCTGGTGGGAATATCAAACAGACTATGGACCAGATCAAAGCCAAGTGGGACGAGTTGTACCCGGACCAACCGTTCGAATATTATTTCCTCGACGATCTTTTCGACTCTCAGTATGAATCCGATCAACAGTTTGGGGAGGTCTTTGGTTTGTTTGCTTTTTTGGCAATCCTGATCAGCTGCATAGGGTTATTGGGAATGGCCTCCTATGCCAATGCTCAAAGGACAAAAGAAATTGGGATTCGAAAAGTGGTGGGCGCATCCATCGGAGATATCATGGTTATGCTTATCACAGACTTTGCCAAGTGGGTAATGCTGGCAAACGTTATCGCGTGGCCCGTGGCCTACTACGCGATGAAAGTGTGGCTGCAAGGATTTGCATACAAGGCTGATCTGAGTCCCTGGATATTCATCGTTTCAGGACTGATCGCTTTGATGATTTCGATGCTGACTGTCGGCTTCAATACGGTCAAAGCCGCGACGGCAAATCCGGTCGAGAGTCTGCGGTATGAGTAACGTCGACGTCCGCCCCGGCGGGATTGAGTTCTTACATTATGCATATATATGACGCTTGCGGCATGGAGAAGTCGAGATATGAGCAGGGTGGATACTATAATAGAAACATCTTCAAAACACAAAATGCGGTAGTCAAAGGAGGTATACAAATGAAATCGCTAATTCTTTTTTTCTGTATCACATCATATTCGTGTGCATTCGCTCAAACGAATTCAGATACTCCAGGCACTCGGATTAAAGTAGAGAGTCTGAAAAAGGGTGAATTAAGTATCTGGGACGTCTTTCAACAAAGGCGTTCAGTAAGAAAATATAAACCTGATCCTATCCCGCCTGAAGATATATTAAAAATAATCGATGCGGCACGCATGGCTCCTACATCGGGGAATCAGCAGCCATGGAAATTTTTGATCATAACGGATAAAAACAAGATAAATGAGATGAAGGATGCCTGCATTAAAGAGACAATAGAGTATTTAAAGAAAAACAACGAAGAGATAGACACTTCTAAAAAAGAAGAGATTACAAATGTGTTCAACGATTATTTCTCCGCCCCGGTTTATATAATTGTTTTGACGGATAATAATTCAATCTATTCATCTTATAACCACTGGGATGGACCGTTGGCTGCCGGATACCTGTTGCTTGCTGCAAGAGCTTTAGGGTATGGAACGGTCTTCATAACAGATTCGGTCCCTGAGAGTGTCACAAAAGAAGTTTTCAATATACCGGATAATTATATAAGAGTCTGTATTACTCCCGTCGGTATTCCTGTTGAATGGCCGCCGACACCTAAAAAGAAACCACTGAAAGAATTTATCATAAATGAAACCTTTTGAGGATTTATCGTTAATAGCCTTTGTTCTCAAGAAATACTTTAGACTTGAGTGTTCGGGTATCTGCAGTGTAGGGTCTCATAGCGTTTGTCATTGCACCGTTGACCGCCGGCTCACACACGATCAAGGCTGCGACGGCAAATCCCATAGAGTCATTACGTTATGAGTAGGATATAGATGGTGTTGACCTTCGACCACGATGGAGCAAAGGGCAACAGAGAAGGCTTGGATTTGCAGACGTTGGGTAATTCCAACGACATCTGCATCGATAATAGCAAACAAGGAGACAACATGAATTCTTTGTCGAAGTCAATTGTTTCGATCATTTTCCCTATTTGCTTGTGTGTAAATCTGACCCTGTTCGCTCAGTCAAGAAATATCGAGTTTGATTCCACTTCATGGAATTTTGTGAACGCTAAGGTGACGGATTTTCAAGGGAAAAGAGCAATGACAGGTGCCGCATTACTAAAAGATGTTGTTTTCACAAACGGCATCATCGAGACTGATTTGTGGGTTGATGGTTCCCGCTCATATCCGACTATTGCATTCAGATTTCAATCGATTGATGAGTACGAACATGTGTATGTCAGGCCTCATCGGGCTGGTCTGTATGACGATGCAATTCAATATGCTCCCGCGTTCAATGGCCAGGCTTGTTGGCAATTGTACTATGGAAAAGGCTGTACAGCAGGGTCGGATTTCTCGCCTCATAAATGGCTCCATCTAAAATTAGTTGTAAAAGATACGGCAGCACAATTTTTTATCGACGACATGACAAAGCCTGCTCTGGACATTAACACACTTGCTCATGGAATAAGTAGAGGAGCGATCGGATTATCGACTAACGGTTCAAATAATTACTTCTCAAATTTCAAATTGGATATCACCGATTCGGTTGAGTTGAGCATTAAAGATAGATCGATGCCTGTCATGGGAAATATCACTGACTGGGAAATCTCGAAGAGTTTCTCGAAGAAAATCATGTTCCAGACATATCCATATTTCTACAGCATCTATTATGCGGGATGGGAGAAAATAGAAGCAGAAGAAAATGGGCTTGTCAATATTTCAAGGTACAGGAGACTCGATGAAAAAAATCCACAGTTTATCTGGGCCAGGTCATACATAACCTCCGATGCTGACAGAATAATTAAAGTGGCGTTCGCATATAGTGATCAAGTCAAGGTATTCTTGAATCAAATGCCCGTATATTCCGGCGATTATGGATATCGCAGTCGAGGCAATGCCTTTACGGGGGCGCTTACGTTGAGTGATACGCTGTACCTGAATTTACGAAGAGGGCTGAACGAGATTTTTCTTTTCTCATCAGACGCTTTTGGTGGATGGGGCTTTGCCTTCGAGAGTGTCCCCGTGGTGCCGGGTGTACGTGTAAGCGACAAATATCCCGTAAAACTCTGGGAGACAGCCCAAAGTGATTTTCAGCCGGAATCGGTTCTTTACGATTCAACGGAAAACATGATATACTATTCACAATTCGACAACACTTTTTCCAGAAGGGGCGGGCCGACAGGATACATCACGAAAGTCAACATGAAGGGCGAAATCGTAAACCTGAAATGGGCCGATAGCCTTTACGCGCCCACAGGAATGTGTAAGTACAAAGACAAGATCTATGTTGCTGAGAGAAAATATTTGACGGCTATATCCGTTAAGACCGGGAAGATTATCAAACGATATCCGTTCCCTGATAACGTGGCATTCCCGAATGACGTCGATGTGGACGGTAAAGGAAATGTTTATATTACAAACTCAGCATCCGCAGATGATGCAACCGACATATACGTATTTAAAAGGAATCATATTGAAAGCTGGATGAAGTCAAAAGAATTATCGGGTCTTAACGGTATTCTCCTCAGGAGAAGTGAACTCATCGTTGGAAACCAGGGCAAAGGATTGCTGGAGGCAATAGATATTAATACGAAGACTATCAGAACGATCGCGTCGATTGGCTCCGAGGTTGTCGATGGCATTGAAATGACCGAAAAGGGTGATTATCTGGTTTCGAATTGGTACGGAAGCTTGTATAAAGTAACTGAATCAGGAGATGTCGTTGAGTTGTTAAATTCCAACGGGAAATTTAATATCGCCAATTTTGCATACATCTCGAACAAAAAGCTTTTACTTGTCCCAAATTTCTTAGGTGGAACTCTCCAGGCATACGAAATTGAGCAATGATAGTTTCCCGCTCTATCGGGATAGGATGCCGGAATCCTTCGATTCCAAATAATGAGTGACCATTGACAACCGATAATTGATAATTGGAGAAAGGGTATGCTGAAAAATTATTTTAAGATCACTATAAGAAACCTTCTCAAGCACAAGGTCTTCTCTTTGGTGAACATCCTCGGACTTGTTGCCGGGTTGACTTGCAGTTTCTTGATAATAATCTATGTCATCTACGAGTTCAGTTACGATCGTTTCAATAAGAATGCGGACAATATATACCGGCTGGGAAGGGAGTTGACGACCGCCGAGGGAACGGTTCGGGAACCTCTTTCATGTGCGCCGGCGGCACTCGCGCTGGAAAAAGATTTGCCGGGAGTCTCGAAGGTGGTACGGTTCCACAACGCCGGGAAGACAATCGTCAGATATGAAGACAAACAGTTCTACGAGGACCATGTTTATTACGCGGATTCTTCGGTGTTCGACATATTTTCTTTCCCGATGCTCAACGGCGATCCTAAAACGGCTTTACAAAAGCCATACGCGGCGGTCATTACACAAGACATGGCGGCAAAATATTTCGGCGGTGCTGATCCTGTGGGAAGAACTCTGAGGATTGACAATGACCACGACTATGTAGTAACCGGCGTAATTAAGAACATACCGGATAATTCGCACATCGAGATCAATATCCTCTTTTCCTTCCAAACGCTTGTCGCGGAAAAATATTACAATCTGGAAAATTGGCTGTCGTTTGAAAATCTGACGTATGTACTTCTGAAGGACAATGTTGACCGCAGGGAGATAGAGAAGAATTTCCCTGCACTCATCGATAAATATGTCGGCGACCAGCTCAAGGTCCAGGGGAAATCGATAAGATTCTTCCTCTTCCCGCTGACGAAAATCCATCTGTATTCCAACCTCGAAGGATATCCGCCCGGCCGCATTACTCAGGTGTACTTCTTCTTGCTCTTTGCCGTGTGCATAATCCTGATTGCGTGCCTCAACTTCATTAACCTTACTACTGCTCGCTCGACAAGTCGTGCGAAGGAAGTCGGCATAAGGAAAGTCGTTGGCGCGGGAAGGAGTAAACTAATTTTCCAATTCCTCGGTGAGGCTCTGATTCTGAGTCTGATCTCGTTTGTGGTTGCACTGGTTCTGGTCGAGCTTGCCCTCCCGGCATTCAGCACCATCATAGGGCAAAACCTGAAGTTCAGTTTTTCCGGAGAGCCGCTCCTTCTCCTCGGATTTTTCGGGCTTGCCCTGTTGGTGGGTGGAGCAGCGGGAAGTTATCCTGCGTTTTACCTCTCCAGGTTCAGGCCGGTTCAGGTAATGAAAGGGGAACTGACGGTCGGCAAAACGAAGACAAACCTTCGCAGCATATTTGTAGTCCTTCAATTCTTTACATCTACCGTATTTATTATTCAGACAATCGTTTTCGGATATCAAATAAGTTACATGCGCAACAAAGACCTTGGATTTAATAAAAACCATGTGGTCGTCCTGCCGGTTGCCGATTCGGAGGTGAGGAAATCGATCCAATCATTGAAGAAAGAGTTGAGAAATTATTCTGGCGTAATCGACGTCGGAGCCGCCTCGACTCTGCCGGGATGGAACATACCGCGGACATTTGAAGTCCCGCAAGGTTACACGAAAGAGCAAATGCAGCTCATGGACGTCCTAAATGTTGATTGCGGTTTCATTCCGACTTTGAAGATCAATCTTGCCGAAGGGAGAAATTTCTCAGAGAGCTTCCCGGCGGACACGATTGGTGCACTCATCATAAACGAGACCGCAGCAAGAAAATTCGGCTGGAGCGATCCAATCGGGAAGACCATCCGTTACAGCACGGGGGAAGGTGAATTTGCGACCGGGACAGTATGCGGAGTCGTGAAGGACTTTCATCTGGCGTCGCTGTACCGTGTCATCGAGCCGCTTTGCATAAGCGATAGGCCCGCTGAACTCAACTACATTCTCGTTCGGATATCGCCGCAGAACACCGATCGGACACTCGGCTTTATCAGCGGCAAATGGAAAGAGATTTATCCGGATCATCCTTTCGAATATTCATTCCTAGAGCAAACGTTCGATCATTACTTTCATGTCGTGGAGAAGGTACTGCAGATTTGCACCTATTTTACTCTTGTGGCGATTATCATCGCCTGCCTCGGTATTTATGCACTCGCCGCTTACGCCGCCGAACACAGGATAAAGGAAATTGGAATTCGTAAAGTGCTCGGGGCCACCACGTTCGGAATCTTCCTCAAACTGAACAAGGAGACGGCAAAGCTCGTCGTCATCTCGATAGTCCTCGCGCTAATTTTCGTCCGGCTGCCATTAATAGATCTCCACGAATTCCTTCCGTATTATGTGAAAACTGGCTTCATGGTCTATGTGGAATCTGCTTTGCTTGTGATTGTCGTTGCGATTGCCACAATCTCTTATCAATCTATAAAGACTGCCCTGGCGAATCCGGCCGGGAGTTTACGATATGAGTGAAAGAAATCTTGTCAGGAGGATATCATGAAAATATTTACTGTTCTTGTCTTCGTATTATCAGTCGTTCAACCCCGCGTTTTGTTCGCGCAGGCAAAGCAAGATTCAATCACAACCGGCAGCCTGACAATTGTCGTTCAGGGACTGCGCAGCGACAAAGGGACGGTGCAAATCGGATTGTTTAACTCGGAAGAGACATGGAAATCGGGAAAGGCGAAATTCAGAGGAGCGAAGGTCGGTATAAATGGCGGGAAAGCCATATGGGTCGTGGAAGACATTCCATACGGGATTTATGCCGTCAGACTGTTCCATGATGAGAACGGCAACGATAAGTTAGATGCGAATTTGTTTGGTATGCCATCTGAGGATTATGGTTTTTCCAACAATGCAAAAGGGATGTTCGGGCCGCCAGGATTTGACAAAGCCAAGTTCAGTTTTGACGAAGGACATAATGAGATCATAATAACCATCAGCTGAAGAGATATTCGATGGTGAGAAACAGCCTATTTCTCACCGACGGTTGCTCTTAATTGCTTCTCAAGCTCTGCCGCTACGGGAAAATTTGATTGCAGCTGGAGAGCTCTTTCTATTGCCTGAAGAGCCATCTGGTAATCCTTTTCACCAACGTAAGCTTCTGCAAGGTAATACCAGACCTGGGCATCACCATCATTGTAATTTAAAGATGCGGCGAGATGGCCCTTTGCTGAGTCAACCCTGTTCTCTACAAGATCGATGATGCCGAGCCACTTTTCGCAATATGCATTGGCCTGTAATTGGTTTCTTTTCGTTAAAAAGTAATATGCTCCGTCGTAGTCTTTCGCCTTCAGAAGCATAGAGATAGCAAAATCGTAGTTGACCGGGGTGTACGGAAATTGAGTTATCAGCACGTTCATAATTCGAACGAATGAATCCATGTCTCCTCTTGAATAGTACCATAACGATGCATCCTTGTGAGCAGTCTCCCAACCGATTCTGTCCATGACTACACTATACGCAAGTGAATCGATGTAATCTTTTGGAGCAAACAATTTACAGGACGGAATTCTTTTTGACTCGCTTACGTAAGGCCAATCGTTTTTTAAATCTTTTATTCTATAATCACTTATTACGGAATCGAGCCTCGAGAATGGGAAATTAGCAACTGTAATGCTGTCCTGCTGCTGATCTATAAGACCGAGAGGCTTCGTTTTGGGTAGGAGTTTCGCTTTTTCCATCTCGCTATAGAAAAGACTACCAATGATCTGATAGCCGCGGAGAGTCGGATGAAGGTGGTCTGTCATGAGATTGTCGCCAACAATGTTGTCGGGACTGATTGCTTCGAAAGCCGAATCTACATTTACCACCGGACAATTAAATTCGTTCCCCAATTTACAAATTACTTTGTTGATCGCGGTCGGCGCTCTAAATCTCAGCGCATCAAGATCTTTTGCATATCTAAATAGTGAATCGGCTGTATGGTAATCTCCTTTTGCCAGCTCCCTTTTTGCCTGCATGAAAACCGTGTCGGCACGGGGTAGGCCATCCTCGCTAATTGAAACGAATGGATACTGATCCTTCAGATTGCAGGCAAGAGTTCCTAGGATGACCGGAACATTTTGTCTCTTCGCCATGTCAAGAATGTCGGTCATGTTTCCCTTAAATTGAGCGATCCCCTCTTCATAAACTTTAGAGCCGAGGGCAATATACTGGTCTCGAGCCATGTAGGACATCAGGGTTGCTGTTGGAAGCTGCTTCTTTTCGAAGATCCCGGTCAATCCTTTAATTGCATTTCTTAATAACTGGAACGTTCTGAACTGTTCAAGATATATGACAAGGTTGACAATGCTCGGCGACGTCCCGAATGACTCCATGGAGCCCACTCCAAGAGCACCATAGTATTCGTTATTTCCGGCATAAATAATTATCAAATCCGGGTTCTCTTCAAGAATTCCGAACATGAAGTCTCGCAATGTATAACTGTTTATCGCTGAAATGCCACAATCGACGACCTCTATTTTGGAATCCGGATATTCAAGACTCAATCGCTGTTCAAGATATCGTGAGAATGACCCGTTCGGAATGAATGGATAACCGGCGGCAGCGCTTTCCCCGAGAACGAAAATCCGGAACGCGTTGGGCATCTTCATTTCCTCGAAAACGTCGCCGTCCGAGCGCGGAATATTCTGGACATCATGAAAATACTTGGAGGCAATGTCGGGGTTCAACGTGAATACTTTCTTGACGGGAGTTACTTCCGTTGTATAGTCGTAGCCATTCAGCTTCAGTTCTCCTTCGACGGGATTTACCCACATTGGGTAGCTGTAACCGTAGTTGAAAATCCGCAGCGCAACTTCAAGAAGCACAAAGAAAAGAATCGGAGTCAGGAGGATGACAAGATAGAAAAGTTTCCTCGTCGGATGCTGATCGCCGGCTGTCATTGCCGCATTTGATTTTTCAGGAGATTGTTTATTCTTTTTCAGCTTATTATTAGGCTTGCGCATCTTAGTGTTCAGCTGCGTCAACCAGACATGGTGGTAAATATCCGGCGAGCCATTTATCGTTGTGCTTGAAGTATTCCACTAGACTGCTCGATTAAACATACCCGCCTGGTTAAGAATAATCAAGCGCGGTATAGTCCAAAGAATTTTGCCTCAGGTAATATTTGATGGAACAATTTCGTAGTATTACCGTAGGTATGAAAGGTTTGTGGTGTGCAGATTTTATTATGCGAGACCACGCGGTTGCTTTTGTTCCTTTTCTAAACAGTGGAGGTTGTGAAATGAAATCATTAATGCTTGGAAGCTTCCTTGCAGTTTTCTTGTCGTCGAGTGTTTACTCGGTGGCGATTGCTCGAACGGACGAGAATCATCGATTATATAATTTGCGAGGCGAGTGGAAATTTCAACTGGGAGATAATCCGCATTGGGCCGAACCTAATCTCAACGACGACCGATGGGACGAAATATATGTCCCATCAACCTGGGAAGACGAAGGTTACCCCGGATATGACGGTTTTGCGTGGTACAGGAAACACTTTGATGCTTCTTCCCGCTGGATGTCGAAAGACCTGATCCTCGACGTCGGGATGATCGACGATGCGGACGAGGTATACGTTAACGGCGAGCTCGTCGGGTCAATGGGTTCGTTCCCTCCGAACTTTGTCACCGCCTATAATGTTCGGCGAAGTTATCCAATCCCTCAAGGCTTGCTCAAGCCGGATGGTGATAACGTAATAGCCGTGCGGGTCTATGACGACCATGGAGTCGGAGGCATTACCGATGGGCCAGTGGGTATCTACGAGCGCGAATATCTTGTGCATCCCGACATCAGCCTGCCGTCGATGTGGAAATTCAGAACAGGGGACAACATGGAATGGAAAGGAGTCGCTTACGATGACAGCGATTGGAAGAACGTCAGCGTCCCTGCATATTGGGAAACTCAAGGCTTCAAGGATTATGACGGTTATGCCTGGTACCGCGTAAAGTTCAACGTTCCGGCAGACTTTCAGGACGAGGATCTCATTTTACTTGTTGGAAAGGTCGACGATTTTGACGAAACGTACTTAAACGGGGAGCGTGTGGGAAGAACAGGGCCGATGCCGAAATATGAAATGGACCGTCCGGACGGCGATGAGTACGACCAGATGAGAGCTTATATGATTCCTGCGGGTTTGCTGCAGCCGGGGAAAGACAATGTATTGGCTGTCCGTGTTTACGATTGCTGGCTGGGAGGTGGAATATACGACGGGCCGATTGGTATCACCACCAGACACCACTATCAGAGAGACAGGCATTGGTACAGACGCGTGGAGAATTGGTTCGATCGCATTATTGAAGACATATTTAATTAGGAGCTTTTCCCCTATGTCTGGCGTTACGATTTCAGAACGCTGGTGCAATAAATTTCATCGTTGACAAACGCAGGCAAGTATTTTTCTCTGAGTGAGCAACGGCGTGATCGATAAATAAAGTTGCTTATTAAGAAAGGATTTGTCCGTTGTCATAGTCTTTCTTTTGTTTTGATAACACCTCCGAGAAACAGAAGGAATCCAACCGATTCCTTCTGTTTTATTCCCGCCTATCACTCGATTAACTCTCTGTATTTGTAGCTTACTGGCTGGTGATATTCTCTTCACGCGCAAGAGTGATTATTCCCCATTAAATAACCGCGGGTTGGCGATTCATTCCGCACTTCACAGGAATTCACTCCACATACACGAAATTATCCCGTATCATATCTCAGTAAGACATGTTGAACTTGATCAGCTAACAAATGAGATGAAAGCGAGATGCAATTAATGAAGGTCAGAATGCTCGTTCAACTTTTATTGTTTCTCTCAGGAGATCTTTTTGGTCAAACGAAGTGGACAGTCATCACAGGAGCCGTCCACGATGAGAATGAATCGCCTCTTGAAATGGTAAATGTGCAGGTGGTTGGTACATATGATGGGGACGTTACGGACTCTTGCGGGAAATTTCTATTCAGAACGAGTAAGCTAAGAAATGGCGTGCTTCGAGCATCGCTGATAGGTTATGAGTCGGTGAACCTCAAGTTGTCATTTTTAGAAAAAGACACCTTGGTTCTCAGCATGGAAATGAACGAGTTGGTCGTGAAGCTGAAGGATGTTATTGTTGCCGGAAATGCTTTCACAACAGGCGATGAGCCGAAAGCATTAACCCTTCACTCCCTGGATGTTTTTACCACAGCAGGGGCAGCGGCTGATATCTTTCGAGCGATACAAACATTTCCAGGAGTGGCCGCGATTGATGAGGGTTCGGGGCTATTTGTGCGCGGCGGCGATGTAAATGAGACAACGATACTTCTTGACCAAGCAACGGTGGTTCATCCGTACAAGTTTGAATCACCGACGGGTGGTTTTTTCGGTACTATACCGCCGTTTCTAATCGGAGGGACGTTCTTCTCCTCGGGCGGTTTTTCTGCCCGCTATGGTAACGCACTCTCGGGAGTGTTAGCAATGGAAAGTCTGAATATGCCGTCGAAGTTGTCTTATTCTGTGGGCATCGGGCTTGCTGCCGGGTCCATCTCCGCCAATATTCCTTTGGATTCCAACTCATTCGGGATTCGTATTTCAGGCAATAAAAGTTTTACGGATGCAATGCTTCGACTAAACGGTTTTCGCAACAGGTTCACGACTCCACCGGATGGAATCGATGGCAATGTTAGTTTGATATGGAAATACTCGCCCACTGCTCAGATAAAGTTCTTCAATTTTGTCAGCTCCGATCAAATTGGTGTTCAAGTGGATGAACCTTCCTTTGCAGGCGTGTATGCTTCACGAGAGACCAATTGGTTTCAAAATCTTCAGTGGGCCGAAGCAACCGGGCAATGGCTCTTGAAAGGGAGCCTGTCTCTCAATCGGTTTCTTACCGAGCAGGAGCTGGGAAGTTTAGACCTGAAGCCTTCGGACATTACCTACAAAGCCCGTTTCGATGCGGATGCTGATCTTGATGATGATCATCGGTTGTCGTTCGGAGCCGAGACCGAGAAAATGATCAATAGGTATGATGGAACGGTTCCCCAAAATCCGCTCGTGCTTGATCCACAGGCAAGCGTCTATACTTTAAACGAAGACTATAGCGCTGTCAGGGTGGGAGTGTACTCAGAGGTAGAATCTGCAGTGGCGAAGAGAATAATGACAAGCGTTGGCATCAGGAGCGATTACTATACTTTGTCGAAGGAAGCCGTGGTAGATCCGCGAGTCTCGCTTCGTTACAACTTCTCGAACGAAATACATGCTCAGGCAAGTTGGGGGATTTATCATCAATTCGCTGAGCCTTACTTGTACAATCAAGTGAATGGGAATCCACAATTATCAGCACAGTCCGCACGACATTTCACTGCGGGTGCCGAATACTCTACCGAACTTCTCATGTGTCGGGTTGAAATGTATCTCAAGAGATATTCCAATCTCGTTCTTCAGACGGAGTCAACTCACTACGCGAACCTAGGTGATGGGAGTGCATCGGGGCTAGATTTCTTTTTAAAGTATGGTGGATTTCTCATAACTCCGGTGAGCGGCTGGATATCATACAGCTATTTGCATTCTCGCCGGCTACAAGCTCGCAACCTCTCGGAAACCATCGTCTATGAGGAGGCACCATCGTCGTTTGATATCACACATAACCTGACAGTCGTGGGAAAAATTCAGCTGATACAATTTTTAAGCTGCGGCTTGACGTTTCGATACGCGACCGGCAGACCGGTAACGCCGATTATCGGTGCTATCCAAATTCCAGGAGAAAATTATTTTGAACCTATTCAAGGTCATATAAATTCCGAACGACTCCCTGACTTTGTCCGGCTGGACGCGAGTTTAGGTTACTTTATGCCGTTCGGCGATTCCAACTCTGCGACGTTTTACTTCGCCGTTTCCAATCTTATGAATAGAGACAATCCGATCGACTATGAATACTCGCCGGATTATTCGCAGAAACATTTAAGGACAACAGACTACTTGCGCTCCATTTATTTCGGAGTTGTGCTCTCATTTGGTTCGTATGGTATTGATAATTAATTATCTAATCATTTCAACAGGAGAATAACGATGAAGAAAATTCGATCAAGTATCATTATCAGTTTCATCATTTTTTTATTAGCTGATATTGGATTTTGTCAAGTGAGGACAGCGGCACAAGCCATATATGAAGCGAAGGAATTAATACGGCAGGGTTCCAATTCCGCTTCAGCGGATAAACTTGAACAAGCGAGGAATATTCTCGCTCCGTTTGCCTCTGTAGGAGATCGCCAGGAACTGGCAGAATATTATCTCGGATACATAGACTATCAAATGGCAGTCGTCATAAACCAGATGGATAAAGAAAAAGCACCTGCCTACCTAGACAGTGCAGTTGACCACCTCAAAAGGGCAATTGAAAAAGATGATACCCTGGCTGAAGCTCATGCACTCCTTTCGAGTTGTTACGGCATACAGATATCTTTTTCTCCGATGAGTGGTATCTGGCGGGGGCCAAAATCCGGATCTGAAATGAGTAAAGCAAAATCGCTTTCCCCGGAAAACCCGAGAGTAGCTTTGCTTGGGGCGATAGGCACATACAATACTCCTGTGCTATTCGGAGGAGGAAAAGAAAAAGGGTTTGAAGCATTAAAAAAAGCGGCGGAGCTTTTCGATCGATGGAGAACATCGGATTCGCTCCAACCGGATTGGGGAAGAGAACAAGTCTACGCGTGGATAGGTCTGGTACATCTTGACAGGAACGAGACAATCCTCGCGTGGAAGGCTTTCGAGAAAGCACTTGAGATCAATCCAGATTATGGATGGGTAAAGTATGTCCTTATGAAAAAAGTGACATCAGATGCCGATTCACAATGATGCAGGGTGTGCTCAATTGCAATATCAAAAACAAAATAGGATTACGTAATTATGAACGTTAGCCGAAAAGCCTTCAACAAACACAAGAAAGCATGAATATGAATTTTGGCATCATTCTAATCACCGTTTCCATCCTTTGGGCAGCATTGGAAATCATCTTAGCCCGAAGGAAACACTCTCAATTGACGGATAAGCGGATTGATAAATCTTCGCTCCATGTACTATGGGTCACCATTGCTATCTCCGTTAATCTTGGTATCATTGTCAGCTTTCAGCGCATCGGATATTTTGGAAATGGATCTCGAATCTTTCCGATTGCCGGTCTCACTTTTATTGTCTGTGGTCTGCTTGTTCGTTGGCTTGCCATCTTTTCTCTGAAGCATCAATTCACTGTGGACGTTTCAATCACGAAAGATCATCGCATCATCAGGAATAGAATTTATCGCTACGTGCGCCATCCGGCATATGCGGGCAGTTTGCTTTCGTTCTTTGGGCTTGGGCTGTTCTTCGCCGACTATGTCAGCATGCTCGTCATCTTTCTTCCGATATGTTTAGCTTTTCTCTACCGGATCCGTATTGAAGAGAAATTTCTTATTGATAATTTTGGTGAAGAGTATTTAACCTACTGTGCCCTAACTAAGCGACTCATACCTGGAATCATTTAAACTGGTAGCACTTTGGCTAATAGCACCCCCCCCAAAGCTCACCTTATTAAATATGCGTGTGTGAAGTCTCGGCCACGAACACAAAAGTGTTCGCTCAGTCCCATCCGCTGTTGGAAAGGGATTATTCTTTGATGGCAGAACGGTGGTGCGTTTCTAGTGTAGACTATTGATTAATTTAGTAATTGAACCATGGCTTGTGTTATCTTTAGTATCAGGCGAATGGAAAAACAAGAAACGATGGATAATAGAATAAGAGATACTCAAATCTCTTCTTTTCAAACCACATCAGGTGAATCTTCGAAGCCTCGCATCACCAGACGTGGCGTTGGAATTGTCTTAGTTATCTGGTGTGTCTATACATTGCTCGCTGCGATTCCGTTAGCCGAATCTTATCATGTCCCATTTTTGAGGGCATTGTATTGGCAGACATTTCAAAGCGCCGTGATGCTTGTCTTGAGTATACCGGTCTGGTTCATCGTCGTTCGTAGGATGTATGCCGCTCGGTGGTATTGGAAGGCGCTGGTGCATCTCTTTCTTGCTCCCACATACGTTATAGTGAACTACGAATATCTTTATTATTCGGTTTTTTTGTTCGGAGGAAAAGAAGCCGCCGACCCGTTGAAGACTGGTGCTGGTTGGCTTTTGTACTTCAATTTTCTCATTTATGTTTTACAGTTCGCCTTGTATCATAGCTACGAAATACTCAGAAAGCTGCGTGTTAAAGAGAAGGCGACTTTGGAATTGCTGGCTCTCCAGAAAGAACAGGAGCTTGCAACATTAAAAGCGCAGCTCAATCCCCATTTCCTCTTCAATACGCTCAACAGCATCAGCGCCATGGCGGCGACTGATACCGAAGAAACGCGAACAATGATTGCGCAGCTTGGCGACCTCCTTCGATATGCTATAGAAAGCTCGCAGAAAGATTTCGTGTCCTTGAAAGATGAACTTCAATTTATCCAAGATTATGTTGCTTTAGAATCAAAAAGATTAGAAGACAGGCTTGAAATAGAATTTCAGGTTGACCACTCCCTTGATTCCTTGCTGATTCCTCCGATGATTCTCCAGCCGCTGGTTGAGAACGCGATCAAACATGGAATCGCGCCCGCCGAGGATGGTGGAAAAGTATGCCTCCGCATCGGCAGACAAAAGGATCGAATAGTTTTCCAAATCTCCGACACGGGGGTCGGCATTTCCTGCGTCAATCCGCTCGCGACCACAAATGGTGTCGGCTTGAAAAATATAGATGCCCGCCTGCGGAAAATGTACGGCGATGCGGCGCGGTTGGAGATACAGCCGCGTGTCGGGGGAGGATGCGAAGTCATGTTTGTTTTACCTTTGTCATGAAGAAAAACATTACCGCTATACTCGTTGATGATGAACCCCTTGCGCGAAAGCTCGTAAAAGAATACCTCTTGGATTTTCCTGCCATCAGGGTCATTGGAGAATGCAAGAATGGCAGACAGGCCATCAAAGCGATCAATGAGTGCAAGCCCGATCTTATGTTTCTCGATATTCGTATGCCCGGCATGGATGGATTCGAAGTTTTGGAACACCTCGATCACTTGCCTCGTATCATTTTCACAACTGCCTATGGCGACTATGCATTGAAAGCTTTTGAAATGAACGCTGTCGACTATCTTCTCAAGCCGTATGACCGTAAAAGATTTTCACGGGCAATTCACAAAGTTCTTGACAGAAACTTAAGAGCCGGCGATGAGATAGAGCGAATCGTCGCCATGCTGCAGCATACGAAATTGCACGAGGGATATCCTGCATGCATCTTTGTGCGTGTCGGTAGAAAAATTGTTTCCGTCCAGTTGAGCGATATTGCGTGGATCGAAGCCGATGGTGATTATTCCCAGCTCCATACTGCAGGCGGTACTCATCTATGTAATTTAAGCTTGAACGCTCTTGAACGGCGGCTGGATCGTTCGCGCTTTTTACGGGTGCACCGTTCTTATATTATTGCAAGTAATTCCATTGAACACTTAGCCGGTGACGGTGAAGGGGGATACATCGCACTATTGAAAGATAAATCCAGGGTTAAAATAAGCCGGACGTACGCGGCGAAGATACGTCAGTATATTTGGTAGTAGAAACTCGGCGGCGGTGTCGGATTTACTGATTTTTTTCTTACCGTGTAAACCTCACTCTTAGGAGTGAGGTTTACACAGAATGTCTGTTACAAAATCGTCTTAGCAGCTTCACGTCTTTGCTTTCGTCAAGACATTAATGACGCAATGCAGCAGGCGGGTCCTTTATTCCGAGATTGTGTGCCATGAAAGCCAGCACGTCTGCAGCCTGCGCGATCCGTTTGTCTGTCGGCATATAGCCATGACTTGTCTTTGTTTCAACCCTGATCAGCACCGGATTGTTGCAGGCTTGATTATGCTGCATTTGTGCAATGAACTTGTACGAGTGACTCGGAACGACTCTGTCATCATGGTCTGCAGTCGTGACGATTGTCGGTGGATAACATATACCTGGCCTGACGTTCTGGACCGGGGAATACTTTATCAAGTACTGGAAATCGGTCGAGTCATCCGACGAGCCGTATTCAGGTACCCAGCCGACACCTGCGGAAAATTTCTGGTAGCGTAACATGTCCATTACTCCTGCTCCGGCGTATGCGGCGCCGTAAAGATCGGGTCGCTGGGTTTCGCAGGACCCGACTAGCAGACCGCCGTTGGAATAGCCTTCAATGCCTAATTTGGGAGTTGAAGTATATTTCTCCTTTATCAGAAACTCTGCCGCAGCGATGAAATCGTCGAATACGTTTTGTTTCTTCTCAAGCATCCCGGCGTGATGCCATGTTTCGCCGTATTCTCCGCCGCCCCGAAGATTCGCTACAGCGTAAACTCCTCCCATTTCGAGCCATGTAACATTTGTAATGCTGAAGGCCGGCGTTATGCTGATGTTGAAACCTCCGTAAGCATAAAGAAGCGTTGGGTTGGTCCCATCTAACTTGATTCCTTTCTTTGCCGTGATGAACATCGGAATTCTTGTACCATCTTTCGACTGGTAGAAAACCTGTTTTGTCTCATACCCCTTCGGGTCAAAGTCGACGTGAGGCGGCTGGAATGTGACATCCTTGCCGGTCTTGAAATCATGACGAAATACTGTGGTCGGATAGAGAAACGATGTGTAAGCATAGAAGAGCTCCGGAGTATCATAACGCCCGGTCAATCCATCGACTGTACCGATGCCCGGAAACTTCAGTGTCCCATCATGTTTTCCGTTGAGCGAGTAAAATTCCACCTCACTTTTTGCATCGACAAGATACCTCACTACTATTTTACCCCCCGCGAGAAGCGATTGCTCTATAACATTCTTGGCTTCGGCGATAACCATCTTCCATCCTATTGAATCCGGTTTACCGATGTCAAATGAGACAATTCGACGATTGGGTGCGTCGAGTGTCGTCTGCATGATTATTTTTGTTCCCACATTTCCCAGGGGATAATATTCGGCATTATCGATTCCGAACAAAGGTTTTACCGGTGAGGAAAGATCGGGATGCTTCGGATCTTTGAGATCGACATAGAAGACCTTATTCTTTGATTCGGTCCCTTTGTTCAAATAGATGAACAGAAATCTGCCATCGTCTGTAACGCCTCCGCTTACATACCAGCCCGGGTAATCCTTCAAATCGTAGAACATTTTATCTTCGGTTTGAGGAGTCCCGACCTTGTGATAAAAAAGCTGCTGTCCGACCGCCTCGGTGGTCAAGACCTCGCCATTTTTCGGTTCAGGAAATCTGGAGTAGAAAAAACCTCCGTTGTCATTTGTCCATGATAACCCTGAGAATTTTACCCAGTGAACGGTGTCTGGAAGATCCTTCCCGCTTGCCAGATCTCTGACGTGAAGTTCCTCCCAATCTGATCCACCTTGTGAGATTGCGTAACAAAGGAGTTTGCCATTCGGCGAGGCCTGGTAATCCAGCAAAGCTAACGAGCCATCGGGCGAAAGTTTGTTCGGATCAAGAATCATTTCCGGCTTTGAGGCCAAGGATTTCTGTCTGAAGACCGGACTTTGATTTTGAAGTCCGGAGTTTTTGCTGTAGAAAAGTAATCCGCCTTCCCGGTTAGGCACGCCGACTTTCTCGTAATTCCAAAGTTTGGTAATGCGGGCGCGTATTGAATCTCGAATCGAAATTTTGTCCAGATAGTCGAAGGTTATCTTATTTTCTGCCTCAACCCACGCGTCGACAGCGGGGCTTTCCTGGTCTTCCATCCATTGATATGGCGCCGGAACTTTCGTCCCGAAATAGTTCTCGACAAGAGTATCCCTTCGTGTGACGGGATAGTTCAGAGGTTGACTTTTGATCAGTAGGGGGAACATGGTAATGGCCACAGTTGTTGCTAGTTTCACTTGGGTTGTTGAAAAATTAAAGAACAAAAACCTGTTGAACTTTTGCAAATGTTTGCTGACATTGTGGAACGATGGAACCGGCATCTGAATCTCCTTTTTCTTATCAATAGACATAATATGGTCTGCAAAAATTGATGTTGCAAGGTTAGGAGGTAAAATAATCAGTGAAAATTGCATTATTTGCGGCAACGGGTAGGATTGGATCCAAAATTCTTATGGAAGCTCTGAACCGCAGACACAAAATCACTGCGATTGTTCGTCGTCCTGAAAAGTTGACGCTGTTGCATCCTAACCTGACGGTCGTGCAGGGAGATGTCCTCGATGAAAACGTGGTGGCGAATCTTGTCAAAGGACATGACGTAGTAGTCAGCGCATACGGACTGGGATCTTCAAGTCCGGCCGACTTTTCGCTGTTCAGCAAAGCAGCGCAGTCGTTGATCAACGGTACCAAGAAAGCCGGAGTGAAGCGGCTGATCAATGTCGGCGGAGCAGGGAGTCTTTACGTCGCACCCGGCAAACAATTAGTAGATATGCAAGGATTTCCGGAATCATTAAAGGAAGCCGCCTCTGCCCAGCGCGATTCTCTTGAGGTTTTTAGGAAGGAGAAAGAGCTCAATTGGACGTTCTTCAGTCCGGCAATAATCGTGGAGAATGGCGATCGTACGGGAAAATTCCGCATTGGTAAGGATGAGCCAATTTTTGATTCCAAAGGTGAAAGCAGGATATCGATCGAGGACTACGCGGTCGCCTTGGTTGACGAAATTGAAAATCCGCATTTTATTCGTCAGCGGTTCACGGTTGGCTACTAACTGGACTAAATCACAAGCTAGAGGTATTGACATGAACGAACTCGGTCAGAGTTTCGGCGGACTGCTCCTTAGAATTACAGTGGGAGGATTACTGCTGTTCCATGGTGTATCAAAGCTCACGCATGGCGTGGCATGGATGGCTGGCCCGCTTGAGGCATTCCATCTTCCTTTTTTTGTAGCTTACGGAGTTTTCGTGGGCGAAATCGTTGCGCCTATTCTGATAATACTTGGTATCTGGACTCGTCCGGCTGCGCTCGTGATCGCCTTCGATTTGTTCATGGCCGTCATACTCGTTGCTCGTCATGGAGTGGCTCATCTCAGCCCGGGCGGCGGGTGGGGGATAGAATTAGAAGCGCTCTATTTGCTCACTGCGTTGACGCTTTTCTTCCTCGGCGCTGGGAAGTTTAGCGTGGCAGGTGCAAACGGAAAATGGAATTGAAACACGCGTACCTGTAACTTGTTTGCATGTTCCCCCGTACGGTTCTCCGGGTGCATATTGAGATAATGAAATGAGAAGATGAACCGGGTAAATGTGATTACCGTCCAGCAAGTTACAAAAAAATTTCCCTCCGTTGTCGCTCTCGACAAAATAACTCTTGAAATCAACGAGCAGGAATTTTTCGGGCTGCTCGGACCGAATGGTGCAGGTAAGACGACATTGATGAGCCTGCTCGCAGGGTATCTTAGCGCCGATGAGGGTACAATTGTAGTTAGTGATCAGGTGATATCGCAGGCCAATCTTGAATTGAAGAAAGAGATCGGTTTTGTACCACAATCGATTGCGCTGTACGATGAGCTCAGTGCCCAAGACAATCTTGAGATGTTCGGGGGTCTTTATGATGTGGAGTCCGGAATTCTGACTGAGCGCATCAGGGAGAAGCTGAATGCCGTCGGATTGTATGAAAGACGCAAAGACAAGGTCAAGACATTTTCGGGAGGTATGAAGCGACGGTTGAACATAATAGCAAGCCTGCTCCATGATCCCAGAATTCTGCTGTGCGACGAGCCGACAGTCGGTGTGGATCCGCAATCGCGCAACGCAATCTTTGATTACCTTGAAACCCTTAACCGGCAAGGTAAAACGATCATTTATACTACTCATTACATGGAAGAGGCCGAAAGACTTTGCAGTAGAATTGCAATCATCGATCATGGAACCATCATAGCGATCGGAACTACGGATGAACTATTAGAGAAGCTCCCCTATGATGAGACGATCGTGATAGCGAAAAACCCTTCGACTCTTAAGCACCTGGAGCTGTTCCATGAGTTTGGTGAACTTCTCGAAGAAGACGACCATTTTGAATTGAAACCGACAAATGGGTTCACCCTTTCAAGGTTTTTCGCCAAGGTTGAAGAAAAAGGCTTGAAGTACAGCTGGATCGAGTTGCATCGCCCGACACTTGAAGCTCTTTTCTTGCAGCTTACCGGCAGGAGTCTTCGAGATTGAAACCGGTAATTCAACTTTTCAAGAATTCGTATCGAGTTTTCCTGAACGACCGGGTGGCAGTCCTGCTGACATTCATCGTCCCCTTGGTTCTAATGTTTATCTTTGGCTCGATTTTCAACGGCGGTGGTGAGGGGCCGCAGGGAATACCAATTGCTGTTCTAAGCCAGAGTAATTCCGATGTCGTAAACAGAATCATTTCTACTCTGGATACCATGAAGGCCTTCCGAGTTGTCGACTCGGTGAAGAATAATCAAGGAAAGTTGATCCCGTTCGATACGACTTCGATCAAAGAATACGTCAAAAACGGGAAGGCCACCGCCGGCATTCTCTTTCCCGCCGATGCTTACACCGATACATCTTCCGCTCTTCAGCTCAAATTTTACTATGATCCCAAAAATGACATGGAGATGCAGACAGTCGAGGGATTGCTCCAGGAGGCGGTCTTCAGCCACTTCCCATCGATCATTGCTCAAAGCGGCTTTCGTCAGGCAAGAAAGTTTCTCGGCACGGACTCGGGTCAGGCATTCAACAAGAAAATAGCATCTGTTGTCGGGAAATATTTTAAAATCGACACTGGCATTTTTCTTCATCCAGACCGATGGATCGCCGCCCGATCCGACAGCGACACCTCTAAGACGAATTCAAATTTTATGAACAACATCGTAAGGATCGACAAGGAACAGGTGGTCGGCGAAAAGCTGAAAAACCAATGGGCAACGAGGACCATCGGAGGATGGGCGCTGACTTTCCTTCTATTTGCCCTTACCGCCTCTTCGTCATCTCTCTTTGATGAAAGAAAGTCAGGACTGATGCTGAGGATACTCACGTCGCCCGTATCGCGTGTTCATATTCTCTGGAGCAAATATTTATTCAATATGTCACTCGCGATCGTTCAGTTGCTTCTCATGTTTGTCGTGGGGTGGTTGATGTTTCAGGTCGACATATTTTCTAATTTCCTGAATCTTATGTTGATAATTATCTCTGCTTCAACAGCATGCACGGCGTTCGGAATGCTTCTCGCCGCTGTCTCCAAGACTCGCCAGCAGGCTAACGGACTGGGGACTCTGTTGATTCTGACAATGAGTGCGATCGGCGGTGCATGGTTCCCGACATTCCTAATGCCATCCGGAATTCAATTCATCAGCAAACTCACCTTCGTCTACTGGGCAATGGACGGATTTCTTGAAGTGCTTTGGAGGGGAGTTGGTACCGTCGATATCCTACCACACATCGGAATACTCTTGGGCATTGGTGCCGTGGTCAATGCTGCAAGCGTGTGGCAATTCAAGAGAGGAGACATATTCTCATAGGTTGGTCAGGATGACTCGTTGCTTTGATCTGTGAAATAAAAATTTGATTTGCCAGGGTTCGTTGATCTTTTTTGAAGGTTTGTTCATATTAACAATGACTCCATTGGATAACAAAACATGAAAATTCCGATTTATCAAGTCGATGCGTTTACAGACGAGAAGTTTCACGGTAACCCGGCGGCCGTTTGTATCCTGCAAGAATGGATTTCCGACGGCAGCATGCAGAAAATTGCCGCAGAGAATAATCTCGCGGAGACTGCATTTGTGGTGGAGAAGAATCGAAACTTTGAACTAAGATGGTTCACCCCTGCGGTGGAAGTTGACCTATGTGGACATGCTACCCTTGCGACCGCATATGTTTTCAAGGAGCACCTGGGCTACCAGCCTGAAGAGATCGCTTTCAAAACAAAGAGCGGAATCCTCAAGGTCATTTTTGGAGGGAACATCATGTCAATGATTTTCCCGAGTCGACCGGGTATCGTTGTAGAGGCGCCTCAAGAGCTTCTTGAAGGCATAAAAATTAAGCCGTCGGAAGTATTAAAATCAGTGGAAGATTTCATGGTTGTTCTGAGAAGTGAAGACGAAGTGAGTGAGCTCAGACCTGACCTCGACCTGCTCAAAAAATTGGATTGCCGCGGGACAATTGTGACCTCACGAGGGAACGAAGTCGACTTTGTTTCACGCTTCTTTGCCCCACAAGCAGGAATACCAGAAGACCCGGTCACGGGTTCTTCTCACACGACGCTTATTCCTTATTGGTCCAGGAAATTGAACAAGAAGAGCATGACAGCGCTGCAGATTTCACAAAGAAGAGGAAAGCTTTTCTGTGAAGACCTTGGCGATAAAGTGAAGATTGCAGGCAAAGCGTTGACGTATATGATAGGGGAAATAAATTTATAACCCAGCTGAGGCAGCGTGAGAAAAAGAAAAGGAAAGGCGAAACACAGGGCTGAACCCACAGAAAAGAAAGAGTGCTTTGCAGATCAGAACCTAACAGAAGACTTCACACGCCATCTTTTTTTTGAACCGGTTACCAAGGGGAACTGGGATAAGTTCGTGGATCTTTTCGGGGAAAAGGGTGCTTGCGGGAATTGCTGGTGCATGTATTACCGCGCAAAGAAAACAGATTTTGTCAAGGGGAAAATCAAGAATGGAAACCGGGATGCAATGAAAAAGATTGTCTGGTCTGGCAGACCGGTCGGACTCCTCGCGATTTACGGGCACAAGGCGATTGCGTGGCTTGCGCTTGCTCCACGGGAAGATTTCCTCAAACTTGAGAGTTCACGGGTCCACAAACGAATTGACCAAAATCCTGTTTGGGCGATACCATGTACTTTCATTCACAAAGACTATAGGCGACACGGAGTGTCTGTAGCGCTTCTTAAAGGCGCGATTGAGTACGCAAAGAGCGTTGGAATAAAAATACTCGAAGCGTATCCAGTCATCCCAACACAGAAAAAATGGCCCGACTCGTTTTTGTGGGTAGGGATTCAAAAGTCATTCGCGCGCGCAGGTTTCGAGATTGTCGATACGACTTCGAGGTCGAGGCCAATGATGAGGTACTACGTCGATAAACGGGTGAAGAAGTCTGCAAAGAGAGACTCTTGAGTCTCGCTATCTTTCATGAGTGTTTACTAGGGTAAAAGGAATACTATGCTGTACATTTTGGCATTTTTTCTTCCGCCGGTCGCGGTTCTCTTCAGCGGGAAACCGATACAGGCGCTATTGAATTTCTTCCTATGCTTTCTATTGTGGATTCCTGCCGTGATACATGCCCTCCTTGTTGTGCATGATCATTACGAGGATAGGCGAGCAAGAAAAATCATCAGAGCAATCGAACGTAATTATTAAAGCAAATCAGGAGGCCGACAAAATGAAAACTGCAAAACAGTTGTTAGCGACGGCGGCCGGACTTAGTTTCGCTGTCGCGTTGTTTCAACTCGTCGTGACATTCTCAATACCATGGAGTTTATATTTCGGTGCGCCGCCGTCCGTGGTTTCCAAACCCCTCGTGCTTTATGCAAGCGGGACTATTGTGGCTATTATCTTTTTTATCTTCGGTTTATATGCGCTTTCGGGGGCACACATGATTCGCCGCGTTCCGTTACTGCGCACGGGACTTGTGACGATCATGGCCTTGTACACAATACGTGGACTCCTCTTGGTCCCTGAAGTGTTAACATATATCTACAATCCGAGAGGAGCCGCCATTTTTCCAAAACCTGCACTGTGGTCATCTGCAGTTTCCCTGATCATCGGGATTATATATTTGGTCGGTATGATAACCGGCTGGGGTGAGTTACCGACGAAGCGGCAGTCAGCTCTGCCAAAGGCGTAATAAAAACTGGAGACACAGATTTTCTAAAATATTGTTCCGCTTCATTCGTCTTTAGAAATAGATGCGCCAGGAAGGACCGGTTCAGGGGAGCGACGATAGTTCTTTAAGAATTTGTTGATGAATATTCTGCTTGACAAAATCATGCGAAACAGTTAATTTGGAAACGGATTATACGAATATCGTTTTCCGCGTGGAAAGTGCAGCAAAAAGCTGCATTTTTTTGGCTGTGAAAGGAAACGACATAAACACGAACCGTTTCGTTCGTAGAGAAAGGATGACAATGTCAAGCGACGAAATAGAGAGAAGGGAAAGAATCATTGCGAAGGCGGAAGAGATGTTCCTTGAACATGGGTATTCAAGGGTGACAATGGAGGAGATAGCTTCCAGCCTCGGAATGAGCAAGAAAACTCTGTACAAATTCTTCCCGAATAAGGAAGCGATATTGCGCGAGCTAGTCTCTCAGAGGCAGTGTGAGTTCACGGAGCGGATCGATGAAATATGGCAACAGGCAGACATAGATTTCGTCGGGAAGTTAAGAAAGACTCTTGATTTTTTTGCCGAGCGGACTTCACGGGTCAATCGTTTTCACGATCTGCAGAAACAGATCCCTGATCTCTGGAAAGAAATCTGTGCCTTCAAGAATGAAAAAGGCACGGAGAAAATTCGTCAGCTCCTGTCAATAGGATTTGAAAGCGGCATCATCAGGAATGACCTGGGACGTGACATCATAATTCTGCTTTATACGAACGCCGTCGAATCGATGATGAATCCCGAACTGTTGTCGGAACTACCTTACAGCGGCCCGCAGATTTTCGAAGCTATTTCCAAGATAGTCTTCGAGGGAATCCTATCAGAGGAAGGAAGAAAGAAATATGTTTCATACGGAACCGACGAGAAACAAAGCCAAGTGAATAATGCCGTCGAAAATTGAGTGGAAGAATATTCCGAGTTTCTCTTCATTAAACGGTCTGCGCGAAGAATTTGAGAACAAATTAGATAGATAAAGTCAGATACGGAAAGAGAAAGCCGGGGATAAGTACAAAGGTTTTCTATCCGCTTTACATCGTCCCGTAGGTACAGAGAGAGGTCAAGATAATTCTGAAGATTAAAAGGTCGAGGTGACAAATGAATAAAATAAAAATATATTCGGTCGTTACGGTTGTGTTCGCTCTTATCGTGGTCGTATTGTTGCACAACCGCTCCCAAATAAAAGCGGAGACAAAGAAGTCGACGCTTGATGCATACACTGTCAGCGTTGCGACGGTCGACAAGAGAGAAATCGCAGACAGCATCGATATCGTCGGGACCATAGATGCCAACAACGATGTCGCCATAGTTTCCGAAGCACAGGGAAAGGTAACAAAAGTTTTTGCCGATGTAGGTGATTACAGAGCCGCCGGTTCTGTACTAATACAGATTGACGACGAGCTTGCTTTGGCTGCAATGAATGCCGCAAAAGTTAATTTTGAAAAAGCAAAGAAAGATCATGAAAGATTCCAGGAACTATATAAAGACAAAGCGGTCACAGATGCCCAGCTCGAAAACGCGGAGCTCGCCTACGAAACCGCCGACGATCAATATGTAGTGGCACGACGTCAGTATGAAAATACAAGAGTTACGGCGCCTATCTCCGGAATCGTTACCTCACGGGTAGTCGATGTCGGCACTTATGTAAACAGCAAGACGGTTGTCGCTGACATCGTGGACATTTCAAAATTGAAGACCACCGTCAATGTGGACGAGCACGACGTTTTTGGACTCAAGGTTGGCGACAGAGTGGAGATTTCGACGGGAATTTATCCGGGGGTAAGGTTCTCAGGCTTCATAAAAACCATCAGCGTGAAGGGGGATGCATCTCACACTTATCCTGTTGAGGTGGATTTCTCGAACGGCAAAGAACATCCGCTGAAGGCGGGTATGTTTGCTCACGTATTGTTTGCCAAAAGATTCGACGGTCAATGCCTCACGATTCCGCGTCAAGCTTTGGTAGGGAGCGTTGAAGAGCCGCAAGTATATACCGTTGAAAACGGGATCGCAAGATTAAGAAACGTCGTAATCGGTTCGGCTTATGACAATTACCTTGAAGTATTGGACGGGCTTCACGAGGGAGAAACCGTTGTTATCAACGGGCAGAACAATCTCCAGGATGGGAGCAAGGTAAGCATTGTCGAATGATCGACACTTATGAAAATGAAAATGAATAAGTTGAAAAGGGATTCTTGACATGACGATAACTGAATTAGCGATAAAGAGGCCGACCTTGATCGTGGTGATATTCGGCGCGCTCGCGTTGCTCGGACTGTTCAGCCTGACGAGATTGAATTACGAGCTTCTTCCGAAAATCACGCCGCCCGTACTGACGATCTCAACGATTTATCCGGGAGCTTCTCCAAATGAAGTGGAAAACTCCGTGACGAAGCCGGTGGAGGATGCGGTTTCTTCATTGGACCAGATCGACGACATCACCTCGCGGTCTAATGAGGGAGTTTCTTTTGTGATGATTCAATTCCGGCAATCTGCCGACGTAAACACGCAGATGCAGCTGGCACAACAGAAGATCGATCAGATCGTAAGCACGCTTCCGGCGGGAGTAAAGACCCCGACAATTTCGAAGTTTGAGCTTGATGCAATTCCGGTGTTGAGAATGGGGGTCACGAGCAATATGCCCTCCACGCAGTTTTACCAGTTCATAATCGACAGGATTCAACCGAGACTTTCGGAAGTCCCCGGCGTAGGTCAGGTCACGCTGGTCGGCGGGGATGAAAGGGAAATCCGCATCAACCTGAATGCCGATAAGCTGAAGGCATATGGATTATCTATTTTACAGGTGTTGAATGTAATTCAAAATTCCAACGTTGATTTTCCCACCGGCAAACTTGAGAACAATAGCAATCAGTTGGTTGTCCGTCTTGCGGGAAAATTTTCCTCGGTGGATGCTATTAGAAATCTTATTATTGAAAAATCAAATGGTGGAGGTGATGTAAAGCTTTCAGATGTTGCTGACGTTGAGGATGGTCATAAAGAATACACCACCATCAATAGAATTAACGGCGTGACGTCTGTCGGCATTCTTGTACAAAAACAAACAGATGCAAACGCCGTGGATGTCAGCAGAATGGTGCGCGCCGAGTTGGGCAGGATCGAAAAAGACTACCGTGCGCAAAATATCAGGTTTAATATTTCCCAGGACGCTTCTCAGTTTACGATAGATGCGGCAAACGGCGTGAAGTTCGATCTCATGCTCGCCGTCGTTCTGGTCGCAGTAGTCATGCTTTTGTTTCTCCATAGCGTTCGCAACTCATTTATAGTGATGCTTGCCATTCCGGCGTCGATACTTTCCACTTTCGTGGTCATGTACGCTCTCGGGTACACCCTCAATTTGATGACTCTGTTAGGGCTATCTCTCGTCGTCGGCATTCTTGTGGATGACTCGATCGTCGTCATAGAGAATATTCACCATCATCTCGAAAAGGGGGAAGAGCCGAGAGTCGCGGCAGTCAAAGGAAGGAATGAAATTGGATTTGCCGCATTATCGATAACCATGGTCGACGTGGTGATATATGTTCCGCTTGCGCTGACCAGCGGATTAATCGGCAACATAATCCGTGAGTTTTCTGTCGTCGTGGTAATCTCGACTCTGCTCAGTCTTTTCGTCTCGTTCACCGTAACCCCGCTCCTCGCTTCGAGGATCAGTAAAATCGAAGAGATGACAGATGGAACTCTCATCGGGAGGTTTGCACTGCAATTTGAAAAATATTTCCGCAGGATCATTGCGAATTATCTTCAGGTATTGAAATGGAGTTTGAACAACCGATGGAAAGTTGTGACGATCTCAGCCGTGCTGTTTTTCGCAGCGCTTTCACTCGCTCCGCTTGGATTCATAGGAGCGGAATTCATTACCCAGTCCGATAGAGGTGAGTTTGCCGTTACTCTTGAGACCCCGTCAGATTACTCGCTCGACAATACAAACTTTGTAACCGAGAAAGTAGAAAAATATATCAACAACCTTCCGGAAGTGAAAAGCGATTTTGTGCAGGTGGGCGCATCAAACGAAGGATTGATAGGACAAACGTCAAATAACAGCTCAGAGCTTGATGTTGAGTTGGTTCCAAAAGAAGAACGCAAAAAGTCTACTGACGAGGTAGGAGAGGAAATTAAAAACTTTGCCTACCAAATTCCCGGAGTGAAAGTACGTGTTAATCCCATCGGACTTTTCGGAACCGCAAATCAGACACCGATTCAATTAATAGTCAACAGTTCCAATCGCGAAGACGTCTTGAAATCCGCCGAGATACTCGAGAGAGTTGTCAAATCGATTCCTGGAACAGCGGACGTTCGCCTGTCCACCGAGGCCGGGAATCCCGAAATGAGAGTAGATATAGACCGCCAGAAACTTGCGAACTTCGGGCTCTCGATCGTCGACGTCGGCGCGGCTCTGCAGGTAGCAATGCAGGGAAATGATGATGCTAAATTCCGGGACGGAAACGACGATTACAATATTCTTGTCTCCCTGGACAAATTTGACAGATCGAAGATTTCCGACTTGAAGCAGATGACATTCATAAACAATCGCGGACAGTCTATCCAGCTTCAACAATTCGCCGGCGTCTACCAATCGACGGGTCCGACTTCATTGCAAAGGTTTGACCGGGTGAATGCGGTTACAGTTTATTCTCAGGTTATCGGCCGGCCCACCGGAAGTGTCGGAGAGGATATTAAGAATGCGATGGCCAAAGAAAAGATTCCTTCCGGCGTTGATATTGCTTATTGGGGAGACCTCAAGAACCAGTCGGATGCCTTCGGGAGTCTCGGGCTGGCACTCGTTGCGGCAATCATCTTTGTCTATTTGGTAATGGTCGCTTTGTACGATTCTTACATCGATCCGTTTGTGATCCTTTTTTCCATACCGGTAGCCATGGTGGGGGCGTTCCTTGCACTTGCATTGACGATGAAATCCTTAAACATATTTTCCATCCTGGGAATAATAATGTTGGTCGGACTGGTAGGCAAAAATGCGATTCTGCTTGTTGACCGTACGAACCAGAAGAGACGAGAAGATGGACTCTCAATTTATGATGCACTGATCGAGGCGGGCGAGAGTCGAATAAGGCCGATCTTAATGACAACGACCGCGATGGTAATCGGAATGCTGCCGCTTGCTCTTTCGACAGATTCGGGTTCGGAGTGGAAGACCGGACTCGCATGGGGAATTATCGGCGGACTTCTCAGCTCAATGTTTTTAACATTGATCCTCGTTCCTGTGGTGTATGTAATAGTTGAACGAGTGCAGTTGAGAATCAAAGTGCTATTCGCGGGGAGGAAGAAAGAAACTGTCCGTGAGCTTCAACCGGAGGTCGTGAAAGGCTAATGCATGTAAAGGAAAGCGTGCGGTGAGGTTAGGCGTCATCGAAAAGGTCGACGGCGGCATTCAATAGTTATGATTCGACTGCCACTCTGACTCTCGTGTCCTAATTTGAATCCTATTTCGGATTGGAATCAAATTAACCACAAGGACCGTCAGGCGTCACTGAGGTTTTGATAACTCCAGACTGCCTTGCACCGCTTTGCCTTACTGGCGATCAACGTAACTCTTCATGTTTGGACTAAATCAAAATTGGATACTATCGGGGGGTATCTTCGCTTGAATATTAGCTATCGCTGCTATAATTTCTCGTGTATGATCCCGTCCATGAGAGTCTAGAAGTCTTCGCGGCGCTACAGGTTGGTTTCGGGAAAGCATTTTCAGACTTAGAATGTTGGGAAGGAGTTTTATGGGCTCAAGAGTTACTATATTGGATGTCATGCGTGAGGCCGGAGTGGGCATCGGCACAGTCTCCCGCGTGCTGAACAACTCTCCGCACGTCAGTCAGGAAAAGAGGAAGCGCGTTATGGAGGTTGCAAAGAGGCTAAATTATCAGCCGCATACTTATGCTCAGCGGCTTGCGCGCCGCCAGGCTGAAACAATTTCTGCTATCATTCCCTTTTTCTCTACCTATTTCTTTGCGACCGTGCTTCATGGAGTACAGGATAGAAGCTCAGAGTTTGGCTATGACCTGGTGCTTTACGGCGTCAACCATGTGGATCAAATGGAGTCTCACATAAGCTCTGCGCTTCAGCGGGGAAAAGTTGATGGCCTCCTTTTTTTCTCGATGAAGCTCCCGCCTAAGACTGTACCACGATTGAAGGAATCCAAACTCCCGGTTGTGCTGGTTGACACCTCTCTTCCGGAATTTGATTCTATATCAGTTGCTAACGCCGAAGGCGCCTATACGGCGGTCAGACATCTGATACAGCTTGGTCATCGTTCGATCGGTATGATTGGTGCCCGATCGGTGAGCACTCCCGCGACTGAGAGACTCGATGGTTATAAACGGGCTCTCAATGAACAGGGGCTCGTTTTCTGCGAAGACTTGGTGAAGGTTGGAAATACTATAAAGTTTGACGGCTTCAACCGCGAAGCGGGTTATGAGGCCATGGTCGAGTTTATTAAGATGGGTAGTGACATGCCGAGAGCTTTTTTTATTTCGTCTGACATACAGGCGATGGGCGCCATTGCCGCGCTCACCGAAAACGGTTTCAGCGTGCCGGAAGACGTCGCAATCGTGGGGTTTGACGACATCGAACTCGCTGAATACTTCAAGTTAACTACCATGCGCCAGCCGATGTACCAGATGGGAGCACTTGCTGTTGAACGTCTCGTGAAGAGGATGTCGTCCCCCGACATGGAAATTCTTCACACCACATTTTCGCCAACATTGGTTGTCAGAGACAGCTGTGGTGCCTTGAACAGGAGCCGCGATTAGTTTTTCCCCACCTTTTGCCGATAACCGGCAAATGTCGGGGGATGCTTTAGGCACAGGCAGACGGCTGACTCTCTTTAAGAATCCATCCCCAGGGATTATATTCCCATTCAAGGAATTTCTACGAATTATTCAACAGACAGAGAGTTATACTGATGGAATCAATAAATGGAGAGCTTGCTGAAGTCCGTTATGATTGGACGAACGGTGAAATAAAAAGTATTTATAATCTTCCGCTGCTTGAATTGATTTACGCCGCAGCGACTGTCCACAGACAATACCATAATCCCTCTGAGATCCAGGTTTGTTCACTTCTATCGATAAAGACGGGCGGGTGCACGGAAGATTGTGCCTACTGTTCACAATCCGTGCATTATAATACGGGCGTAGAGGTACAGTCGCTTCTTTCGTTCGATGAGGTTTTAAGGAAAGCGGAAAGCGCAAAGTACGCGGGCGCGACTAGATTCTGCATGGGGGCGGCATGGCGCGAGGTTCGTGACAATAAGGATTTCGACCGCGTATTGGAAATGGTAAGAGCAGTGAACGATCTCGGGCTCGAAGTGTGTGCCACTCTCGGAATGATTACTGAAGCTCAAGCACTGAAGCTCAAAGAAGCAGGATTGTATGCTTACAATCATAACATTGACACTTCGGACGCGCATTATAAAAAGATAATTACGACTCGGACGTACCAGGATCGTCTGGACACAATTAAAAATACGCGGAAGGCGGCTATCACTGTCTGTTGCGGCGGCATCATCGGAATGGGAGAATCTATGGACGACCGCATCGCCATGCTGATGACGCTTGCCAATCTCAATCCGCATCCGGAATCGGTTCCTATAAATGCACTAGTTCCAATCGAAGGGACGCCGCTGGAAGGTCAGGAACGGGTAAATGCGTGGGAATTTGCCAGGATGATTGCGACGGCAAGAATTGTCATGCCCAGATCTATCGTTAGACTTTCGGCAGGAAGACTTCAGCTTTCCCAGGAGGCTCAGGCGCTTTGTTTCCTTGCGGGAGCGAATTCCATTTTTGCCGGCGACAAGCTGCTGACTACTTCAAACCCCGCTCTCGATGAAGATGCAAAATTATTATCTGTGCTGGGGGTAAGACCGAGGAAACCATTTGAGTCCATTAACGGATGACGAAACGGTGGATAAGTAAATTATTTATCGTGGAACGAACCGGTGGCTGAAAAGAACGGGATGACATCATCAAACAAAAATGAGCGACTGGACATCCGGATCTCTTTCGTTTTGTTGATGCTCGCTGGCGTGTGCATATTCATGACGGAGAATCGTGACGGGGAGTTCGTCGCCGGAGGAGGGCTGTACGGCGGTAATTCTTTTCACTGCCTCGCCATCTCTAATAACCTCATGACCGGTGATCATCCTCTATTCATGTATGCAAGCAAGGAGCTGCATCATGGTACGCCCGTCTATGATGCTTACAACAGATTTCCAATATTCCCTTTTCTACTTACCGGGTTACTGACGCATCCTTTTGAGCACAGCTTGGCACTGCAAACCTATGCAGCGCGCCAGTTGATGAATGTCTTTTTCTTCCTGACTATCGTAGCGGTGTTCCTGTTGGTGCAAAGGCTTGTGGGGAACAAGTACGCGGCGCTCGTAGTTACACTAGTGGCACTCTCATCATACTATATGCTTTCCTATCATGACATGATCTTCAATGACATCCCGGCGCTCTTGGGTTTTGTTGTGGCGCTGCATGGAGTGGTGATGGTACAAAAATCGAGTTTAAGAATCTCGAATGTTTTGTTTTATTCTTTGCTCCCCGTAAGTTTCGGATGGCAACCATACGCAGTTTATGCCACATGGCTTTTGATAGATGGAACAGAGCTTTTGTTTGGCGGGACGGGTCCGGTAAAGAAGAGATTTTCGACATTTGTTAAGCGGCCTTCGTTTGTCATTACAGGTGTAGCATTGCTCTGGGGTGCGCTGGTGCTTGGGCTGCAATTGTTCAACGAATGGAGAATTGTAGGCGGATCATTTGCAGATTTGCCAAGCGTAAACAGTGCACTCTGGAGAACAGGAATCGCCTCGGCACAGGGACACACACAGTTCTTATGGACATTTGACTGGGCCAGCTACCTTCCGGCGCAGGCACATGCGATGGCGTTAATGCTTATTCCATTCTGGCCGGTTCTGCAGGTCGAACCGGGCACGAATGCTTCAGCCCTCCTCGTGATATCACTGGTTGCTTACAGTGTGCTGAGGTACATGAAGGACAAATCTGCCGCGAATAAAGTTCACGTCGTGATGATTTTTTCGGGTTTGTTGTGGACATTTCCGATGAAGAACTTTGTGGCTCTCCACGAATTCCAATCTATTTTCTACGTAGGGTTTGCAGTTAGCGTGTATACGACGCTTCTCTCGCTATTGCATTTTAATTTGTCCTCGTGGCGACTTCTTGCGGTAGATATCTCTCTGGCTTTTCTTATCGCGCTCTCTATGTTCAATCATCTTCAAACTCAGTCTTCGGACATGAATCGGATTACGGCCGAATTTCAGAACATTCGTGAGTTCTTGCCACAAAATGGAAAAGTCTACGTCGATGGCGATCGCCAGCGAATGTTAGCATCCCATGCAATTGATTTTTTTCTCGCCGGCTGCTGGCTCACGCCGCCTCAGGAGGCTGACTACGTCGTTTCTCAGAGATCCGATTATGGTGGAGAGAAGCTGACTTTTAATTCTGAATTCAACTTGTTTAAAGCATCAGGCAAGTGACATGACTGATATAGAGGAAAAGCTTCAGAAGGCACTTGAACAGAGGGAGAGCGATCATTCACTCCGGAGTCTTCCTGACGAACATAGGGGTACACCAAGCGACAGACTTATAGATTTCTGTTCCAATGACTACCTGGGATTTTCCCGTTCTGAAATTCTCCGCGAAAAAATTTTGCAGGCAGAGAGGCTATATGACGATGCACGGATCGGCTCGACGGGCTCGCGACTCATATCGGGAAATACTCGGTTATGTGAAGAACTTGAGGATCAAATTGCAAAATTTCACCACGCTGAAGCGGGGTTGATCTTCAATTCCGGTTATGATGCGAATGTCGGGATTTTTTCCAGCATGCCGGAAAGAACCGACACGATTCTCTACGACCAACTTGTTCATGCTTCGATCAGGGACGGAATAAGATTGAGTTACGCACGCAGTTTTTCATTCAGACACAATGACCTCGCAGAACTGGAAAGGAGACTCAACGCGGCGACTGGAAATATTTTTGTCGCTCTCGAGTCCGTATACTCGATGGATGGCGACTGTGCGCCGCTCGTCGAGATATCGGAATTGTGCGGTCGGTTTGATGCAAATCTGATCGTAGATGAAGCGCACGCAACCGGCGTGTTCGGGGAAAAAGGCGAAGGAAAAGTTGTTGAGCTTGGAATAGAAGAAAAGATTTTTGCGCGGCTTCATACATTTGGGAAGGCACTCGGCTGTCATGGTTCCATCGTGGTGGGTTCTGAGATTCTTCGCTCATATCTCATTAATTTTGCGCGCTCATTTATCTACACAACCGCTTTGCCTTTCCATAGCCTGGTTGCCGTCAAGTGCGCATACGAAATGTTGGGCTCGGACCCCCGCCCACTCCATTGCCTAAGAAATCGCATCTCTTACTTCAAGAAGAAGACTCCCAAATCATTGGCAGAGAGAATGATCCAAAGCGACAGTGCGATTCAATCCCTTATCATCCCTGGCAATCCCGTCGTCAGAGAATTCGCCGATCAGATCCAAAAAGCGGGCTTCGATGTCCGCCCGATATTGCACCCGACTGTTCCGAGCGGGTCAGAGCGGCTGCGGATTTGTCTCCATTCATTCAATCAAGAATCGGAAATCGACGGATTGATCGAGACTCTATCTTCACAATCGTCATGAGCAGGATTTTTGTAACCGGGATTGGAACGGGGATAGGAAAGACGTTTGTATCTGCCATACTTGTGGAGGCTCTGCATGCGGATTACTGGAAACCAGTTCAGTCGGGGGACCTGGATAATTCGGATACGATGACGGTGCGGCGACTGATCTCGAATCCGGTTTCCGTTCTTCATCCGGAAGCTTATCGCCTGACGCACGCGCTCTCCCCGCATGTAGCTGCCGAGATGGACGGCATTGAGATAGACCTGGAGAAAATTCGCTCTTTGATTCCTATCGTCAAAGATCGCCATCTTATCATCGAAGGCGCCGGTGGCGCAATGTCGCCGGTCAATGGTTCTTCGGTAGTACTTGATCTAATCGAGCTTCTCGAAGCTGAAACCGTTATCGTTTCAAGGAACTATCTTGGGAGTATCAATCATACGCTTCTTACCATAGACGCAATAAAACGAAGAAGAATATCCATTCGAGGTTTGATCTTTAACGGAAAGGAAGAAAAAGCCTCGGTTGATTTTATCTTGAAACATTCCGGCGCGAGTCTTCTCGGATCCGTCGGTGAAGAAAGGGTCTTAGACAAGAATGCCGTGAGCAAATATGCTGGCACATTCAAGGGAATATTTAAATAGATGAACCTTTCCGAGCGCGACAGCAAAGTCATTTGGCATCCTTACACGCAGATGCAAACTGCGGAACTTCCGGTTGCGATCGTTCGCGGTGAAGGCGCGCGCTTGTATGATGAGGACGGAAAAGAGTACATTGATGCCATCTCGTCATGGTGGGTGAACGTTCATGGCCATGCAAATCGGTATATCGGGCAGAAAATCCACGAGCAGCTTCAGGTTTTAGAGCATGTTATATTCGCCGGGTTCACACATCAACCTGCAGTCGAGCTTGCGGAGCGTTTGATAAAAGTCCTACCTCAAAATCAGTCGAGGATTTTTTATTCCGACGATGGCTCAACGGCGGTCGAAGTCGCGGTGAAGATGGCATTGCAATACTGGTACAATCAGGGAATAAACAAAAAGACAATTGTTGCTTTTCGAAACTCATATCATGGAGACACGTTCGGCGCGATGTCGGTAAGTGAGCGTGATATTTTTACCGCGCCATTCCGGGATTTGTTGTTTGATGTGGCCTTTATTGACGCACCGCTAAAAGGGATTGAAAGAGAATCTCTTGATCAGCTGGAACGTGAACTGCAAAAGGAAAATGTAGCTGCATTTATTTTCGAGCCGCTTCTGCAGGGTGCCGGCGGGATGATTGTCTACGAAGCTCCGCCTTTGGACGAGCTCATTTATTTTTGCCGCGAAAAAGGAATACCGACAATTGCCGACGAAGTTCTGACGGGATTCGGCAGGACAGGAAAATTTTTTGCATCCGATTATCTAAAAAACAAACCGGACATCATTTGTATGTCGAAGGGTATTACAGGCGGCACGATGCCTTTTGGTGCGACTTCATGTACGGAAAAAGTCTATGAAGCCTTTCTGTCCGATGACAGGAAAAAGACTTTCTTCCACGGCCATTCTTACACGGGGAATCCTGCAGCATGTGCCGCGGCCCTTGCAAGTCTCGATCTGTTCGAGAAACCCGGGACGTGGGACAATATCCGGAGAATCGAATCGAGCCACCGGGAATTCCTTTCAAGAATTCGTAATCATCCCATTGTGGAGAAACCACGACAGATCGGAACGATCATGGCATTCGACGCGAAATGCGGAGAGCAGACATCATATCTGCACTCATTGAGGGACAGGATGAGTCATTTCTGCTTGACCCACGGCGTTATCATCCGGCCTCTCGGAAATATTATTTATTTTATGCCGCCATACTGTATTACGGATGAGGAGTTGAGCAGAGTTTATTCCACGATACAAGCCATGTTGCTTGAGATTGACAACTTGAAATGATTATTTTTTCAGAGCGTTTGATCTGAGTTATGAACAGGGAGATTTAAAATGAATATCTCATTTGCCGGTAAACTAGAGGCTGTTTTGCTTCTGATGGTTTCGTTCGTTGCCCTGTCCTGCAAATCTGACAATACTCTCGTCGCTCCAACTTTAACGACGTCGATTGTAACAGGATTGTGGATCACCAACTCGTCTGGCCCAACTCCGATTGCGGTATGGGGAAATCCGTCGGATGGTTCCGGGTCTGGAAGTGGGGGATTCGGATTCAATGGGGGCATCAATGAGAGATCTGACAGTATTGTGGCGGGGATCCCAAGGTATTTTGTATTTCATATTCCCTATCCAAATCCTGCTCCGGGTGTGACAGAGTTTGTGTTTGATTTGCCAATTCAATCGGTCGTTGATCTCTGGATTGTAAAGGCTCGTTGGGTCGGTGAGCAAAGTTCTGATGAGACGCTCGAAGGAAGTGCTACGACAATTACACCGGAGAGGAACACGGTAAAGATCTTTCTTCGCAGCAATCTAATGTATGCGGGCCAGCATACTGAAACGTGGAGCGGCACTGACGATAACGGGAGGCCAGTGCCCGCCGGCTTTTATAGAGTGTATTGGCGCGTCAATGGGTTCTTAGCATTTCACGACATCTTTTTATATCGGCAGTTGTCGGACTTACCTATTGATCTTCGAAAAATCACGGATGTTTGATTTACGCATATAATTGTTGTAACTCGAAAGGAGAATTGAATGAAAAAGTATTATTTGTTCTTCTGCACGATTGCTCTTCAATGTATTCTTGCGGTGAGTACGTTCGCTCAAGACAGTAGTTCGACTCCGACTTATGGACTGACCGCTTCATTTCAAAGCAGCCAGCTTGACATACTTGTTCCTATCTGGGTCAGCAAAATGGTTTCGCTTGCCCCTGCCGTGGGACTGGCGTGGGAAGATGGCACAGGTGCCGACCTTCACATAGGAATTGTCCCGCGTTTCTACCTGACAAAGAAAAAAGTTTCACCATATCTGGGGCTACAAATCGCAATGCTTAAGATCATCCCTGCAGGAGGAGCGGGAGTTGCGTCGACTACCGATTGGCTCGCCGGACTGGCATTTGGCGGAGAATATTTCTTTGATGAGCATTTAAGTTTTGGCGTGGAGTCTCAAGCTAATTTCACTTATTCTGATCAGAACTCATCTCGATTCGGAAACCCGGGAAAAACGAATCTCAACACTGCAGCTGCAGTCTTTGCGACGGTATATTTCTAAAAAATATTCGAGTATCTTCGCGGCTCGTGATCTCCATGTGGTCGATTGAGATGGCGGATAATGAAAAACTCTGACAAACATATTGCGATTACCGGCATGGGATCGATCTCTCCGCTCGGCGCGTGCCGCGATGATGTGTGGAAAACCTACGAACGGCGGAAAAGCATGATTAAGCCGAAGGTCTTCAACGGTGAGCAAGTGCCCGTTGGAAGTCTTTGCGATGGATCGGAAGAAATCATCGAATCGATTCGGCATGAGAATCCAGACTATAGAAACCTTGATAGGACTGTCATCATGGCGATCTATGCGGCACGTGAAGCCGTCAGACAAGAGGGTTGGGATAAATCTGATCCGTCGCGCACCGGCATAAATATCGGCTCTTCCAGAGGAGCAACAGAACTTCTTGAGAAGAGACACTCAGAGTATCTTACCAATCCATCTCAACGCCTGTTCCCCCTCACTTCGCCGACCACCACACTCGGTAATATCTCAAGCAGTGTTGCCCATGATATTGAAGTCGACGGTCCGACGATCAGCCATTCTGTTACATGCAGCACTGCACTTCATGCGGTATTCAATGGAATAGCGTGGATGCGCGCGGGAATGGCCGATAGGTTCATTGTCGGGGGAGCGGAGGCACCGCTCACGGGGTTTACTATCGCGCAGATGAAGTCTCTCAGGATTTACACGAATGAAGTCGACGCGGTCTACCCATGCAGACCATGCTCATCCGAATCTCCGCTCCATGATACATTAACGCTTGGAGAAGGGGCCGCTCTTTTTACACTCGAAATGCTGAACGATGGCGAATTGGTAGATAAAAAAGTACTTGGAGTCATTGACTCGGTTGGTTATGCCCAGGAAAATTCAAAGACGCCGACTGCGATTACAGAGGAGGGGAGCGCATTGCGGAGATCGATGAAGATGGCACTGGAAAACATGGCGACCACGTCTTCTGTCGACATGGTAATTCTTCATGCGCCCGGTACCGTGAAGGGCGACGCCAGCGAGCTGACAGCTGTCAAGACGATATTTGGAGATAACTTGCCAGTTCTCGTCTCGAACAAGTGGCTTATTGGGCACACCTTCGGAGCATCGGGAGCGTTAAGTCTTGAATTTGCGCTTCTCATGCTGGCAGGGAATTGCTACGTCGATTTTCCTTATCCGGTTGTCTTTAAGAATGAAAGCAAGCTGATCAAAAAAATTATGATTAACGCTGCAGGCTTCGGGGGAAATGCAGCGAGCTTAATCGTATCACTGGTTTAACGGAAACAATTAATTTCTGTGCTACCTGTTCTGCCCGTACACCGAGTAGCTTCAGCGCGAAGTCCTGCCAACGCGATTACCGTATCTTTGTGGAAAAATCTAAAGTCGACAAGCTGCTCGAAGCTCATTCTTCTTTCAAAGGATGAGCGATCTTTTCACTGTACGTCTTGAAATCGAAGCCGTGGAAGAATGGGCTTTCCTGATTGTGACACTTTGTGCAGGTTTCCTCAGCCGGCATGAGTAGCCCGACTTGAGCTCCATCTGTTTTCTTGGTGTGAATGTCTTTCATGGTCGACATCTTCCAGTAGTCGCTTCCTGCACCATGACATGTCTCGCATTGAACACCTTGCGTCGGGTCGAAGGAAGCCTCGAACGCACTTGCGGTCAGGCCGTATCCTGTTTCATGACATTTCAAACACTGCGGTGCTTTCTGTGGATCATCTATGCCGCGCGCCTTTGCAACACTTTTTGCCGTGTCGGATGCAAGATCAATGAAAGCATGTGCGTGCTTCGATGCTTCCCAGATCTTAAACTGTGCGCCGATCTTATCAGCACTGTGACACAGTTTGCATTTTCCCGCTCCGACAAATTTGTGCGTGCTGTCAGGGGTCGGTTGTGCAAATGAAAGACTTACTCCAAGCATAAACATGAATGCGAGAATCAACAGAGCTATGATTCGTTTCATCGATTAGATTTCCTTTCTATTTGTCTAATCTTCAGATATAAAAGTATTACTAAGAAGGTGATTGCTAGCGTGGCGACGCCGAGGCCCTGCCGCCTGAAATAATATTCGTTAATGGCACTCAGGGCGCTTTTCTGTGCTTCGGCAACTATTTTCAGCCCCGGCTTTGCGGCATCTTTCAAAGGTGCCAGTTCAAATGCGTGAACCTGAACCCGAGATTCGACCAGCGATTGGTTCGCGTCTTTCAAAGAATAACTTGCATCTGAAACATCCATCCCTAAATTCTCAGCGCGCGAGATAAGATTTAAGGCACTGTTCTGGCCCATCGTTACACTGTCCAATATCGTCTTTATTGCTGAGATATCGGCAGCGGCGGAGTCTGAAGGCTTGTGGCATTGAGAACACACCGCTCCGCCTGTCAAGCCGATCATATCGTCGCTTGGCGGTTTCACGAGATGGTTGCTATGGCACACCACGCAACCCGGAAGCTTCGCCTTGGTGAACACGGCGAAGTGCGGACTCTTGTCAAACAGGTCTGCATTTGTTGGATGGCATGTCCCGCATACGGATGCGACGGAAGAGAAACCGGGCGGAACTGCTCCGTGATTTCCATGGCATGAGTTGCATGCGGGCGCACTCAAATTAGAATTCTGAAGCAATGCCACACCGTGAACGCTCCTTTTGTAATTATCGTATTGATCCGTGGGAATATTATACCGGGCCATGTATGATTTGTTGCTATGGCACTTTGCGCAAGTTTGTGGAATGTTAGTCGGGTAGACCGGAGAGCGTGGATCTTTCACCGATCTGATAAGGTGATTGGAATGGCAGCTCACGCAAGTTGCGGGCTTCGGATCGCCGGCCTTGTTCCTTTCACCGTGAACGCTGGTCAGATATTTTTCATATTGATCGACCGGGAGCCCCGGATTGAACTTCCGCATGTAATCGGAATTGCTGTGACACTTTGCGCAGGTGGCCGTGACCTTAGTCGGGTAAACGGGCGAGTGAGTATCACTGATTTTCGATATGTTGTGGATGCCGTGGCAGGAGGTGCATTGAGGGCCATCGCTGCTTTGCGTCAGTGCTCTGCCGTGTATGCTCGACATGAAATCATCCATCACATCGTCCAGGTGAAACTTGGTCTTGAAAATTGTCTTCTCGGGTCCGTGGCATTTCCCGCACATCTGTGGGATGCCGGATTGCTTTGGGACTCCGACATATCCCTTTGACGGGCTCATGGCCGCGTCCTGGTCATCGAGAGCCGGGTCGCCGCCGTGACAATCTGCGCATGTGACACCGGCTTTGTAGTGAACGTCGTTCATGTATGACGCAGCTTCACTGCTGCCGATGTCATTGTGGCAGCTAAGACATTTGTCAACTACCTGTTTTTCCTGACTGTACGTCGTCGAGTGAAGAGGAATCACAATCAGAGTGAAGAAAACAAAAAGGACTGCGATACTTTTCATCTTCATCTCGCTCCTATAGTTGTCATAATGATTACATACAGAATTACGGCTATCCCCGCGTAGTTTATGATTCTGTTTCGATTCCCCTTTGGTGTCTTAGAGTCCCAAAACGGAACCAGAAACCAAAGAAGCCCGGCGGCACCGAAAAGAGTAATGCCCACGACCTCGCCGTCAAGTGCGAGAATCTTGCCAGGAAAGAATTTCAACGACTGAAACATAAAGAGGAAATACCACTCCGGCCTTATGCCAAGCGGCGCCGGAGCGAACGGATCTGCTTTGTTGCCGATCTCCCATGGAAAATAGACTGCGAGTATGGCGAGGACGTTTAGAACAATAAGCCAGAGAAGAACGTCGCGCAAGACAAAGTTCGGGAAAAACGGTATGTACTTTTTCTTTGAATCCGGGTGAGCCTTCCATGATTCGGGCTCGCTTATTCCCTGCACTTGTATGAACAGCAAATGAACCCCCAGAACGATGGCAAATATTGCAGGGAAGACGGCGACATGTAAACCGAAGAAACGCGTCAAAGTCGCTGTCGTGACATCCGATCCATTTCGAAGCAGTTCCATCATCGGCTCGCCGATAATCGGTGCAACGCCCACGATTTCTGTTCCCACTTTTGTCGCAAAAAAAGAGAGCGTGTTCCACGGCAGGAGATAACCGCTGAATCCGAACGCCAACGAAAGCGCAAGAAGAAGAAACCCAGTGTACCATGTCAGCTCCCTGGGCGCCCGGAATGCTTTCGTGAAGTAAACTGAAAACATGTGGATGAAGATCGACAGGATCATCAGATTGGCTGACCAACTGTGAATCGATCTGATGAGCCAACCGAATTGAACTTTTGTCACGATAAAACGGACGCTTTCGTAAGCCGTCTGTGCGCCCGGTTGATAATACATGAGGAGGAGAATCCCGGTAATCACCTGGACGATGAAAAGGAAAAGACTGACCCCGCCGAAATAATACCAGAATGAGCCTTTGAAACTTGGGACTTTCTTTTCCCTTGAGAAATGCTGGAGTATGCTGAGGTTGTAACGCTCATTGAGCCAATGCCATATTTTAGATTCTTTGTCCATCGCCTCTCCTCAACTCTTAGTCACGATGACATCATCGCCTTTAACTGCCACCTTGTATTCCTGCAGCGGCCTTGGCGGCGGACCGGCGACGTTTCGGCCGTTGAGATCATATACTCCGCCATGGCACGCACAGAATATTTTACCCATATCCGGGCGGTACTGTACTGTGCACTGGAGGTGGGTACAGACGGCGCTGAAAGCCTCCAGCTTGCCGTCGGGAGTATTGATGAGGATAGCTGGCTCGTTGCCGAATCTAAATACTTTTCCCTGGTTCGGCTTCAAATCTTTGACAGAGCCGGCAGTAACACTCGTCGGAGTGGCTTCCGTCTGTTCCGGCACTCTGAAATAAGCAATAATCGGATAGAGAACCGAGCCGAGCCATGCAATGACTCCGAGTCCGAGTAAATAATCAAGGAATGTTCGCCGCGATATCTTCTCATTTCCAGGACCATCCATCCTTTAGAATTTCCTTTTTGAATTGTTAATCCAGCGGAACAAGCTGGTACAGTGTGTTGATTCCTTCAAACGAATGCCAAAGCGAAAACTTGCTGATCCGGGACAGGGCGACATGATCCGGAACGAACAAAGGGGATCATCGTGAACGATTGTTCTTCTATTTGCATCTCATACCGAACTTGGAGTCGTTTAATCAACGAACGTGCCGATGAAAGGTAATAAATTCATTCGCATTGCGCAACCTTAGATTTTGCTTGCGGCATATTGTCGCCGGGTCGGAAAACAACGAGGAGAATCTCCACGAACGAATTCTGCGTCTAGTCTTTTTTAATGTTCGACTTCATCTTGACACGCGCGTATATAAACGAAACGACGAGCAAGACAATGCCGAGTACCATGAAAGATACAATACGAAAGACGGGTTCGAGTTTCGTCGTTCCTATCACAAGCAGATAGAGCGCCGTTCCGAGAAAAGTCAACAGCGCCATCCATCTATATTTTATGTTCTTCAATATCAGGCTGATAATGTAATAGATTATCGCCACACCGAGCCATGATAGACTCACAAATTCTGTCGGGACAGTGTGGTATAAAGCGTAAGGGATGATCAAGAAGGCAGATACAAGATAAGCATTCCGCATCAGATCCGTCTTGAGCTCTAATCTGTGCCTTTGCCAGTTAAGGACGCGTGCGCTGAGGAGCGCCACGACACCGAAGCTGATACCCGTGATGCTGACGGTGCCCGCCAGGGTTAGGTAGGCAAGAAAGATCAACACGTATATGATGAAATTGGTTACCACTATGAATTTGGATCTAAACCAAACTGCCGTGGATACGACGAGAAGACTTTGCCAGCAAAGCCAGATGAAGAAATCGGGAGTTTTGAAGCCTGCCACTATTGCTACGCTAAGCGCGGCATAACCCGTCATCGCGTAGAAGAAAGTCCGGAACCTGCTGTTCAGCTGTGTCCAATATGTCGCGGCAAGAATGATAAACAAGGTAGAGGCGATCAAGTTAGAGGAGGGAAGTCGATCTTGGAATTTTGTTACCGTGATGATGAAATAAAGACCATATCCTCCGAGGCAATTGAGAATCGAACTCAGGAGTATTACGCTGTCCTCTTTGATGTTTTTCCCGCGCAGGTAACTCGCAGTTGCGAAGATCAGTATCCAGAGAAGAACAAGGAGAGCTGCGACGAAAGATGATCCGCGAAGCTCAACTCGATTGCCAATCAGCGGATTGTTGATGAACCAGATGAAATGAGCCAGGTATGTCGATACAATTCCATAGACGACAAGACTGTGCCATCCATTTTTGACCGCTAGGTAAACCGTCACCGCAGCCACAACAGCTGTAATCATGAAAAAAGGAAGATCCATGTTTGCCAATAGCGCGGTTACATATCCCATAGTTAGACTGACGGCGGCGAGATAGATAGACTTTCTGGAAAGTGAAATGGTCAGGCTAACCGCACAGACGAAAAGGAGCAGAGCGATCTCGACAATCAGGGCCTTTAGTGCGGGGTCGTTCGTCAGAAAATGAAGCCGTAGTGTCGCGAAGAACAAGAGAACGAGTCCGCTTCCGAGGAGGTAGCCCGCAATGAATGGAGATGACCTGCTAAGATATCGGCACAGAAGAAGCACAGCCATGGCGAGGGCACACCCTAGTGCCGGGGCAAACAGCGGACTAATGCTTCGATACGGTTGAAGGAGGAGAAAGACCGCGCCCGTTATTAAAGCAACAATCCCAACCTTCGCGAACCAATAGAGACCGATCTGCAGCTCAAGTGTTTCTTTCAATGGCGTGTTGTCGGCAGTCGGTGCGTCGAGTTTCTGCTCGAGTCCGATGGGCTGCAGGTTGAGGCGCTGCTCGATGCGGGAGATTCTCTCCTCAAGATTTGCGAGAATCTGGCTCAACAACTCAAAGCTTTCCGGTTTTGTTTCTTGATCGCTCATTTGTGCTTCTCCAATCATTCTGCCCCGTCTTTAATATGCCCGAACTTTCACCGTCGGGATGTCAGGATTCACGAGTGAGGAACTTTGCCAGTCAAACAGGCATAAGAACCGGCGAGTTTAGTTTAGATGATAATAGAAGTGACGCATCGGATTTTTGCGTTAGCAAAGGCCGGTATCCTCCAATCTTGATGGTTCGCTGCAAATCGGACTGACGTTGAAAATATTAGTGAACGATTGAGCAATTGTCAAGGTTTCCATGGTGGTTAGACTTCGACTAAATCTGTGGTACTAATGACCGACCGCATATTGATTGGCGAGGTCATTCCGATTAAATTTCATCTGGATTTGATTGACCCCTGCTTGCGGGATATTTGAGAGAAGAATATTTTTTGGCGTAAGAATTTTCTCATGATCAATTATGCGGGCTGTAACTTTGATCCTTTTTCCACGTTCAATATAAATGAAACTTTGGGCTGCTAAAACTAATGTGTGACTTTCCGAAATCCAGATGAATTCATGATTAAAAGGGCCAGCACTTTTTCCGTCATCCGTGCGCTTGCTTCAAATGTAAACCAGATACGTGTGAAGCCATCCATCAATTGGTTTTTCATTAAGTATCTCCGCAAGTTCAATATCATCAACGTAGGCGGGAAACTCATCATTCATTCGCATCTACCGCCGATCAATAGTAGAGCCTACAAACGGTTCATCGCCGAACATCTGCTCAACAAAAATGCCGGCCCATCGCACGCGCAAATCGGAGTGACCAACGCGTGTCCGCAGGATTGCGAATACTGTTACAGCAAAAACAAAAAAGGGAAGGTGATGGAAACCGGGACGATCATCCGGCTGATAAACGATCTGAAGGAGATGGGCGTCTTCTGGATCGGATTCACCGGCGGCGAGCCGCTTCTCAACAAGGACATCGTGCGAATTGTGGAAAGCGCAAGCGATCGGTGCGCCGTGAAACTTTTCACAACCGGAAGCACGCTGACGGAACGACTCGCTCGCGATCTGAAGAACGCAGGTCTCTCTTCGGTTTCCGTCAGCTTAGATCATTGGAAAGAATCGGAGCACGATAAGGTGAGACGATATCCGGGTGCATTCAAGATTGCGTTGAATGCATTGGAGGTGTTCAAGAGCATCGGAGATATCCATGTCGGTATTTCGGCGGTACTTTCAAAAGAAATGGTACGACGGCGGCAGGTCGAGGAATTTCTGGGATTTCTTGAGAAACTCGAAATCCACGAAGCATGGCTGAGCGAATCCAAGCCTGCAATCCCACAGATGTGGAATGACAATTTTGTAATAAATGAAGAAGAACGCCTCGAGCTCTGCAAGTTGCAAAATGAGTATAACAAAAGAGGACGGATGACTGTCAATTATCTCGGCCACTTTGAATGCAAGGAACATTTCGGCTGCGCGGCAGCAAACAAGATGATCTATATAGATGCGTGCGGCAATGTGAGTCCATGCGTGTTCATGCCGGTCTCCTTCGGGAATGTGAACCAAGAATCAGTTCGGGACATCTATAGTGATATGAAGCGTCGATTCCCCACAGAGAATCGGTGTTTTGTCAATGCTAATTATCCTCTCCTCCGGAAAAATTATCATGACCGGCTGCCGTTGAGCGAAGAGGAGACGCTGGCCATGATGGAAGAAGCCAGGTTCGCTCCCATGGCGAAGTTTTTTCAACTTCATTACACGTGAGGGAGACATGACACTGGCAATCTATAGGTACGTCAGCATCATCATGGCGATAATCTTTGGCGTCGTAGGAATTCTTTTCTTGTTCATGAGCAGCGACGTTCTCGTCTTTTTTAATCGGATGTCGGGTTTGCTCGGCATGGAGCAGGGCGAATCCGCCGGAGAACACTTCTATGTCATCCTCGCGGTTGCATACATGTATGTCGTGGCGCTCCTTGCATTTCTGATGTACCACGACCCGAGAAATGCCTCGTTTCCTTTTATTCTTTTCAACGCGAAGGTTGCGAGTTCGATCGTGTCGGCAGCTACTTTTCTGTTCGGCAGGCATTTGCTCATATATATTACAAATTGCATCGTCGATGGATTAATCGGTCTAATGGTATTTGCGATGTACCGATGCGTAAGGAGAGTTTGTCAATGAACTTTCGACTTTATTTGATGAAACTTTTTCTGCCGGTAAATTTGAAGAAAGAAAAACTGCATGAATTGTTTGGAGTGACCGCCGCGGCATTTCAGACGACTCCTCCTGTCGTAGAAGGGCTGCGTTTCAATGATCTTCTTCAAGAGTACGCTACATTTACGCGCGCAGCCGCAATGCAACAAATCATCAAGGGGGAAGATGTGAGTCTGGTGATGCAGCGATTATATGATGGAGCGTACCGCATCGGCGAGGAACTGCGCGAGGAGATGAGAATTCGTTCGAGGAAGGACGCGATGAAGGCAGCAAGACTGCTGTATCGCGCCATGGGAATAGATTTTCACTGCAGCGGCTCGGGTGAAGTGGGAATCGCGCGTTGCTATTTTAGCACCTTCTACCCGCCCGAGGTATGCTGGATAATTTCATCTCTGGATGAAGGGATTATTGCCGGTCTGACAGATGGCGGAAGGCTATGGTTTGTCTCGCGAATCACGGAGGGAAATAACTCGTGCGTTGGACAAATTGAGTTTTTAAAGAACCCATAGGCATGAAGAAGGCAATAGTCGTCGGTACCGGTGCAGGGGGTGCCACGGCGGCAAAAGAGCTATGCGGCAAATTCGATGTGACGATCATAGAGGCTGGAGGAAAATTTCATCCCTTCGGAGTTAGCCTGGAGTTTCTCGGAAAAGCGAGACATACGGGACTCTTCTTCGATGAACGGGAAATCCAGTTCATGTTTCCGGCGATGAGGATTCAAAAGACCGCGGATCGGATGTCTCTCGTGAAAGGAATCGGGTTAGGAGGAACAACGACACTTGCTACGGCAAATGCTGTAAGATGCGACGGCGAACTTAAAGCGATAGGCATTTGCCTTGATGAAGAATTTGAGGAGCTCAAGAATGAAATCCCGATAACTACGGAGCACAGTGAAATCTGGAGAAGGTCGACCCGCCGGCTCTTTGAAATCTGCGAGGAGATGAACCTTGATCCGCAGGTGATGCCGAAAATGATCGACTATAAAAAATGCAAACGGTGCGGCCATTGCGTCCTCGGTTGCCCGGAGGGCGCGAAGTGGGACACACGACAGTTCATCGATGAAGTCGTCTCACGCGGCGCGCTTCTTGAGACGAACTGCAGAGTTAAACAGGTGGTGATTTCACACGGCAAAGCGACCGGCGTCATGGTACAGCAGGGATGGCTCAAGAAATTCCTGCCTGCGGATCTGGTCGTACTTGCTGCCGGAGGATTCGGCACTCCGATTATCCTTTCAAACTCCGGAATCGAGATCGAACCGAGACTTTTCGTTGATCCTGTTTTATGCGTGGCCGCGGAAAGCAAGGGAGTATTCCAAAACAAAGAAGTCCTTATGCCGTTTGTAGTTCAACGGGAGCATTTTATCATTTCTCCGTATTTCGATCAGCTGAGTTTCTTCTTTAACCGTGATTGGAGAATCCCCGCTGAAAATATCGCCTCGTTGATGGTAAAACTCGCAGATGAGAATGTCGGACGCTTAAATGATGGAGCCTTCGAAAAGAATCTGACCTCTCTTGATAAGGAGAGGCTCCGCGGGGGAGTCGAGATTTGTGCGGAGATACTCTCGAGATTTGGAGTCTCGAAAGAAAATATATTTTTAGGAACCTTGAACGCCGGTCATCCCGGTGGCATGCTGCCGTTGACGTCACTTGAAGCGGAAACATTTCATCATGGTCGTCTGCCGGAAAACCTGTACATTGCCGATGCGACTCTCTTCCCGCGCTCGCTCGGCAATCCGCCGATCCTTACGATCATGGCCATGGCAAAGCGTGTCAGCAGGCTCTGCGTCGAAAAATTCGCGGCATAAATTCCCTCTTCTTGGAATTACAACATGGAACATCTATATTTGTGGAGTGAGATAATTCCCAAACGAATTGTTTGTAAGCCCCAATTCATCTCACTGGGTAAAGAAAGTTGGCTGCTCACGGGTCAGGTGCGAATGCGGGATCCTCCGGAAGGGCGAGAATCATTGAAAGGAAATTATCATGGCATCACTTCGTTCGTTTCTTATTATTGCTTCGCTGTCTCTCGTGTTTACAAGTTCTTTGTTCGCGCAATGGGTTCAGACTAATGGACCTTACGGCGGCGAAATCAAATGTTACGCTTTAAGCGGGACGAATATCTTTGCCGGGTCCTGGGGCGGCGGCGTTTTTTTGTCAACCAACAGCGGCACAAGCTGGACCGCTGTCAGCTCCGGGTTGACGAGCCGTGATATCTGCGCGCTTGCCATCTCGGGAACAAACCTGTTCGCAGGAACCTCGGATGGCGGCGTCTTCTTGTCGACAAACAACGGTGCGAGCTGGAGCGCTGTGAATTCGGGATTGACGAACCTTAATGTTCGCACACTTGCCGTCTCAGGCACGGATCTCTTTGCGGGGACTGCCGACGGCGTCTTTCTCTCTACCGATGGCGGCACAAGCTGGACGTCAGCTGGGCTGACGAGTCGCAGCGTTACCGGTCTTGTCGTCAGCGGTTCGTATTTAATTGCGGGAACCGATGGAGGCATTTTCAGATCAACCGATGGTGGAACAAGCTGGACCCTTCAGACCTCAGCTACATATTCTTATGTCTCCGCATTCGCGGTTTCCGGCGCGAAAATTTTCGCAGGGTACCAGAGCGGTACGGTTCTTCTCTCTACAGATAATGGATTAAGCTGGACTCAATTAGATACGGGCTTCACATGGAATCCCTATTTTCCGCCGCAAGTCTCCGCGCTTGCAGTGAGCGGAGCCAATATTTTTGCCGGACTTTCGACGGGCGGACTTATCTCATCCACCGACAACGGGACAACATGGGCCCTTACCGGCGCAGGTCTGCCGGACGCCGGTATCAATGCTATCACCATATCAGGACCAAATATTTTTGCAGGAACAGACGACGGTGCCTTCCTTTCCACCGATAGCGGGGCAAACTGGATCCGAATCGACAGAGGCTTGATGAACGCTACCGTGAGTGCGCTGGCCGCCGCAGGGGATTATCTTTTCGCCGGAACTTATCCCGAGGAAACAGGCGTTTTTTGCACATCGGATGGCGGCACAACATGGACTTCAACCTGCACAACTTCTTCACATGTGAATGCTCTTGCTGTTTCGGGGAAGAATCTATTTGTCGGCACCGATGGAGGCATGCTGAGTTCCACCGACAACGGGACGAGTTGGACTGACATAACCGCGGGATTAACCAGCAGTGCTATCTTCAGTCTCGCCGTCGAGGGCACGAATCTATTCGTCGGAACCGACGGCGGAGTCTTTCTTTCCACCGACAATGGCACAAGCTGGACTGCAGTTAATTCAGGCTTGTCGAACGTTTCTGTCAACGCTTTTGCTGTACGCGACTTGACTCTCTTTGCGGGATCTTCAAGCGGAGGCGTTTTCCGGTTGACCAACGGCAGCGCAGGCTGGGTTGCCGTCGATTCAGGCCTTACGAATCAGTATGTTTATGCGCTTGCAGTTTTAGGTTCAAATGTTTTTGCGGGGACTTGTGGCGGTGGTGTTTATCTCACGGCTAACGGCGGCAAGAGCTGGACGCCAGTTCGTTCAGGCTTGACTAACGGTGTCGTGTTGTGCTTTGCCGTCTCAGGCACGAATCTCTTCGCGGGAACCTGCGGAAGCGGAGTGTTCCTCACGACGAACGGAGGCGCTAGCTGGTCCGCAGTCGATTCAGGATTGACTAGCAGTTTCGTCTATTCGCTTGCAGTCTCCGGTTCGAATCTCTTCGCAGGGACTGAAGGTGGAGTCTGGAGGAGGCCGCTGTCTGAGATGATTACCGATGTCAAGGTCAATGGAGACAATGTTCCGCTGCAATTCTCACTCCGCCAGAATTATCCTAACCCGTTCAATCCTTCAACCACCATCGGCTATGACCTGCCTTCCAACAGCTTCGTCTCATTGAAAGTTTACGATGTGCTCGGAAGGGAAATCGAGACATTGGTGAATGAGCACCAGGTTGCAGGAACTCATTCGGTGACGTTCAACGCAAGCAGCTTGCCTAGCGGAGTGTACTTCTATAGACTGCGAGCGGGGAACGAAATTGAAAGCAAGAAATTAGTCCTGATCAAGTGAGACGGTGGGTTTGAACTTCTATTTCAATTAAATTCTTAAGAAAGGAGAAGAGGGTATGTGGACAGCTCGTTGGATTTTGTTTGTTTGCCTTGCCACGATGCTGCAACCGAAGTTGCACGCTCAATGGTTTTCAACAACGGGGAGCTTTGGTTCTATAATCACCTGTTTAGCGATCAGCGATACGGATATCTTTGTCGGAACACAAACCGGTGTTTTTCTTTCAACCAACGATGGACTGACATGGACCGCGGAAAATTCTGGATTGCCGACAAATTTCGATTCCGGAATTCTTGCCGTAAGCGGCGATACCCTGTTTGTCTCAGAATATACCGACATTTTTCGCTCCAGCAATAGCGGCTCAAGCTGGAACGCTATCAACTTTTCGTTCACTACCGGCGCCAGCTCGATTGCCTTTAGCGGAAAAAATATTTTTGTTGGGACGTGGGGGGGCGGCGGTATTTATCGTTCAACCGACAACGGAGAAAACTGGGCCCCAATCAATAACGGAATAGTCATAGATACCACGGCTCCTCAACAGAGTGTAAACGTGCTGACGATCTGTGGCGCAAACCTCTACGCCGGAACTTCCTGGGGTGGCGTTTACAAATCAACAGACAACGGCGACACCTGGACTGCTACAGGGTTAACAAAAGCAAATGTACTAACCATGATTGCAGCCCCGAACGGAAGTATCTACGCGATAACGGATTTCACGAATCTCGATGGCATTCATGTTGGAGGCAACATTCTTCTTTCTACTGACGCTGGCGCCACATGGACCGAGATTGATTCCGGACTGGGAAGCAACTATGCAATGTCGCTTGCAGCGGTCCGGACCACTCCGGGCGGAATGGATCTTTTTGTCGGGACGGGCAGCAGAGGCGTTTTTCTTTCTACAGATAATGGCGGATCATGGATACAATCTGGATTGCCAAACACATGGATTACTGCCCTCGCTGCAAGTTCCGATGTAACAGGAGGCACGAAGTTGATTGCCGGTGATTTTAGCGGCGCCATAATGGGAGGCAGCGGTGATGTCTTTCTCACGACAGATAACGGGAGAAATTGGAGGACGAGCACCGTCAACACTCCTGTCAGCGCTCTCACTATGAGCCCCAATGGTGTGGGTGGAGCCGATCTCTACGCTGACGCAGCGATGCTTTTTCTCCATAGTTCAGATAATGGTACAAGCTGGACAGCCACCGGATTTCCTAAGATGGCATTCACTCCACCATTGGCTATCTTTCCTTCGTCGGATGGGTCGGGCGGGGCCGCTATTTTTGTTGGGATCGACAGCGTTTTCCATTCGACCGATAACGGTACGAGCTGGAGAGCAACCGCTGATTCTGGTCTGAATATCTTAACAGGCTCAAGCATTTCTTCCCTAGCAGCCTGCGGAACGAGCCTTTTTGCGGGTCTTAGCGGTAATGGCGGAATTTTCCTTTCGACAAACTACGGTGGAAGCTGGTCACCTGTCCCCGGACTGCCGAGGTGTGACGTAGCTTCGTTTGTCTCATGTAGCGGTAACCAGTTTGTGGCCACAGACTCGGGCGTTTATCTCTCGACGGACAGCGGCAACAATTGGTTAGCGGTCAATTCCGGATTAAAGAATCTGGATGTCAACGCTCTTGCAGTGATTGGTGGTAATATCTTTGCCGGCACTAACGGCAACGGCGTTTTCCGCAGTACTAATGACGGGGCCAATTGGATTGCCGCAGGCTTGAAGACTTTGGACGTCTGCGCTTTTGCTGCGGTCGACTCGAGCCTTTTCGCCGGAACTTCCACAGGCGGTGTTTATCTCAGTACGGACATGGGAGCACATTGGAATCCGGTGAATAGCGGGTTGACTAACAGTGTCATCAACGCTCTCATCCAAAATGGCAAGAATATTTTTGCCGGGACGGGAAGCGGAATATGGCGGCGGCCCCTTTCGGAGATGATAACCAGCGTCAATGAACGTACACAGCTTCCCGCGAGTTTTGCACTCTTTCAAAATTATCCTAACCCATTCAATCCTTCAACCACCATCGGCTATGACCTGCCTTCCAACAGCTTCGTCTCATTGAAGATTTATGATGTGCTTGGAAGAGAAGTCGAAACGTTGGTGAATGAACGCCAGGCAGCAGGGAGTCATTCAGTCACGTTCAACGCTTCCAATTTACCTAGCGGAGTGTACTTCTATCGCTTGCAGGTCATAGATCCCGTTCGCGGGACCGGGAGCTACACAGCGACAAAGAAACTTTTACTGCTGAAATAGGAAAGAGTACTCACCCCCATAGACCCCCTCTCTACATGGTAGAGAGGGGGTCGGGAGGGTGAGTTAGCTTGTTCTCTTCTTGACATTGCATCATGGAACATCTATACTCACAATAGTTGGTTTACCGCCCACACGTCAGTACAGGCGGGATTTTCCAGAAGGGCGGGAAGAAACCAGAGAAGGAAAATGTAATTGAAAAGTCAGGGAATTGGCAGAAACCAATAGACTTACAAGAGTCCGGTTGTTATTACGGAACAGAGTACGTGCTCGGAATATGCCGCATTCGATCAACATTCTAAGGAGATTTAAATTGCAAAGAATAATCGCGTATTTAGCCGTCTTCTTAATGATAGTTGTCTTTGGATCGTGCAACAAAAGCAATCCCACCGGTCCCAACCAATCTTCCGCTTATCTAAATGGTACGGTAGTCGACAGCCAGGGAAATCCGATTGACAGCGTAAACTTTCATTATATACCGACTCTCGTTCATCTATCGCTACAAAAGAGTGGTCCGGACAGGATATGTCCTGCAACCATGATCAAATACTCGATTCCTCGCAACTCGTTCGTGAACCTCTCGATCTATAGATGGTTTACGCGAGACCTAATAGCAACTCTGGTTAACGAAAATCAGAATGCAGGGACCTATGCGGTTACTCTTGACGCATCGAGCGTGACCAATGGAGTTTACATTTTCCGTCTTGCTGTGGATAGTTTGGTCACCGAACATAATATGCTCCTCATCCAGGACACGACAACGCTGACATCGACGATTCCCCTTGCAACCACCAACTCATCGGGACAGTTTTCTGAGCCGATAGGTGTTTTCGGAATCGGCCTGCCGTTCTACATTAGTTCCTCATCGGGGCCGACTGTAATTGACACTGAATACATATCGAGCACTATTCAAGTCGTCCTCTGCAAAGCGGGATACAAGACTCTGGTTCAGTCTGTAACCATCGATACTACAAAATCTCTCAGTCAACGGTTTACACTGGAAAAATGAGGAAAGGAAGTCATTCACTACAGTTCAACGGAGGGAGCTTGCCGAGCGGAGTTTATTTCTACCGTCTGCAGGTCATAGATCCCGTTCGCGGGACCGGAAGCTACACTACAACGAAGAAACTTTTGCTATTGAAATAGAAAATGCAATCACCCTCTTTCTCGCCCTCTCTACTTAGTAGAGAGGGGGTTGGGCCTGTCCCGCAATGCTCCTATGCGGGAGGGTGAGTAATAGTTAATTGGCATGAAACAAATCTCCATCATTGAGAGAGCGAGAGAACTCAGGAAAAATCGGACTCCTTCCGAAGAGAAACTCTGGGTTGCGCTCCGTAACAGGAAATTACATGGGCTGAAATTCCTGCGGCAGCATCCGATTACTTACGAGGTCAATTGCGTTGGACATTTCTTTATTGCCGATTTCTATTGTGCTGAAAAAAGGTTGGTCGTCGAACTCGATGGCAAAATCCATGATTATCAGAAGGATCGCGATGCGGAGAGAGAATTAATCATAAGAAGCCTCGGACTCAGAACGCTGCACATAAAGAACGAAGAACTTGATAACATAGAGCAGGTCAAACAGAGAATAGAAAATGCACTCACCCTTTTTCTCCCCCTCTCTACTTAGTAGAGAGGGGGTTGGGGGTGAGTTAGCTCATCCTCTTCTTGACATTACATCATGGAACATCTATATTCACAATAGTTGGTTTACCGCCCACGGGTCAGGGAAGTGGGATCCTCCGGAAGGGCGGAAAAGGATCGAAAGAAAGTATAACTGAAAAGTCAGGAGGGACTCAAGAAGATGGGTCTACACAACTCTGTTACAAAAGGATCGGGGCATTCTTAAGATAATGGGAGATACTTATGTCGCTTCTCAAAGAAATTCAAAATGATGCGGTTAATCAAAATGTTGATCTTCCAACTCTACTTAGGAAATGTAAATTATTAGCGACTAAGCTAAAGAACGATGATTTTAAGCAATGGGATGACAAAGAATTGAATGGCTACAATTCAAAAGAGAAGTTGCCTGACTATCGAATCCTAAATGTTCAGTCTTACGGGCATTTTGTTGGTCCATTCGGTAGACAACTTAAGAATGCTCCTATTTCACGAACCTCTTTGCCAAAGGAACTAAGAGATCTTGTCACCAAGGCACACATATATGAGGGCGTTGGGAGCCTGTCATCACTCGTGAAGGACAAGAAATCAGATGTGTTATCTTCGTTTTGGCCCGCTGAGGTTGTCGCGAAGTATGGTCAGCAGATGTATGAGGACATGAATTGCATTGGCGCTTGGCGAGCTATAGGTCGCAACCAAATCGAAGGTATTCTTGATACTATTCGGAACCGAGTCTTGAGTTTCGTTCTAGAGATAGAGTCAATCGTCCCAGATGTGGGTGAGGTTCAATCCGGGGATCAAAGGATATCGAAAGGCCGAATAACACAGATATACAAAACCGTTATACACGGCAATGTCGGCAATGTTTCTTCAGGTAGCGCAAATGTTTCTCAGACCGCTCAATTTGAGATAATAGAAAATGATTTTGCAACTTTGGAGAAGTACCTAGCGGGAGTGGGAATATCTAAGGAAGATATTGCCGAATTGAAAGAGGCTATTAAGATAGATCCCCCGGCAAGCTCTCAGAACTTCGGTAAGAGGGTCGCTGGTTGGGTGGGAAAAATGGTGACAAAGGCCGCGTCGGGAGCGTGGGGGGTTTCCACCTCAGTTGCTGCAGACATAATTTCCAAAGCCCTTTGCAACTATTATGGAATACACTAATGTTCAAACGACGATACAAATTTCCCTTATTAAAGTGTTCGATCAATGTATGCATGGGGCAGTCACTTGATGGCTCGCGTCATTCACTAAGAGAGTTACCTCTGCATAGTACGGCGAAACGCTATCAGCTATGTTCGCTAATGACAATCCAATAAAAATCTTGTGGGAGGAAGCGAAATGAAAAACAGATATTTGCCACCGCTATTCAATTTCTCATTCAATCCAGACGGATGGCTTGAAGATGTCGCAAAAGATGCAAAACGGGAACCGTGGGGTAAAGATTATAAAGTCCTTGAGATTTATCTTAGAGCATCTTTTGAAATTGCCAAACAGCAAAACAAGGTCTATGAAAATAGAGATGACGGGTTTGCTTTTTGGAAAGCTGGATATTTAGTTAATGAAATGTCAGACCCCATTTGGCTTACCTACCAAACTAATAGAAGAGCCGACAAGCAGCAATGGGTTTTCAAGAAAGTCCACTCTGGGAACTGCCCCATTCCTGAAAGAAGTGTTGATGATTTTCAAATTAAGATTAGCCCCCCAGAATTTAATTCCTCCTGGAGCATTCACATTAGTCAGTCCAACATTGATCATATTTATAAAGATACTGAAAATGTCAAACGGCTTAAACTTGTGTTTGGCAATCTAGCCGAAAACGCTCACTTAATTTTTAGAACAGTACTAGGTGAAATAGAACTTAACCGCAAATCTGAAACAGTCATTCCGCAATGGTATTACGGAGATTATCAATTCCTGATGCCATTGTTTCTTACACAATCTGAAAAAGTAGAGTTGGCCGCGGCCCTCACGCCAAATCCTATAATGAAGCGATATGAGATACACACACTCTTGCTACCGCACTATTCTTACGCGTACGCAAGAGCTTTGGTTAAGAGTAGAGCATCCTTCGCAAACTGGATGTTACTTTCTCCAGAGGAATTGAATAACAGTTACTCTGAAGAGCAAGAAGTAGATTGACCTCAAGTCGCTACCGAGGTCTCCGCAGTAACAAAGAGAGTGGTGCTCCGCGCGACTTTGCAGATTGCTAGGTGATCCGAAACATAGGCAAATATGTTCCCATTGACATCGTAGGGTCAAGGAAATAAGGAGTAAATGAAATGGCTAGAGTAAATTTGGATGCTCTCATACCACGTGAAGATTTTGAAGTGTCGGAGTCCGTGAGTCCGGGGAGAAAGAAAGAGACGATCTCAATTGAAGATCTGAAGAGTGATTCATTCTTTCTGCCACTTGTCAGGAAGCCGGATTTTCAGCGTGAGACAAACGAGTGGGATGCAGACAAAATTGTTCAATTTATTGAGAGTTTCGTGAGTGGAGACCTGATACCTGCGCTCATCTTATGGAGAAGCCCAAGTGGGCTACTCTTCGTGATCGATGGTTCACATCGTCTTAGTTCTTTGCTGGCATGGATCAACGATGACTACGGGGATGGCAACGTATCAAAATCCTTCTATGATCTAAGCATACCAGATGAACAAATCTACGCTGCTGAAGAAGCAAGGAAACTTGTCAGGAAACGAATCGGGACCTACTCTGATCTTAGGCAGGCATCCATTAAACCCGAAAAGGTACCACCTGAGATCTTAAGTAGAGCGAAAAATCTCGGTGCGTTAGCGATACAACTTCAATGGGTAGAGGGAGACGTCAAAACCGCCGAGAAATCCTTTTTCAAGATCAATCAAGAGGCTGTGCCAATTGATCCTACGGAGTTGAAGCTTCTTGAGTCAAGAAAAAAGCCCAATTGCATCGCTGCAAGAGCCATCATTCGCGCTGGCACTGGGCATAAATACTGGTCTAAATTTGCTGGGGAAAACCAAGCAAAGATACAGGAACTTGCAAAGGAAATAAACGACATTCTCTTCTCGCCAAAGCTAGAGACACCAGTAAAGACTCTTGATATTCCAATTGGCGGAAAACTCTATTCTGCGCAGACCCTACCCCTCGTATTGGAATTCGTCAACATGACGAACAACGTACCTTCTGATTTCAAGGAGAATCTACCCGACGATGACGATGGGTCTGAAACTATAAAAATGTTGGTAAATGCTAGAAAAGTTGCACAGCAGATTAACAGTATGCACCCCAGTTCACTCGGCCTCCATCCAATAGTATATTTTTATTCTCAAGATGGCCGCCACAAGGTTGCTTCATTCTACGCCACAGTATCCTTTGTGATGGAACTGTATGAGCGTAAAAAAATCAACGACTTCATCAAGGTTCGGGCACTATTTGAGAAAGCTATCATTGAAAATGACTACCTCATTCAACAAATCAATCGAAGGTTTAGACTTGCACAAGCAAGTTATCCACATATCAGAGATTTCTTTTTTGCTCTTATTGACTTGCTTAATGGGGGTACGAAACCAGAAGAATTGATTACACGGATAATTCAAAATACTAAGTTCGATTATCTAACTCTTCAGCAAGATACAGCAGAAGTCACGTCACCAGATTTCAGCTCACAAAGAAAGAGTGCTGCGTTTATTCGCGACGCTGTTAGGCATGCGCCAAAATGCAAAATTTGTGGAGGGTACATGCACAAGAACTCTATCACCATAGATCACATTCAACGCAAGGAAGATAAAGGTGTAGGTTCCATTGATAACGCTCAGTTGGCACATCCTTATTGTAACACAACTTTTAAAAATTGAATGATGAGGATAGACTGCGGTGTTCTTTCACACTAATTAATCGCCAACGGGGCAGTACCTGTGCGCCTCTGGCGCAGAGAGCGTCCCTGAAGATCCCGCTTCGCGGGATAGGTACGTGCATGCTATCGCATTCATTATGCAAAATAGACTGGCTTGATAAGTCGTAAGCCAACAGTGGTTTTCTAAAGAGTATTTCATTAATCTTTTTAAGATTAACAACGGTTGAGGAGGAGATTTTCATGGCGAAAATAAAGGAGCAACAAGGTGTGTACAGGGCAAAGCGAGATATGTCAGAATCCGAAATGATATCAAACGCAAAAGCGTCGGCGCTTCATGCGCTGGAAAAACTTCCCGGCGATGCGACTTACGATGACATCATGTATGAGCTTTATGTCCTGCAAAAGATCGAGCGCGGACAGGACGATGTAAGGAAAAGAAGAACCGTGGCTCATAAAGAAGTCAAGAAGCGTCTGCATCGATGGCTAAAGTAATATGGACGGCAAATGCCATGGACTTGTCATTGCGAGGAGCGTAGCGACGTGGCAATCTCCAGTTCCGAATTGATTTCAAACCTGAGATTGCTTCGCTTTGCTCGCAATGACGATTAGGCGATCCGATCAACAAGATGGTCGTCAGAATCTTTTCTCTTTTGAGCGTTCTTTAATAGTATAATAAACATCAACGGGGCAGTAGAGAGCGTCCCTGAAGTTCCCGCACACCCGTCCTAACCTCCGCGGGAGGGGGCCCCTTTATCGCCTCCATTTTCCCGACAAAAGCATTCGGGAATGACAAACCACACAAAAGCCAACAGAAAGGAGGTGAAACATTATGGCACACGCAACACCCGAAGGATTAACACAGGAACAAGGCGCACTGTGCATCCTCGCGACAACCCACCTTGCCGACCTGCAGAAGCGCGGCGTCACCGCCGACTTTCTTACGGCCTACGCCGCCAAGCTGAAAACAATGCAGGACGCGTTCGCTGCCCACACAGGCATGACTTCCGATAAGGAGCAGCTGACCGTCAGTGAACAGGTCGCGAAGGACCAATTGCTCGCAGACGTCCGCAGGATGCAGCATGGCGCAAGGCGCACGTTCCCCAAAGGGAGCCCGCAGCTGAAGGAATTCCATGTCGGCGAAGACTACAATCGCTCGACCGGACTTCTCGGCAAGTGGGCAGGCGAAATCGCGACGGCATGGGACAAGTACAAAATGAACCTGATTGCCAACGGCAACCTGATACAGGACGACTTCGACTCCATGGTTGCAAACGCGGCGGTATTAAAAAATACCGACGCCGCACAGGAGAACGCCAAGCACGTCGACTCGCCCGGAGCCACCGTCGCTGCACTCAGCGCGATGGCCGCCGTCGAAAAAGCCGCAGACTTCATTTACGGAGCGGCTGAAGCGGCGTATGCGAAAGATCCGGCGATGCTCGGCGAGTTCGAGAAGCTGAAGCCGCTGCGCTATGCAGTACCGCCGCGCCCGAAAGCGGCGCCCCAGCCGCCTCAACCATCGGCAGGGACAAAGAAGTAATAAGGGCAAACCGCCCAATTGTCAGGAGGGACCAGACTGACCGTCGGTCATGGAGATGATTGTAGCCGCCCCTCTCCTCCCCGCGATCATGACGCGGGCTTCGGCTTGTTACCGGAGCGATTGTCCATGGAGGGGCGGCCATTATATCTTTCCCAAACTTGGCCTCGAGCATCACTTTCCTTCCCAAATCTCTTGTCTCAACGGCATTAGAAAAAATGGCGTGAAAAAAATTTCGGAGCTGAGCGTCAAGTCCCGCCTTGCGGGACGCCGCATCAATTCATGAAACTTTGATGACGGGGTGGCAAAACAAATATTGGTTTCCTTTGCTATTTGGAGTTGAGAGGTGTTTCATTTGTTTTAGCGAAGCGGAGAAATTTTTAGCCATTTTTTCTCCAGCCTTGATTTTTCTCCCGCTCAATTATCGTATACGAGAATGCGGGATGGCGCATACTGCGCTCACTTTGGTTCTTTCCGGCGCCTGTCCCGATAACTATCGGGATATCAAGACAAAGGAAAGAACAGTCTGAAACAACGATGAAGACGAATACGGGGAGAGGATATGTCTTAAAAGGTTGTTCATTTTCTTTTGCTCGCCCAAAAGAATGTGAACAGTGGAGAATCAACAAACGTTGTGAGGATTTATAGTACTTTCTCTTGTCTTGGCACAAGAGAAAGTACGAAAGAGAAAGTCAAGGCTTACGGAAAAAATGGCTGGAAATTCCCCCTCGGAAGAAACGAATAAACTAGGCGCCTTCGGCGCCGTCGGACAGTATTCGTTTCTTAAACCAAAGAAGGGAATTTCCTAATCGCCATTTTTTCCTGATGCCATACCCCACACTCTTCCATTCCGATTCAAACTGAACCACCTAAAGGCAAATTGAGCCAATACCAGGAATCGCACAAATACTTGCATCTCTTTCCGAACTACCTGCATCTTCGTCCCAACTACCTGCATCTCTTTCCCGACTACCTGCATCTTCGTCCCAACCACTTGCATCTCTTTCCCGACTACCTGCATCTTCGTCCCAACCACTTGCATCTCTCTCCGAACCACCTGCATCTCCGTCCCGACGACTTGCATCTCTTTCCCGACCACCTGCATCTCTTTCCCAACCACTTGCATCTCCGTCCGAACTACTTGCATCTCTGTCCCGACGAGTGTCGCCCTCTTCCGAATTACCGTCGCCTTTGTCCGAACTCTAAGACTTTCAGAGCATCACCTATTCGTCTCTTGAATTCTCTTCAACCTCGCCAGGAGCTCATCTAGCTTCTGCTTGTAATCCTTGTAAACGTCCTTCTCGCCCTGTGTCGGGGCGGCGTCGGCTCCTTCGACCGCAGTCACCAGATTCGCCATGACTGCTGCGACAGCCGATAGACTCGGCCTGTCCTTGTCCGCAATCGCCGAGACGGAATCAGCCGGAGCGCCGGTTATTTTCTTATCCTTGAGAGCCTCCTCAGCGCCTTTATAAGCCGATACTCCTTCTTGAAGAGCGGCATAGATCGACTGTGCAAGAGTCAACTGTTCCTGAAGCGCGGTCTGACTGGCGTGGATGCGTGGATCGAGCCGTACCGTGAAAGGCTCCGTATAGTCTTTGCCGTCGACCGTCAGCGTCGCGGTGTATTTGCCGGGCACGGCGAGCGGTCCTTCCGGGTCGAGCGGCGTACCGCCGTTGTCTTCATCCCATACGGCGGCAATATCGAAATCGTATTCGAGTGCGGGCGGTCTCGGATATTTCAAATCCCAGACGAACCGGTGTGCGCCTGCAGCTGCCTGGAGCTCCTTTTCAGGTCTGACCCATCCTTTCTGGAAATATCTGAACTCGGTCGGAAGCTCCTCGGGTTTTTCATCGCTTGAGAATTTCTCCACGATGCTTCCTTTCGAGTCGCGGATAGTCAATGTGATCGGACTTCTCGAATCGTTCTTCAGCCAGTAATCTATGACCGCACCTGTCGGAGGATTCTGTCCGAGCGGAGTTTCGGGCGGCCATGGTGTGTCCTTGTTTTCGTTTGCGCGGACTCGAATTGCGTCTACGGGCTGGAATAGATGAACATCTTCCGATTTCAGTATTGTAATCCCGGCGCGCTCATGACGCGAATCGGGAGTAAGCTCTCTCAGCGGCTCGATGTCGTCTAATGTCCAGATGCCACGGCCCTCCGTGCAGACTATCAGATCGTTGTCGTGCACAAGCATGTCGCGCACTGTAGTTGTGGGAAAACCGAGCGTGATCGGCTGCCAGTGTTCGCCATCGTCAAAAGACGTATAAACGCTCCGGTTTGTGCCGGCGAACAAAAGTCCTTTCCTTACGTTATCTGTCCTCACGACGTACGTATGTTCATCCTGAGGGAGCCCGCCTGTAATTGTTGCCCATGTCCTTCCGTCGTCGCTTGTCTTGAGTACGATCGGCTTCGAGTAACCGAGTCTTTCCGTGTTCACGGAAACGTATGCCGCGCTTGCGGAGAAGGGCGAAGCGTCGATTGAGCTTATCATTCCCCATAACGGAACATTTGTGGGGGTAACATTTTTCCAATGGCTTCCGCCGTCGGTCGTGAGTTGAATCAGGCCATCGTCGGTTCCGACCCAGATTACTTTCTCTGACACCGGGGAAGGCGCGATGCTGTAGATGACGCCATAGCCGCCATCTTTTGCCTGGAAGAGGTCGGGATCGTTATTGTCTTTCGCGCCCGCCATCGCTCCGCTGAGGTCGGGACTGATCTTCTCCCAATTATCTCCGTCATCGGTCGACTTAAATAAGAATTGATTGCCGAGGTAAAGAGCGTGCTTCCCGATCGGAGAAAATACAAGCGGCGTGAGCCATGTGTAGCGATACTTCACCTCAGTTTGTCTTTGACCGTAGCTCGAGACAGGCCACGGCGATATTTCTGCGACCTGCCGCGTGACTTCATCGAAGCGCGAGACATGACCGCCGAGTCCGCTTCCGAAAACCAGGTTCGGATTGCCAGGCTTCGGAACCATGTAGTCGCGCTCGTCGCCGCCGACCGGATGCCAATCGCGGTCTTCGATGACTCCGTAAGGTCCGCGGCTGAGTATTCCGACTGTGCCATTGTCCTGCTGGCCGCTGTAGATTTTATATGGGAACTGATCGTCGACAGCGACATGATAAAATTGTCCGGTTGGCTGGTTGTACCAGCTTGACCAGCTCTTGCCGCTGTCGACACTGACGACGCATCCCTGGTCAACACCCGTGATCATGTAAGCGGCATTGGAAGGATTTATCCAGAGGAAATGATAATCATCGCCTCCCGGCGCACCCTTGAACATCTCAAAATTCTTTCCGCCGTCAGCTGAGCGGTGGATCGAGCGGTCCATGACGTAAACGATATCCGAGTCCTTCGGATCCACGGTGACCCGGCTGAAATATGCATTTGCAAGGTCGGCATCTTTGTTCACGAAGTCCCATGTCTTGCCGCCGTCGTTCGAACGGTATAATCCGCTTTTCCCATCCGAAGCAATGATGGTCGCGTATATAATGTTCCCGCTGCTGCCGCGTGCAACTCCGAGTCCGATTCTGCCGATCGGGCCATCCGGAAGCCCGCCGCCTGAAAGTTTTTCCCAGTGAGATCCTCCATCCGTACTTTTATAAATCCCCGAGCCTTGTCCCGTCTGCGGCATGAAGTAATCCAGCCACGGGTGCATCTCCATTTGCCAGAGAGCAGCATATACCACTGAAGGATGGAGCGGGTCGCACGCGAGATCGACTCCGCCCGTACTGTCGTTCACGTACAGAACCTTCTGCCAGTTTCCTCCGCCGTCCGTTGTCAAATAAACTCCGCGATCGGAGTTCGGTGCAAAGACATTTCCCAGCGCTGCAACCAAAACTTTCTGAGGATCGTTCGGGTCGATGAGGATTCTGCCGATGTGCAGTGTCTCCTTCAGTCCGACATTTGACCATGTTTCTCCGCCATCGCTGGATCGATAGACGCCGTCGCCGGATGAGATATCCCATCTGAAATCCACCTGGCCTGTTCCAACGTAGATGACGTTCGGATTTGATGGAGCGATGTCGATTGCCCCGACCGACGATGACTTCTCGTGCTGCATGAGGCCTTCCCATGTTTGTCCTGCGTCCGTGGTCTTCCAGACTCCGCCGCCTGCTGCACCGAAGTAGAAAACTTCCGGTTGATCCGCAATTCCGACGGCCATGGTTGCCCAGCCGGCGCGATACGGACCGACCAAACGCCAGTGCAGGTCGGCAGGCACTTGCGCATCGGCAATAGCGCAAAAGCCTACGCAGAAAATTGATATTGAAAAGCAACTGCGTCTGAGAAACATCGAAAGGTCCTTCATGGTGTGTCCTTCATTTGTTGAGTGTGCACGCCTGCGTACCGAAACTTCTCCGACAGCACTTCGGCGTGCAGGCACGTGATAAAAACGTCTTTCGTAGTGGAACGGTTCCGGGTTCTTCGATTTGCTTCTTTCCTGGTGAAATCCTAATATTATACAGGGATAAGGGATGACACTTCCGCGTCGTTTCAAGCAATAAGTTAGGAGGTAGGTATGAAAAAGTCGATATGCCTGCTGGTGACATTCTTTATTGCACTTTCATCGGGTAAAGCTCAACAATTTTCGTGTAACTTTCTAACCAGCCATGCGAATGCCACGCTGAACAGAGTTCGGCATTCGAATCCACTTCTCTTTCCGAATTCCGATAATGGCTTTCTTCTTGTCTGGGACGACTACCGAAATGATAGCCTGGCATACTATGCACAGCTATTCGATTCACTCGGAAATGCCATTGGGAAGAACTTCCCGATCTTCTCAAATACACTGATTGCATTCGCTCCGGATAGTTCGTTTTTCACCGAGAAGTATAATGACGTTGACATCGGCGGCCCGTATTTCGAAATCAATTTTATTGGTTACCTGTGCAAACTCGATGGGACATGGTCGCTGTCTTTCTTTAACCGCGGTGACCCGGAGACGGGCACGGACTGCGTGGGGATCTGTGCAGGAGGTCAGGACGACTTGCTCGGCTCAGCAAATGGCTACATCAACTTATCAAGCGATAACGGAAGACTTTCAGTGTCCGCGAGTGATTGGACGAATAAGGGCCTCTGGAATTGGTTTACGGGATACGACATGGTGATTTACGTGACTAACTATTCCGCCACGAATGATTCAGAAGGTAATTTTGCAGTCGCCTGGCTTAACGCCAGATTTCAGGGTTCTTCTAACATTCCGATCTATGAGATCATGGGCTCTTTCTTCGACAAGAATGGCGATACTCTCGCGACGAACGTCCTATTAAGATCGGATACTTTGTCCAACCTCGACCTGGGTTGGTGGCAGGATGAGAGACTCACGATCGTTCCTTTAGCTGATTCTCTTTACGAACTCTTTGATTATGATCCTTATTCTTTTGCTTTGAGCTATTGGAAGGTCGATCCCTTCGGGCATACTGTCGGAAAGATCAATACGTTCGAAGTGTATCATGATACAAGCGCAAACAATGTCTCAGCGGAGCACGCCGCGAATCTTGCCTTAACACCCTTGATAAAAGATAGATTTTCTTCGGTGATAACTGTATACGAGTCTGGCACTAGCGCTCCACGGAACTACAATTCGGTTCTCAACTTTGATGGGAATGGTGATCCGACAGGAATGATGTTGGAGGATACAACCATCAATTTCCTAAATCAGAAATATTTGTTTGTGACTCCCGACTCAGTTCTGTTGGTTCCAGCTGTCAAAGATAGTGACATTTACCTGATCGCTTATCAGGGGCTTACACTTAAGTGGAGCAAGAAGATCAACGATGATATCGTTGGAGTCAAAGAAACAGGGTCAACCCTTCCAACTAGTTTCATGTTGTCACAGAACTATCCGAATCCCTTCAATCCTTCGACGACGATCAGTTATCAAATACCAGAGATGAGTCACGTTACAATGAAAATTTTTGATGTGCTCGGCAGGGAAGTGGCGACAATCGTGGATGAAAGGAAGATGCCCGGAACATACGAAGTGAAATTCGACGGGAGCAGATTCGCAAGCGGAGTTTATTTCTGTCGGATGAACGCGGGGAATTACCTAGCTACAAAGAAATTGATGCTTCTGAAATGAACTCTGATTTTAAATAGGGTCACGGGACGACGCTCAAACTTCTAATCACTATCAAAGTTAGGAGGTAGGTATGAAAAAGTCGATATGCCTGCTGATATCTTTTATCATGGCAGCTGCATCGGGTCAGGCGCAGCAAAGCCCGCAAAACTTTCCAATAAGCCAGGAGGACACTTCCTGTCGCTTCAATCACAGTTACCCGCTTATCTTCCCCGATGGGGATAAAAGGTTCCTTGTTATCTGGCAGGATTACAGAAATGGACCTGTCGAATATTACGCTCAACTGTTCGATTCCGTTGGGAACTCCGTTGGAAACAATTTTCACATTTACTCGGACGCCGACGTCGCTTTTGCTCCGGACAATTCCTTCCTTGTGCTTGGTGAGGAAGACATGAGCTACGATCCGTACTTCGATGACGAGCAGCTTTACCTCGTCGCGAGGTTGTGTAAATCAGATGGGAGCTGGAGTGACTCGGTCACACTGGGACAGACTTACATCCCCTGGTGTGGGACCGGTTGGCTCGGCATTTCTTACGACTTGAAACCTTTTTCCGGCGGATACCTGGACGCATTTGACGCAGACGGAAATCTGTCATTGGCAAAACGAGAATGGACCGGCGACACGCTCTGGACCTGGAACTTGGGCGGAGTATATCCGCCCCCCGATTCCATCGCTCCTGTAAATGTTTCTGCTTGTTTCAATTCGAGGGAAGATTTCGCCGTGGTTTATTATGCAGTCGATCCTCGTGCCGACACGATCCGTGGCATCGCAGGGACTTTTTTTAATTCGAACGATTCCGTGCTGGGAAGAAATGTAATTCTGAAGAATCGAGATTTCTTTGGAGCAAGTCACCGCTGGCAATATGATGATCTGACCGGCGTTCCCGTATCAGATTCTCTGTACGAGGTTTTCGCGCTCGACAGAGATTCTAGTGCGATAAGATATTGGAAGGTTGATCGCCTCGGCTCCGCAGTTGGGACTACTAGCGTGACTGCTCTTGCCTCGCGCACGCCGACATCAGTAAATTCATATTCATGGATCAGAAATTTTGCTCGAAGTCCAGTCGTTGATGGAAGGTTCTCCATCTTTGTCTCTATCGGAAGAGGCGACGGAGGTGCAACCGTCCTTTACAATTCCGTTTTGAATTTTGATAGGGATGGGAATTTGAGCGGCGATGTCGTTCATGATACCACAACCGATTTGAGCTTTACTCTGGGAAAATGGTTCGCGACGATGTCCGATCAGTCATTTCTTCTTCCCACCACTGTTGGCGGCGAGATATACTTAAATGACTACCGTGATTTTTCGCTTCAGTGGCTCAAGAAGGTGAGTGACAATCTTGCCGGCGGCAATGATCTCGTGTCAAATTCGGCGAGTTACGACGACAACTCCTTTTTCATAACATGGAACAACGAAAAGCATGTTCTAGGGAGGCGGATAAGCAATGACGGAATTCCTGTGACGAATTCAGTTATGGTCCCGGGAGATAACCTCCTCTTTCTTCCGGGCGGGCACTCCATTCAACTCGTAGCTTTCAACCCGAGCGACACAGCGGTCGCATATGGATACAAAGTCTACGACTCTAATTTCTCGCTCGAGAGAACGGACACCGTTATCAGGAGTGGGTATTCGGAAGTGGCAATGGTGATGAAAGATACTTCTTTCCTCATTCTTTCCACGGACGGCAACATTCTAAAGTTGAGGCGGGTTTTGCCGAATTGGAAGTACAATGAGATCAGCATACCTACGACAAGCAAACCGTCTTACCTGCAGATCATAGAAGACACCGATAGTTCCTTTTGGGTCGGATACAATAATGAGATCAGACTGGTAACGAAGTCGCTCAATCTGGTCGGTGGTGAGGCAGTTGCTCCGTCAGGGACCTACCTGGGCAACAACCGGTTCCTTCTGCTTTCAGAGAGTACATACACCTCTGATTTCTACCATGGCACAATTGTTTCTCCGACGGGCGACACTCTCGTCGGAACATTTCCAATTTCTGATTTTGTCAATTTCATTTCCTGCAGAAGGCTGTCGGATGATTATTTCTTAGTTCTGACCCGGAAAGGGAATCAGATATATGTGAGAACCTTCAATAGTCAGGGACTCCCGAGAATTGATCCTCTTCTCGTCTCATCAGGAGACGATATTCCACGGCTTGATCCGATTTCATGTCAAAACGGGAACAAGCTCCTTGTTTCCTGGTCGGAATCCCGCACACCCGGCAATGGGTTCGACGTCTACGGGACAATGTTGGATATCGACAAAATCACGTCCGTCGGAGATATGAAGCCTGATGCTCCGAGCAGTTTCACGTTATTCCAGAACTATCCGAATCCCTTCAACCCATCGACGACGATCAGTTATCGAATACCGGCCATGAGCCACGTTACATTGAAGATTTATGATGTGCTTGGGAGGGAAGTGGCGACAATCGTAGATGAGAAGAAGATGCCCGGAACATACGAAGTGAAATTCGACGGAAGCAAATTCGCAAGCGGAGTTTATTTCTGTCGGATGAACGCGGGGAATTACCTAGCTACAAAGAAATTGATGCTCCTGAAATAAATTCTGATTTTACCTAGGGCGATGGGACGATACAAATGGTTCCGGTTAAATGACAAAGCTAGGAGGAAGTCATGAGAAAGTCGATGTGTTTGCCGGTATTAATGTTATTGATCCTTACCATGCCCGCACTTGGCCAGTGGCTGAAGATTGATACCGTGACATCTGGAGTTTACGATGATCATTCACCACAAGTTGACCACGGCGGAATTGGGGGAACTTCGTTTTTTGATCCAACGTTCGGATGGGTAATCTTTGAAAGAAACCAAGGCCATGGAAATTCCATAGCCGCAATCAGGTATTGGAGCAGCCGTGAGGCATGGGATTCATCTGCCACGACAATATCCCCTGCATCTCTGGATACAGAGCAGGAATCTCCCGACGTTTGTTCGTTGTCGACATATGAAGGAGGAAATTACGTTACAACTACCCTGGCGGCATGGCAGAAGAAACTAAGTGGAATTTGGAATATATGGTACTGCATATCGGACAACGACAGCGCCGGTTGGTCTCAACCACAAGCACTTACTTCAGATTCACTGAGCAACAGGAGTGTGAAGATTCGGACTTTGTCGGGCTCGGAACTTATAGCAATGTGGAGAAAGAGCAATGCCGTTCTCTACTCAATATTTGATGGAGAACATCTGACAAGACCCGAAACTCTGGTTGTGTCCAATTTTGATTCCGTTGAATATGACGTAAGCAAGAATAACAAATTCGTTTGGACGACTTTGGATTCTGCCACGGGTAAGGTTTGTCTCGCGACAGGTAAGATAACATCTGTCGTGCCACCGTCAATGCTTTGTGGAGACACAATAAGATTTGACGGAAATATTCGTGACGTAGCCTCGATGTACGACTGGTACAATCCGTTTTTCACATTTGATGTTGAATCATTAGGCATTTCAAAGGCACATTTTCTGTCTTGCGACCCTTGGTCAGATTCCTGGACCACCGACTCAATTAACAATTTTAGTTATGATGTGTCAACAGTCCATCCCTCTTACTTTGGTCCTTTTTCCGGTCCCGGTGAGTTCTGGATCTGGGAAACGCAAACATCAAAAGATACTTCTATTGTATTTACCGTCCATGATACAGCAAGTACGTTTGCAAGTGGACACAATCCATCGATGGGGATACTTTTTTTATGTGATTCCATCGTTGCAGAAACGACTTGGAATTTTACCTCCAGCGTCGCTGTTTGGGAATCCGTGTCCGGAGGATACTCACACATCTGTGGGAGAGCTTTTCTTTTCTCCATAATTGATGAAGGGGTGAAACCACGTACCGAAATACACGAATTTAACTTGTCCCAAAACTATCCTAAAGGATACGTTACCAATGATGCCGAATTGAGGGCTTGAGGAAGCGTAGATAAATGAATGGAAACCTCGTCAGAGGATACGATTATCTTTTCAGTGATAGTTTCAACGATTATTCTTTTCTCGTTGAAGGTCATATCCTTCCAGTGGCTTTGTAGGTCCTTCGCTTCATACACCACTTCGTCCCGGGAAATCTTCTCTATTTTTATAAAATCAATTTCCGCTTGAATCTTCGGTATTTCATCGGCTATTGATTTAGCACGTTCTTCCAGGGGACGGTAATGGGAGCCGACCGCCTCTTGGCTCATCGTATGGTCAAGGTACAATCTCACAATTTGGTTCATTTCTTCCCTCAGCCTTTTCGATTCATCTTCGAGGGATTTCAAAAGCTTCTCTTTTTCCTTCATTGCCTCATCGGTTTTTTCAAAATATTCCTTTATGTCTTTTTCCGAGAACACGAAAGATTTGAGCTGCTCTTGAAAGATGGTTTCAAGGTCGTCGATATTGATCCGATTCTTGCATTTCTTGCAGGTATAGCTCTTTGATTTGGATGGTACTTTCATCCTTTCCCCGCAAACACAAGAGATGAATCCGGTGAAAAGGTACAAGGATGGTTTTGATTTCGGGACGACCTTCTTTTGCTGCTCGTCGAGGATGCGGTTGCATTCATCCCATATTTCTGGGGAGACAATGGGTTCGACTTCGGTATATATCCATTCCGTTTCGGGCTTGAACTCCCATTTATTACCTTTCCCCAAGGTATGGGTGTAATTGGCACGGTACTGACCTTTCGCGCTCGGATCGCGGAGGATGCGCTTCACCGTTGCATGGGTGAACTTCTTCCCGACACGGGTACGGTATCCGCGGTTATTGAGTTCTCTTGCAACGACCTTGATTCTTCTTTTCTCGATGAAAAGGTCATAAACGAGTTTCCGGATGGGGGCCCACTTGGAATCTATGACAAGCTTATTTTCGACCCATTGGTATCCTAAGGGGGAGGCACCTCCTAATCGCTTGCCAAGCTTTGCCCTGATAGGCACAGATGCCGCAACCCTGTCGGCAATTTCTTCTCTTTCCCATTGAGCCATGGCGGCGATCATGGTATAGAAAAACCTTCCCGATGGTGAAGAGGTGTCAATTGATTCCTGCAAGGATATGAGATCAGCATCGTGGTCACGGAAAAAGTCCGCGAACTCAAGAAGTTCCTTAGTGTTCCGGGCAAGGCGGGCCAATTTGGAAAATATCAACCCCGTTACATGTCCCGACTTGATGTCGCTTAGCATTCTCTGTGCTTCGGGATGCTCTTTGACTGATTTACCCGACACCGCTTCAAGATGGTACACCTCAAGGACATTCCAGCCTTTGGAATCGGCATAATATCGGGCACGTTTCTCGTGATGTTCGGGGCTTTCGCCTTTAGCCTGGTCCTCGGTTGAGACCCGAATCCAGATTCCGACGTTCTTTGCTTGGCCATTTGATTTTCCATTGTTCATTTCATATCCCTCCAGAAGAAGTTACGGAAAAATATAGAGACCAATTTTGACCGATACAAGTATCAAAAATGGAGGTTGCCGCTTTAGCAGAATTTGCCCATCTTATTATGTTCACCAACCACTTGATAAGATGGATACCAGCTCATTAAAAGAAAGGAAGTTGAATTGCCATGAACATTTCAAGTGATAATATTACTGAGTTGCAAGCGAACGAGATATTTGTTTTCGGTTCCAATGAGGGTGGACGGCACGGAAAAGGTGCGGCAAAAACTGCTTTCAAGTGGGGAGCAGTTTACGGACGAGCAAGCGGGTTGCAAGGACAGACCTATGCCATCCCTACCATGAACGCGAACATTACGAGAAAGCTTTCAATTCGTGAAGTGAACCAGTATGTTGAGAGGTTCTATGAATTTGCCAAGAAGCACCCGGAATTGAAATTTCTCGTGACTGAGATCGGATGTGGTCTCGCTGGATTTACACCGAGTGAGATCGCACCGTTATTTGAGAATTGCAGCGGATTGGAGAACGTTTATCTTCCTCGCAGTTTCTGGAATATTATTATGCCATTGCCGAATCAGAAAGAGGAGACTAAAGGATAAATATTTTCGGATCGGAGCGTTATTGAATACGCCTTCTCGCCAGCCTTGACCAAACGGCTGGTTTTTGTTTTGGCTGTTTCCAATCTCACATCAAGAAATTCAGACAGTTGCTTCCTAATTTGTTGGACCGGTTTACTTTCAAAAAGTTGACATAGGTGTCTTGAGTTGCTATCGTGGGTATGGTAAATTGAAATAAAGGCCATAATATTTGGCATGCATATATGAGTAAAAATTCTATAACCAAACCTATAAAAGGAGGAACGGAAATGACCACCAACATTGACGTTCACGATCTGCCGGAGGAAAAAGTCAATATTATCCAGAAGATCGTGGAACTCTTCCGCCGAGATGAGGAAACAAAGCGAGAGAAAGATGAAGGACCGGAGAATATCGATTTCCTGAGCAAGCCGATGGGCAAGATCAAGGGTACGCTTAGCCGAAAGGAAATGTATGACTTCTGAAACTGCTCTACTCGACACAAACGTTCTTATCTATGCCGCAAACGACAGCTCGCCATTCCATAAAGCAGCGGTCGCACTTCGGGACAAAGGGTTGAGGGGAGAATTATCGCTTTGCATTACACCTCAGGTGCTTCACGAATTCTATGCCAACGTGACGAACCCGAAACAAATAGAATCTCCGTTTACCCAGGCAGAAGCGAGGCTCGAAATGGAGAAGTATTTTCATTCGGGAAGGATATTGAAAATACATCCTCAGCTGGATACCGAACTCACTGTCTTGGATTTCCTCAAGCGATACAACGTCGTTCGCCAAGAAATCTATGACCTGCAAATCGTAGCTACCATGCTTTCCAATGGCATAAGACGGATATACACCTACAACGCAGACGACTTTTCAAAGTACCCTGACATTGAAGTTCTAACCCCCGACGCAGTACTTGGATAGTACGTTCTGACCAGCCTAACCAACAGGCTGGTTTTTATTCGTCTCACCCCCCAATCTCATTCAACCAATCCAATCAATTTCCCTCATGATGTTCCATCTTGCTCGCTGCTGTGCCAGCTTATTAGATCCAACAAAACACAAGACTAACTAGCTATTCACGATTTGCCAAGAGCAAAGCGGCGGATAAGCGAGTTGTCACTTTCGTAAAATTCGCCCACCTTACGTGCCCTTATCTCACTTGGTACGATGGACTTCAGTTCATCAAAAAAAGGAGATAAGATTATGGGAATTACTATCCATTACGCCGGTAAGGCAAAGAGCCTCGCCGCAATCGGCGAACTCATAAATGCAATGACAGGACGGGCAAGGATCATGGGCTGGCGAACATCGCTGGTCAACCGTGATGTCATCGGGAGGTTCTACCCTAACTGGGGAATCGGCTACGGATTCATCCCGTCGGAGGACATGATCAAGGAGAGCAAGATCGAATTCTTCCCGAACATGGTTTCATCCGACTGTAACGGCTATTTCAGGATCATCGACACGCCGTTCGCAGAGAGCTACCGTGAGGCGTTCAGGAAGGGACGATACCCGACATTCAAGATTGACACCCACGTCAAAGGGATAATTCTCTATCCTCACGAAAAGTGCGAACCCTTGGAGTTCGTGTTCGACCTGAATTCACTTGAGCTTGCGAGCTATCAAATCGCTGACGACAAACCAGGAGTCATATATGGTTACAACTCATGCTGGTCGAAGACTCAGTGTGCCGGATTCAAGACCCACGTCTTGGTCTGCGAGACAATCAGACTTGCCGAGAAGTATGTCGATTTCTCTAAGATCAAGGACGAAGCCGAGTACTACCACACCAGAGACCTTCTGGTCGGAATCAAGAACTTCAACGAACTGAAGTTCAGCATCAGGAACTTCGGAAAACTTCTCAACGATGTCGCTAAGAAGCACGGATTGTCGGCCAAATCGGGAGACGAGATATGATGGTATATAGCCTTACCGATTGGTAAGGCTTTTAATTTGAAAACGAATGATCTTTCATTACGATTGTCTCGCAATAACGTAACAGGAATCCATCATTGCTTTGTTCTCGCTCAGACGTGTCACTCCGCTCGACACTCAAGGAAAGTTCACAGATTTGTTCGATAGCCGGTGAGATATGTTTTGGGGAGGATATACCATTTCAAAAATAAAAACCTGAATGAATGGTGTCATTCAGGTTTTCAGATTAGTCCCCGCTCTTTGAAGCTCATGTAACCGCACCCATCGGAAACAACAAGATGGTCACGGAGTTCAATGTCGAGAATCTTTCCTGCATCCTTCAACTGTTTGGTTATATCGATATCTTCCCGTGACGGTTCTAAATTTCCTGACGGGTGGTTGTGCGCAACGATAACCGAATCGGCATTCACCATGATCGCCATCTTGAAGACCTCTCTTGGATGGACGAGCGAAGCGTTGAGGATTCCGATGGAGATCGTGTGGATCGCGATGAGCTTATTCGCTGTACTGAGGTAGAGTCCGACAAGGTGTTCCCGGTCGGCACCCTTCAGATACTCGGTCGCAATCCCTGCGGCATCTTCAGGCTTCCTGATTATTTTCTCTTGCACCGGAACATTCTTTTCCCGAATGAGCATCACTTTGTAGAGCGGAGTCTGGCAGATAAGTTTCACTTTTGCCATGACTATATACCTTGGGGATTTGTTTGTGAAAGAACTATTCCCCTTAAGCGTAGGACATATCGAACATGAACATAAGGAGGGCGAATTTGCCGCTTCAGTAAGATTCGCCCACCTTACGTAGCACTATCTCACTCGTTACACTGGATTCCAGTTCACCAAAAGAAAGGAGATTGGAAATGGGAATCAAGATTTTCTACGCAGGCAAGGCGAAAAGTCCTGAGTCGATCAGTGAACTCGTGAGGGCTTTGCTTGATCGGGCCACTGCCCTTCGTTGGCGATTAAAGCTGGTCGATGAAGACCTGAAAGGGAACTTCTATCCAAGTTGGGGAGAGATTTGCAGCCGCATCCCCACAGAGGAGGAAAAGGAAAGGTTTCACATCGAATTCTTCCCCGCCATGGTCTCTGCCAATTCCAACGGATATTACAGGATCATCGATTCGCCCTTTGCGAACCCGGTACGAGAATTCTTCAGGAGGGGAGAATATCCGCATTTCACTTTGGACACTCACGTCAAAGGAATAATCCTTTATCCTCACAAGAATTGTGATCCTCTGGATTTCGTCTTTGACCTAAAAACAAAGGAACTCTTCTGCTACGAATTCGACGAAAAATATCCCGATGTGATACACGGGTATCCTGCATGTAGCTGCAAGACACAGTTCGCCGGGTTCAAGAATCATGTCCTCGTCTGCAAGACGGTCAAGCTTGCCGAAAACTTCGTTGACTTTTCCCTGATTGACGACGAGGCCTTGTACTATCACTCGAAGGATTTGTCAACCGGTTTGAAGAACTTCAATGAGAAACTGCAGGCGATACGGGAAGAAGTGAATCGAATGAACGAGCGTGGTGGGCCATCCGGATGGGTGACCTTCGCAGGAGATGAGATCTGATCACATTAGCCTCACCATGATGGTGGGGCTATTACTTTGAGGCTTGTTGCCAAGTTCAAAGACTCGATTCCTTTTTCAAACGACACTATATTGAAACAGTTTGTGATGCACTCTCGTTCATCTCAAGTGGACTTGATTTCATATAGCTGATTTGTCCTTCATGGGTAAAAGAAATAGGTTTGGAGAAAAATGGGCGACGTGGAAAGAGATAAGAAGAATAAAAACGTAATACAGTTTTACAGCCAGATTGGAAGTAAGAACGTAGTGGGTGATTATGGTAGTTAGCCGCCATTTGCGGGAGGAATTCATATGATAGGAGACGCTGCGATCCCTTTCGTCCGAAGGAAATCATCTACCTATGAGAATTTCTATGTCGATTGTCCGTACTGTGGCTTTCCCAACACCTTCAACCGTGCCACCGATTTCCAGTCATTCGAGCCGATCGCGCGGCTACAAGTGACCTGCCAGAAAGCAGATTGCGCGAAGTCCTTCTTCATCGGAGGTGATCTCGTCAACCCCGCTTGGCAAATGCTTATCGTTGACTGCCACGCCCTCAAGTCCCAGAAACATTATGCTTACTGCATTCTCAACCTTGCTCAGGCGTTCGAGGTGTACTTGAGCCTGTTCTTGCGGGTCGAACTCCTGTATAAACCTTATGCTAAAGAGGGAACCCATGACCTGGACCACCTCAATCGCTTGTTTGAGCTCCTCTACTGCAAGACCAAAAAGTTTACCTTCAATCCACTATCAAACGTGTTTATGAACATGATCGTTGGCCCCCCGAACTTGAGAGACTTATCCGAAGCTGAAGTTTTTATTAACTGTCTTCCAAGCAAAACCACATGTCCCTCCGACGACTCAATCGGAACGCTGTCTGACAAAGCCCTTTCGCAACTCCTGGTCGATCTGAAGAACCCGTTTGTTATGACGTTCCGACACCAAGTTGTCCACAAGCGAGCTTACCGTCCGACCCTCCAAGAAGTTGAATCGTCAATGGACGAAACGCAGCGTCTCCTTTACGGACTAGATCATAAGCTCGGGCTTTTAAACGACGATCTTAATTACTATGTGGGACTCGCAAACGGGGGCTAACATGCAGAAGAAAGACGCTCATCATTTCTATGTTTGGAGTTCGCTTCATGGCGCGCACATTAGATGAAGAAGGAGAACGCCACGACTTTCTTCTGCAATACGTTCTACGCCATTTGCGCTGAGGGGTGAATAATATGTCAGTCAAAATCATACGACAACCAACAAACTACCTACTTACCGGCGCGAGTAGGGGGCTGCTCCTCACGGTTGATTGTTGTGAGCAGCTGTCACGCTACAACCGAAGTAACAAACTCTTAAACGTTGACCTCAACCTCCTCAATGCCTTCACGGCTGCAAATAATATTCAATCCCTGGCCCATGCAATAGACACATTGATTCAAAGCTATCGTTTGCATCGAAAGCCGCCCTTCAACGGCGACGAGTTCGCTCCAATACTCTTTCAACATTTGGAGGAAATTCATGGCCTACCTGAGGCGACAATCCAAACTGTAGACCAAATAGCAAACTCATTTCAAGAGTTGCGACAACACTTTTCCGAGCAGATGAACCGAGACTTGCTGTTGCCCAACGTTACGCTTTCCAAGCTTCTCCACTTTGTTCAGCCAATTTCATTTTGGATTCTCGACAGCCGAGTTAAGACAGTCATGGATATATGGGGGTACGCTACCACGTTCGTTGGTTTCGGAGAGATGCTGCGGGATCTGTTTTCTGCCCCCGATTTCGGCGACTTCAGAACATTTGTTGAAAACAGGAATGCCGAACTTGTCGCTGAGCACCCAATTCACACCCTTCCTTGTTCGTTCCTTAAACTCGTTGATAAGATATTATGGTTCACTAAAGACTGACAGGTCAAACGGCGTGAAAAAGATGCTCAGTTTCTGTATGTCATGAAGCTAAAACGAAATATAAAAATGACGAGCGTCTTTGTCGGGCTTCCTGTTATCAGCCGTTCTTGCCTGGCGGTTGTTTTAGATTCTTCGCAAGGTTTGGGTTTCCATGCTTCTCGTCGACGAGCCACTGTACAGCACTCATGTCTGTGGTTTGGAGACCGCTGGAAGAGCGATTTTCTGCCACTGTCATACCCACGCCGAGTTGAATCTGTTCATCCTCCAACTTCCTGATTTGCGCGTTAATGGCATCAATGATCTGCTGGTATTCGATGGCTATTTGAAGGACTTGATCGGTGGTAATTTCGCTGATGATGTATGTGTGTACCACTTTGTTTCTTCTTGCGTAGAGATCTTCCAATTGATCGAATTGATCCTGAGGTATGACGTTATTTTCAAGAGCTTGCTTATAGATGGCTCGCTCTGCGATGATACGGTCATCGTCGCCTTGGTAGACGAACTGAGTTGGAATGTCGTTGGTCTTGGAGGCTAGTTGATGCTTGAGGACTAAACCTGTCCTTAAGAGTGCATCAACAACGGATGTAGCAAGACATACGAACTCAACAAAGTAGCCGTTATCGCCCGCCCTGTTCATGAGTTGAACGGCGGCGTAAAAACCTTTCATGAAATCTATGAACTTCCAGCCATTCAATGACAATCCCTTTGTCTATAGTCTTGGAGTATAAATGGCAACTACTGAACTCTGACATTATGTCATTTTTCCCGAAATACAACCATGATATACGACATATGTTGTTTATTTCCTTTTTGAATGTTGCCCATTTTCATCCAAAGTTATCCACCTTCCTTATTGAGAATCAAGCCGTCTCTGGCACTGAAGGCATAATGAGTTCCTTGATGTATCGTTCGTTTAGTTCAATCCCAAGCGGGACTCTATCTAGCCTTGCAGCTGTTTCCAAAGTCGTTCCCGATCCGGCAAACGGATCGAGTACGATGTCGCCGGTCTTGCTTCCGGCCTTGATGCAGGTTTCGGGGATTTGATGCGGGAACGTCGCTGAGTGGTTTCCCCTGAAGCCACGCTTCGGAATAGTCCACACCGACCGCTTGTTTCGCCCCAAAGGATGGCACATGCGGTCGGGGTTCCGATAATGTGGGAGAGATGAAAGTGACTTTGCCTTTCGGTAGCCTTGATACTTGTATGTCATCCGCTTTAGACTCACCAGTTTGTGCGGTTCCCTGATCTCATCGGGGTTGTAATAATAATTCCTGCTTTTGGTCAGGAGAAAAATATATTCGTGGGCCCTGGTCGGTCTGTCGTTTACGCCTTCCGGCATCGCATCGGGCTTGTGCCATATTATGTCGGAGCGGAGATACCAGCCCCCTTTGTGGAGCGCAAAGGCCACTCTCCAGGGAATCCCCACAAGTTCTTTCGGCCTCAGTCCGCAGCTCTTTCCGCCCCGACAATAAGTGTCACCAAGATTGAGCCACAATGTACCGTCGTCTTTCATCACGCGCCGCACTTCATGGAGCACATAAGCAAGCTTTTCGATGTATTCCTCTGGTGATTTCTCAAGCCCGATCTGACCCGGTACCCCATAATCTTTCATTGACCAATATGGAGGGCTTGTAATGCAGCATTGAACAATCCTGTCGGGCAACCTCCTCAGTACCTCCAAGGCATCGCCATGGAACACGCCCCCGGCACCAACGGGAAAGAAATCTTTCCTGAGTTTGTCAGGAATCTTGAACATACGCCATGGCTAAAAGAGTCGATGCTGAGCCGATCCAGAAGTTCCTTTCGGCTTTTCTTCATCGTCGATTCTGTATCTGGAAAGTATCTCATGTTCGACCAACTGTCTCGGTTTTCCGTATCTCTGTTTTGATTCATTTACGATTTCTGCCTCATGCGAAGTTGTGCTGTTCTCGAACGGCAATGTGGTTGCACTGAACGGTTGGGAAGTCACCCCATCTACCATGAGCTTTAGATAAATGTGGTAGTTGGGGAGGTTCAAAAGGTCTGACTCCTCAAATGTCGGACGGAGTTCCCTTGCAAGGTACTTAGCATCCTCCGCCCCGACCCTGAACATTATCATAGAGGCTACATTACCGAATACCGCATCTCTTATTTTTTCGTGGAGCTGGTTTATATACTGGTGGGCGAGCACCAAGTTCAAACCATACTTGCGGCATTCGCTAAGAATATCCGCGAACGAGGTGGTCACGAAGTTGTGGAACTCATCGACATAGAGATAGAAAGACCTGCGCTTGTCTTCAGATGTGTTGACGCGACTCAATGCCGAGAGGAATATCTCCGTGACTATCATTGAACCCAAGAGCGACGAGCAGTCTTCTCCGACCTTCCCTTTGGCAAGATTCACGATAAGGATTTTTCCCGTATCCATCACGTCTTTGAGACCGAACGTGTTCTTGCTTTGTCCCACAACATTCCGCAAGGGGAGGCTTGTCAGGAACTGTCCCACCTTATTCAAGATGGGAGCTACAGCTTCCGACCTAAGCCATTGGCTGTATTTATCGAACTCGTAAGTCCAGAAAGCCCGTATCTCAGGACGCTTAACGTAGCCCAATACCTTGTTCCTGAACCCAACTTCGGTGAGGAGCCTCGTGATGTCGAGAAGCGTGGCACCAGGGTATTCCAAGAGAGTGAATAGTGAGTAACGAAGTATGTGTTCCAGCCTCGGCCCCCAGAATTCAGACCATATCTTTTTGAAAACAGAAATAAGCCCCGATACAACGAGGTGATGAAAATCCTTTGAAATATCTTCTAGAGGATTAAAAGCTATCGGATACTCAAGCTCTCCAGGATTGAAATATATGACATCTCTAATCCGTTCCTTCGGAACATGATGGAGCAATGATTCAGCTAGGTCTCCATGGGGATCAAGAATGGCGAGTCCATTTCCTTGAGCTATGTCAGAGGCGGCCATGTTAGCTATGAGGCTCGACTTTCCAGTGCCCGTCTTCCCAATGATATACATGTGCCCCCTCCGGTTCTTCTGTTTGATTCCGAATTTCTTCCTTATGTCACGCCAATTCGTGACAGCGACGGGGGTGACCTGCTGTTTGGTTGAATCTTTTTCATCCATGTTTGGATGATAGAGCCTCGGTTAACCCTCACATAAGAGAGGCATAATTGACGGGTGAAGCAAAATTGCCCGCCTTATGGGCCTTGTGCCATGACGGTACGATTCATATCAGAATAATTAACAAAAGGAGAACTGATATGAAAAAGACGACTAAGCTCATCGAGGTTCAGACCCCGAAAGGAGAGCCGTTATTCCAACTCAGGATTGTTGAGAGCCTACTCTCGGAAGGCGAAGACACGGTGAAGTCACAACCGTCGGCAAATCCTTCCACATCAAAGTCGCCGGTTCCCTCAGGTGGAAACGGAATGAAGCCTCGGAACGGTAACGGGAAAACGACGACCGAAGAGATGATGACGGAACCTCAGAAGAAATATCTCTTCCGAATTATGGCCATGCGCGAAAAGACTGGAGAAGCGGCTCATGACGAACTGAAGAATCTTTTTAAGGTCAAGACTTTGAAAGAGGTCACTAAGCTCGAAGCAAGCCGAATGATCGAGGACCTTCTGAAGGAGGAAAATGACGGAGAATCCACTAAGGTTCCCGGAAATGGAGGGGAAGATGGATCATCTTTCTAGCAGCCAGATCAACCTCTTTCTTCTCTGCGGTCTCAAGTACAGGTACTCGTACGTTGATAAACTTCCCAAGCCTTTCAAATCGTCCGGGTTGGCATTTGGAACTGCTCTTCACTCAACCATTTCTTGGTTACACAAGCAGGAAATGAAGGGGAAGAAGGTATCACCCGACCTGGTTTTGAGGATCTTCGATGCCGACTGGTACAGCCAGAAGACCGACATGGAGATACGTTTCAAGGATAGCGAGAGAGAATTAGGACTCATCATTCTTGCTAAGCAGATGCTCCAGATGTTCCTCGAAGAACCAAGGAATCCGGTGAAAGGGACGGAAGTTCCGTTTACGGTTCCTCTTGTGAATCCAAGAACCAAGGAAAACCTTGGGATCACCTTCGAGGGGTTCTTCGATGTCATTGAATCTGACGATACGATAACCGACTACAAGACTTCCGCTTCAACCATGAACCAGGACGATGTCGATAATCATCTTCAGCTGACCGCCTACGGTTATGCCTACGAGCAGCTTTTCCACAAGCCGCCGAAAGGGTTCAGAATCGTGAACTTCGTGAAGAACAAGAAGCCGAAGATCGCGACGTTCGAGACCGTACGGAGTAGTGTCAACTACGAGGCTTTCTTCTTCCTTGTCAAGGAAGTCCTGAAGGCCATCAAGGTAGGCACATTCCATCCGAGACCAGGGTACTGGTGCAAGGATTGCGAATATCGAGACGTCTGTCCGTTAACCAGAGGAATGAAACCAAAAGCTGAAAAGCTGGAAGAGGTTGAAGCCAATGGACAATAACGGAGGGATGAGAAAACTTCGGAAGGTCCAGTATGCTTTTTACGAGGACAAGTTAGCTAAGCCTCATCCGGTCATTCGGATCGCCGGGAAGTATCTTGAACGGTTTGGATTCAGGATAGGGGATACCGTCGAAGTCGAGATCGCAGATGGCAGGATCATGGTGCAGAAGTTATCCGAACCGGATGGCAATTACACCACCGCGAAAGGGAATCCCAGAGAGTCAAGCAGCGAGAAGCGATGACCAGCTTATCTTGCTGATTCAATTCATCCACCAAAAACCAAAGGAGAAAAGCCATGGCAAACGAGAATGGCCTCTATTCCTCTGTGATCAAGTCGGGAAAGAACACGTACTTCGTGGACGTGAAGGAAGCGAAGAACGGGAACAAGTACCTCGCGATTACCGAGAGCCAGGCCGGTGACCCTCAGAGGAAGACCATAAGGATCTTCGGAGAGGCAATCGGCAAGTTCAGGGATGCAGTAGCGGAAGCATCTGCCACTATTCCTGAGCAGCAATAACCAGCATGTCCGCCCATATTTTCATGGACGGACATTTCTTTAACGACTAAATACAAAGGAGAATTAATTATGCCACATAATCTAAACATTACAAACGGTGACCCTTCAATGATGTATGTCGGAGAACCACCGTGGCACAGCTTAGGTACCAAGCTTGACAAGCCTGCAACCGCTGAGGAAGCAATCCAAGCAGCAGGTCTCGATTTCACAGTTAGTAAGTTCCCTCTCTTAGCGTCAACGAATGGTCTTTCACCTGAGAGTCACTTCCTTCCTGTCGATAGTCACTTTGCTATCGTGAGAACGGACACAAAGGAGGTCTTGGGAGTTGTCGGTTCACGTTATGAACCTATACAAAACAAGGATGCATTTACGACATTCGATGCGCTGGTCGGAGAAGGTGAAGCGATTTACCACACCGCTGGAGCGCTCGGCAAAGGTGAGCGCATCTGGATTCTTGCGAAGCTCCCGGATTACATAAGGGTCAACGGTAATGACATCGTGGAGAAGTACCTGCTTCTCGTGAACTCACATGATGGAAGCAGCACGGTGAGAGTAAAGCTCACGCCGATCAGAGTCGTGTGTGAAAATACTCTATGGTTGGCTTTGAGTGGATCGGAACAAGAAGTCCATGTCCGGCATACTTTGAATGCAAAGGAGAAACTGAAGGAAGCCCATGAAATACTCGGCCTCACGAACAAGCTTTATGCACAGCTTGATGCGATATTCAATCGCATGGGCGAGACCATGATACATGGAAAGACTCTAACGGACTATATAGAAGCTGTTTTCCCAAACAAGCCCGAATCCCAGGATAACTTTTGGGTCGCGAAGGTTCGCCACAAGATCGTGGAGCTTACCGAATCCGGACAAGGTTCGGAAATGGCAAAAGGCAGTCTTTGGGGAGCGTACAACGCCGTTACCGAGTATGTTGATCACTATCGGAATCCGAATGGAGATGAAACACAGCGGTTGAAGTCGATGTGGTTCGGCTCCGGTGAGAGGATCAAAAAGAATGCCTTTCGATCCGCCGTCAACATACTGGAACGGGAACGCGTGGTGCCGACCGGAACTTATCGGTGATGGCACAAAGACATAAAGGGAGTAATTTTACTCCCTTTTAAAATTGCAAAAAGAAATAAGAGACCACGGGTGGGTCTCTTAATTTAAATGGGAGGGCAGGTGCCCTTTCCGATTTTCAGTTGGTCCAATTCCTGGGATATATATAGGATCCCAGCAAAGACTGAAAATACGGAAAGGTTCGAGAATTATTTGAATAAATAAAAAAATAATGTAATGATAATTCTCGAATTTGTGAGCTAGTACTGCCGCAACCTTTACCTTTCTATGTGAAAGAGCATTTGAAAGTCCATGTCTTGGGTTTCCAAGTCCTACACTTTTTAAGAAGTAGGGAGGGCCTTCCAGAAAGGATGTATCATATTCCTTCTACTTTAATTGTACTACGGACAGTTTCGCTTGTCGACTGTTGTCATTAGATCGTATTTTAAAAAAAACATGACAGCGATGACCATTACTCTGCTGTACTGTCTCATTTTTCTGGAGATTTAAATATTATCTCGCATCCATGGCCATTCTGTAGTTGAGCAATCTCTCCACGATTGTTCAAATTCTTGTGTAATGGAACGCAAATCGTGATCCTTCAAAATTCTGTGCAAGTACGTATTCAACAAATAAAGTGCCTGGTTTATGTACGGATTTGGTTTGAAGTCTTCCGAGTCCCAGACCATTGAGTCTCTTTCTGAAATGCGAGTGTAGGGAAATAAAATTGTCTTATGGATCATTTCCAAAAGTTGTTGAATTCTATCCTTCCCTTTCAGAATCTCCTCTTTGTTTGTCAAGTTACAGAACGACAAACTTAAAAGGATGAGCATATCAGATATCTTGCGTGCAGTGAGTTGAGCGGCATTGGAGCCATAGAACAGATCTTCAATCACGTGGAGCAAATCATTACATGCATTTTTCCACTTAGACCAAGTGGACTCCGTGGAATGCAACAGCATATGCAACATGATTGTCAGTGTCAGCTGAGCCTTCGATTCAAATATGTTGGATGGTCCAGCCTCTTTGGGGTAACTCAGCCTTGACACAGATTCCGGAATAATTCTCATCAATTTTGCAATGTAATTCTTGTGAATGTCGCAAATAGATTCGATTACCCAGTCTTCAATGGTCACTTGCATTTTTCGGTCTTGAAACCAGCTGATCCATCCCGCGAAAGCCTCAAAATCTTCGGGCCATTCGAAGCATTGGACATAACCTTTCAGCCTGTCTGCATAATCGTCCACCGTTTCTACAATTCGTCTTATCTCTTTGTCACAACCGATCTCCAGCTTCGATTTCACCTCTGCATTTATTCTTCTGTAATACGATCCGAAGGTTCTTCTGAAGATTAGTCTTCCAGCATCGATCCACGATTTCTTCAATATCCATTCCAATACTTCATTGAGAAACCATCCCGCTTCTGTAGCGTTTCGTGCTTCCATATGATAGAAGTATGCAATCCAAAAATCCGGCTTCTCTCTTCCGTCTTCAAGAAAATTTATTAACCTTTGCTCCTTCAACTTCGCGAATAAAGTCGGTAAGCTGGCAAGCAGAGTTCTGGGCACAGCTTGAAGACTCGATAGAGTTTCAACATAGTCAATATCAGGATTGAACTCTTCGATAAAATCCTCAAATAATTCCACTGGATTTGAAAAGCTGTCGGCGTATTCCACTGCTCTGAATAGACTTTCCCAAGTTTCCAGAGATGTCGGAATGTCTATTTGCGAGTTCGGGAACCAATCTTGCTTGTTCAACCATTCGAGAAAACAGTTAAGCGAATCGACCGGGGTGACATTGCCTGTCGATCTTCTCAGAATATCTAATGGCCGCGATTTGATGTTATCTCCAATTGTGAGCCGTTTAAGAAAACAGAAGGCAGTTACAAGCCCACCATGGTTGGCATGTCCCACATAAAACAGTTCCGATAAGAGGAATTCCAAATCAGCTACTATTTCATTTTGGGCTGCCTCTGGGAGGTTTAACCAACCTAGACTCCTGCCAAGCGGATCCAAATGTCTGTTGTCAAAAAATTGCAACCGCCATTCACCAATATTGATTCCGCTTTTCCGTAAATCTTGCATTATGTCAACATGGCACAACCGATCACTAATTATATTTTCGAACCAATCGACAAACTGGCCCGGTAGCGAACTAAACCTCACCGGCACCTCCGAACGCATGCTAAATGCCAGACCGTTTCAAATCTAGATATCACCTCATCCAGCATACAATCATCAAATTCCGTCATGGTTACATCCTTATCGTAAATATCAGCCAATGATGGCCCCATGTGCACCCCTTTCCTTTCCTCGCCGTTTTCTTTGAGAATCCACCTGTCGTGCAAACTTCTCGGGTAGTTGTTTACGCTTTGAGCATATCTTGCGATCTCAATACTGCAACTAGGGAACTCAGGAATGTGGAAAATCACCGGATAAGCATCTCCGGCCTGATAGTTCAAAGGTTCCTTTGTCAAAATTCTAATCTTAAGGTTCTGAGTTGATTCACAAAGGGACACGATGAATAGTTTCCAAATAAATTTCTCGCTAGATTTCTCTTTGTCACTCATAGGTGCAGTCAATTGTTCGACGGCTGAGAAAAAAGGATCTACAAGCATTAAGCTATCGCCAACATTTACAGAAAGACAGGTCAATAAATGGTAAACGACATCCAAATTTCGATCTTCCGCCAGCGTGTACTCCAAATCAATATCAAGCTTCCCGCTCATACAACTTGTACTTTTTAGAATGTTCCAATCGTTCGATTAACCGAGTTATTGTCCGTTGAGCTTCAGGGGATTGATCGGGAATTATTGACACCTCTCCACTGCTTAGTAGGCCGCTGATACTAGTTGAGACTCTCCAGAGTTCTTCCGTCCCCGACTTCCTCAAAGCCAACCAGTGACGATCATGGAACGGCTTTTCTGAAAAGCAAAGAGTCACTTTTTCAATGCCCATTCGCTCCACTTCCTTGGAGAGCATTCTATACACTTGAACGATCTTGATCTCATCCGATCCAACATCTCTTTTCATGAGGCTCTTCGTGCCGATAATTGTAATTTCTTTCAACCACCCGAATTTTGTCGCGAGCAACATGGCGTTAAGGAAAGGGCGCTGGTTTACTGATGTGGTTCTTACAAGATCATTCTCCACGCGGATACCCCCAAGCGCATACGGATCTGAGACCACGATCATGGGTCCCATATACTTGAAGAGGTCTAACATGTCGTCAGACAAAGAAAGCTCAGCCACATCAGAACTGGAAAAAACATCTGAGTGCCAAATGATAGTCTTAGGATGTTGATGAGGTGCTTCCTCTCCAGCCTGAGATGGCGGTAGGTTGTGTTCGCGACCATACATGTCTTTGATTCTTCCAGAGATCATATGCGTCTGCACATTGATTCTTTTGATCAGATGAAACTCGCTTGAGCACATGAGTTCCCTAGTCGTTTCGTTCTCCAAGTTGATTTTACCTTCGCTCGCGGAGAATGCAGTTCTCAATTTCCAGACTCCGCTCTTCGAATCCACCTTAGCTTCACCCATTGGTCTATCTTCCAAATCTGTCAAGCGAACCTTAACTGAAGATCTGAAATTGTCATTGTCTTGAACAAAACCAACAAATTCTGATGGGTCTTCATCTTCTTTCAGACCTTCTCTTCGACCCCTAAGGGTTGAAAAGCGAACACGTCCTTCATGAATCAGGACAATTTTCTGCTTGAACATTTCATATAATTCACCCTTATCTAATAAGCCGGGTGGATATATGATAGATGGCTTATCTTCCGGCGATAGCTGATGTGGGACTTCATGCCCTTGCAATAGCAGGCAATTATCTTCATCCATTAAAGGGTCTATGCGCCTCCCGATTTCGGTATCCCAATCTTCAATGGTGAAAAAAGCCTTTGATTTATCTGACGTGCACGGCTTGGGCCCGTTAGACTTCTCGGATTTGGAATCCTCAACTTGCTTGAGTGGCTTGCCTATCGGCAGACGAAATTCTTTCCGAATAACATCTGTCTTTCCTTTGAAGCTAATTTCCAACTTGTTTTCTTGAACAAGAATTTGCCACATGTCCCGAATTAAACCATCTTCCCCAGTCACTAGCCATTGGCAGAGATTAGAAACCCGCGGATGCTTGGGCCATATCTTCTTTGCTATGCCATCTCTTCCTAAACCATCGTGCCAATAAATATCGTCAGCTACAGAATCATCCACTTCGCGAAGTAAGCCAAATATGATTTGTTCGTGTGATTTCTCTGACAACGTTAAGAAAGTTAGGAACGATGCATTCGATTGCATGGACGAAACTCGATAAGCGGACGATTAGTGAAAGTAATTTTCAAAATAAATTAATTCTTCTTCATGTAATGAACAATAACATCGCGTACCACTGCTACCTCACAAAACACCTGGGCAAAAAAGGACAATTCGTCAATTTTGTCCGCCTTTAATTGTAGATAGAATTCTTGTACCATGATCACATATTGAGACTAGAGGATTTTTCTTCTCGCATCTTATCCAAGAAAAAAGTTCGAACATCATTCACTAAGGCACCCCAGATGAAAAATTGAGGTTGTGGAGGGTTTAAGAACGTTGTAATGACGGGATTATTTTGAGGTTCGAGGCTTCTATTTTCTTCTTTAGGGCCATGATACATTTCCTGAATGATTTTGAACGGTTTTCCCACATCAATACTGAGTTTTTTATCCCTCAAGAAAAAGTTCGAGCCGAGTTCTCTGATGACCGCTTTCTTCAATTCAAGTGGACTTTTCAAGAAGCGTTCCTTCGCCTCGTGAGCGAAAGTGAAGACTCGTGCAGCTGAAGCGATTGCGCCCTCAGTACCATTTCTTACCCCTTCTAGGCTCTTTTCCAAACGCGTCTTTTCATCGGTAAGTTTTCTTTTTCCTTTCAAGTATTCTTCGTCATCCAGCAGTTCTCGGAGCCTCATCTCATTAAGGTTTTCCAGCTTTCGTTCACAGTCATGCAAGGCCTTCTCAAGTGATTTTTGGGTTATCAATTCTTGCTCGCGATTCTCTACTTGTTCGTTTTCTAACTGGTCCAAAGCGAAATCAAGAAACTCTTTGGAGACTTGTATCCTATCAAGATAATCCAGCATCTGGCGTTCCAGTTCCTGCGCTTGGATATACTCTTGCGAGCACTTCACATCAAGTTTCTTTTTTGTGCAATGGTAATAAATGTAATGAGAACCATAATAGTTCACCCGTTCTTCGGCTGTGATGCCACATCCACACTCGCCGCATTTCATCAGCCCTGTGAAGGCAAACTTGTGGTATTGGGGACGCGGTTTCCCTTTGCTGCCCAAAAGTTCTTGCGCCTTCCAGAACTCTTCCTCTGTGATCATCGGACGGTGTTTCCCTTGATGCAGACTTCCATTGTATTGAATTACGCCGTAATAAAACGGATTGGTGAAAATCCTGTAGATCGAGCTTACGCTTAGCATCTTGCTTATACGCTCGCTGTGCGTTCTCCGCCTTAATCCTAGTTCGTTGGATGCGATATAGTGGATGCGTTTTGGGTTGTATCCTTCGAGCAGCATATCCCACATTTTGCGGACTGTAGAAAATCGATCTGGATCGGGGATAATTGTGTGATCTCTCAATTCATTCAAGTAACCGATTGGAGCGAGGCCCGGCTTCCATCCCTTCTCAAGTTTCATTCTATTGCCTCGCTTCACATTGTCTGAAAGATCGTCAACATATTTTTTTGCCATTCCGAACTCAAGCTGCATGATAAATTTATCATTACTGTTATTATGAAGTTGGTTATAGGGGGTTATAATTTCTTCGATCTTTCCCTGATCGAGTGCCCATACGACCGCCGCTCCATCAAGCGGATTACGTGCTAAGCGATCCAACTTCCAGCAGATAATACCTTTGACATCACCGTGAGAGATTTGTTCCATGACACGACCGAAAACAGGACGACCGGGGTACTTAGCTGATCGAGATTCGGTAAGAACATCCGATGCCGAAATCTTAAGTCTTTCGGAAAGCTCCTTAAGTTCTTTAATCTGTGCTTCGATGGAGAGTACCTGCTTCTCTTCCGACTCAGTTGATTTTCTGCAATAAATGATGTATTTCTGTGCCATAATATTGACAAAGTTTTGGCTTTATGGCCCTAGATTATCACCTTTTTGTGCCGTGTCAAGTCGTCCATATACTACAATTCTAACCACGTTGATAAGCCTTGAGAACCTTTCAAAGGCAGCTTCATCAGTAAGTTCTTCACCGAATTCTTCCTTGTATATTTTCTTGAACCTGTCCAATGCCTCAGGTGATGGTTTCATGTTCCTATGTATCCACGATAGTGGAACATGCTCTTACTCATAAGGAGGGCATTTTTGATACTTGCAGCAAAATCACCATTCATCCTTGGCGCAGAGGGTTTGAAAGGGGATAACTCGTAAAGTAAATTGCGAGAGGTTGAAATGAATTAGCTTTTTGTCATGAATTTTCTTGCGTGATAATAATGATTCCGCCTCTTCTCATAATCTATCTTGTATAGGAGTAATCAATGTGAAAGTGTTTAACAAGACAATTTTTCGATAGTGGTACGATCATGGATGAACAAGAAGAAATGTTCAACCGTGCCCATGATGCTTTAATGACGGAGTTCAATCGATTAATCCGTGAACGAGTAAATCAACAGGCGAAAGAGATGGTCGCGCTTGCCCGTAGTTCCCAATTTCAGAAGTCGGCGACACCGTATGTAGGCAGAAATAAGATCTACGAGGAAACATTAGCGAACGTTGGAAATGATTATATCAATGCCCTGAGAAACATTTTGTTTCCCAATTGCGACCTCGTAACTGAAGTGCAGACCTCGATGTTGGTCAAGGAACTAACAAAGATAATTGAAACAATGATGGAAAATGCGAAAAGAGGAACTGCTCAGTTTGCTGCGAGCATCGGATTAACCAAAAATCTTGGATCGTTCAACGCGCCATTGGAAAATATGTATCGGTCCGCAGCCTCGAGATTTGGCGACCATATTGTATCGGAGGTCAAGCAATCAAATTTGGCAAAAGCTCATGGAAAGGTGACGCTTGCAAGTTCGATGGTCGCTCAATCTAACCACGAGAAAGTGCAAGTTTTCTTCAGCCATTCGACAAAGGACAAGAAGAGAGTGCAGGCGGTAGCCGACTTCTTTGATGATACTTGGTTTGAAGTTTTCGTGGCACATAGAGATATATCCGTATCCTCTTTGTGGCGCGGTGAGATACTAAAGCATCTGAAAGCTTGTGATGTTTTCGTCTCATTCTTAACGACTAATTTTCATAAGTCGGACTGGACAGATCAAGAAGCAGGCATTGCAATAGGTGAAAATAAGGCAGCAATCATAGGGCTCCAATTTAGCAAAAAGCCATATGGGTTCCTTGAGCAGTACCAGTGTATCAACTGCCGAAATGTTAGCCCACGAGATATAGCAGAATCCATAATAGAAGCGGTACTCAAAAAATCTCCAGACGATCAGAAAACAAGGCGCGCGTTTATCGAAAGCCTAATCGAAACCAAATCTTTTGATCAATCAATTATGTTTTCAAATCTACTCTCTGAGATTAAGAATTTCTCCAATGAAGAATTTAAGAAAATTATTGTCGGAGCTTGTAAGAACGATCAAATCAGTAATTCTCCGAGGACGGTTAAAAATATCTCGACAATCCTTGAGCAACACAGAAAACAAATACCCGAGCAATTGATAGCTGACTATGAAAACAAAGTTGCACTTCTCGATCTGCCTAAGGGGTGATTCGTTGCGGTAAGGATAGAGAATAGACTACATGTAGTCAATCAGATTGAAATCTGATATTTGCTGACATAATCTGATATACCTTGTTGGCAGTGTTTTATCTATTGTGCCCAATAAACTAAGTATAGTGGTCAGAAAAGGCTTATTTTGACCACTATGAAATTGAAAAAGCCATTTAGTGGCATCTTTCCGGGAATGTCAACGAAAGCGACCAAAACGTTGACATTGCTATTGTAAACATTGATTGACTTTAATATCACATCCTCGACAAAGAATTTCGGGCTGCGTGTCGTTATGGTCGTAGTACGGCTACTTGATGGAACGGCTAATTTAAATTGGCGACCGAAGCGCGTAGGCCGATGCTGTGAATCAGAGTATGTAAAATTGTAAATTAGAATGCTGCGGACAATAAAAGGTTGAACGGCGTGAGAATAAATCGTTCTGATGGCGATATTGCGTGGTCATTAATGAGCCATAATGGGTATTTACTGGCAAGAGGTTAGATGCCTGAACTCTTTACCATCTTGACGGTCACTTTCGTTGTTGTTGTTGTTGTCATTATCTCGATAGCTGTAGTAATCCACGTTAGAAAGCTTGGAACCGATACACAAGCTGGCACATCT
>Ga0335081_10000130_pt1 | contig 149322 bp, 143 predicted proteins | sample Lox_Sample_35_FD_206713 | JGI IMG/M metagenome (GOLD analysis project Ga0335081, IMG submission 206713) | Soil microbial communities from Loxahatchee National Wildlife Refuge, Florida, United States - Lox_Sample_3.5 | ecosystem: Environmental > Terrestrial > Soil > Wetlands | place: USA... | reverse complement strand
ACACTTGGTTTCGTACCAGGCGCTCTTGGCGTTTTTGTGTCACTCTCTTGCGATATAAATCGCTGATTTTAAGAAGAATGGTCGGGGCGAGTGGATTTGAACCACCGACCTCCTGGTCCCGAACCAGATTCCAACGCCTGTTGAAGTCTATGGATTCTTGTTGATTCTAAGTGATTGGTGTTGACGCGTTTGCGGCCTGTCTGTGGACGTCGGTTGAATCCGATAGCATCCGGGTGCCTTCGCAGCTACAAAATCATCTACACTTCCGAAACCGCATGTCTCATACTGCTCTGATTTTGGCGAACCACACCTGGGAAGGGATCGTCGGAATCCTGCAGGTTGGAGGTCTGCACCATCGCTACGAACGAATCGCGGTCTGACTAGGGCTTTCCACGCCGCATTTCTCCGCGCCCAACTCCTGCAGGCTGGCCTTCGGGCTAAATCACGAAGCTGCGACCAGTCCTTGACCGGGACCCAGGCGAATCCAGCAAGAGTCCGAGTTTCGCCAATCTCGCCCACAGCCAGAAGCGGCGGATGAAGTTTTGGGTAGGGACATGGGCCTTCTCGATGAGAATCGCATGGCCTTTTCGTTGCGGATGGAGTTTTGGCGAAGGACAGGATCGCATTGCCCTTATCGCAGCGGATGAAGTCTTGGCGAGGGACGACTTGTCGGTTTTCTTGTGTATAATCTCTAAAGATCAAGGCCGCACTCGTTGCGGGCTTTGCATAGACTGTGTTTCAGGAAGTGTACCCGTGCAGACGCTTTGGCTGGACTTGCGCTACGGCCTGCGCATGCTGCTCAAGAATCCTGGTTTCGCGGCGGTAGCAATTCTCTCGCTTGCGCTTGGGATTGGAGCTAACACAGCGATTTTTAGTGTGACTTACGGGATTTTGCTCAAGCCGCTTCCCTTTCCACACTCGTCTCGCATCCTGCAAATTTGGGTTAATAAGACCGGACCAGAACCCTACCGGAGACCCTATGCCTCCCGGCGCGAATTCATCGCGATTGAACAGCAGAGTCATGCCTTTGAGCAGATCGCGTTCTACGACGAGGGCGGCTTCACGGTGAACGGCAATGGCCCGCCCGAAGGCGTCCAAGCCTCGATGGTGTCAGGCGACTTCTTCAGGGTATTGGGCGCTGAACTATTGCTGGGGCGGCCCATCCTCGCGGCCGATGCTGAACCTGGCCACAATCAGGTTGCGGTGATCGGCTATGGGCTATGGCAAAGACGTTTTGGTGGCGATCCAAACGTCGTGGGCCGAACAGTATCTCTGCAACTCTCCACAGCAGGGGGCTTCACGGATCAGGCCAATGAAGCAAAACCGTACGTCGTTGTCGGCGTGCTGCCGAGCCGTTTCCCCTTCCCGAACCTAGGCGAAATCCTGGTTCCACAAGTATCAGGCTGGAACGCTACGCAAATGATTGCTATAGCAAGGCTGAAGGACGGAATCACGCTCGACCAGGTAAACGCAGAGCTTCATATCATTGCGGGCCGCCTTGCCATGATGTACCCGGAAAGAGAGAAGGACATCGACCTTTCCGCCGGAACTCTGCGTGATCGAATCACTGCGAATTACCGCACCAAGCTGCTGATCCTGCTCGCAGCGGTGACCTTTGTGCTCTTGCTCGCTTGTGTGAACGTGAGCAGTCTGCTGGTCGCGCGAAGCTGGACACGCCAAAGAGAAGTCGTGATCCGAGCGACTCTGGGCGCGACACACTTGAGGCTCCTGCGCCAGTTTCTTTCGGAGAGCGTGCTTTTGGCTTTATTCGGTGGAGCGCTGGGCCTTCTCTTCGTTCACTGGGGTTCGAAGATTTTGCTCAGCATTGCGCCGGCTGGAACGCCGCGCCTTGACGAGATTGGAATCGATCGATGGGTGCTTGCCTATGCCTTAGCAGTCTCGTGCATAGGAGGAGTTCTGTTTGGGCTCGTTCCCGCGTTGCAGATGACGGAAACGAGCCCAGGGACAGCTCTAAAAGAAGGAGGGGCACCTTTCAGCGGATTTTACTCGCGAAGGAAACAACGACTGCAGAGGATACTTGTCGTTGGGGAAATTGCGCTGGCGTTCGTCCTTGTGGTTAGTTCGACGCTAGTGGTCAGAAGCTTCTCGAAACTCGTCAGGGTGCCGATGGGCTACCGATTGGATCACATCCTCACAATGTGGGTTTCCTTCAGCCGCTCAAGTTGCCCGAATCTCCAAGCGTGCAAGACAACGGCTGATGAAATACTCCAAGGCACGAGGTCGATCCCCGGTGTCGAAAGCGCGGCGTTTGGAGTCTGGAGGCCGATGAGTAACACCTTCGGAGCGCTCGTTCTTGTGGAAGGGCGGCCTGAGGCGGAACGTATGCAATTCCAGATGTGTTCGTCAGGCTACTTCGAGACGCTGGGCATCCCTCTTCTTGCTGGCCGCACCTTCGCTGACACGGACCGAGATAATTCGCCGCCGGTGGCGGTGGTGAACCAATCTCTGGCTAAGAGCTATTTCGAAGGCAGCCCGCTTGGAAGGCGGATCAGTTGGAGGAAAGACGAGCGTGGCCAGCCCATTTGGGTCGAGGTGGTGGGGCTGGTGGGTGACACGCGCGATGATGGGCCTTCACGGAAGAGTGGTCCCGCTTTCTATATACCAATTTCCCAGGCGGAATTCCTTCCCGAAACCACCCTGCTCGTCCGAGCTTCCGCAAGTCCGTTGTCGATATCTCACGCTGTGAAGGAGCAGGTCTGGGCGGTAGACAGGAATGCTCCTGTGTCGGGCGCAGAGACGATGGATCAGGTGATGTCCGACAAAGTAGCGGAGCCGCGCTTTCATGCTTTGCTGCTCAGTGCGTTCGGCGGACTTGGACTGCTGCTGGCAGTCGTCGGCGTCTATGGAGTGATTTCGTATTGCGCCGTGCAGCGAACTCACGAGATTGGCGTTCGTATGGCCATGGGCGCACTGCCGCGCGATGTGGCCGGTATGATTATTGGGGAAGCCGGCCTGCTAACAGCGATTGGAGTCTCGATCGGCGTTGCAAGCGGGCTGGCACTCGCGCGCTTCCTGCAGACTTTGCTTTTTGAGGTCAGGCCAACGGACGGCGTAACGTTCCTCTTCGTAGCGACGTTGCTGGCGGGGGTCGCTCTGCTGGCAAGCTATATCCCGGCTCGACGGGCGATGCGTGTCGATCCGATGGTAGCGCTGAGATACGAATAATTTCCGTCGCTTGTTCGCGTTGTAGTCCTTCAACACCGGAAATCGACGTCTAGTTTGAATGTATACGTCGAAGGAGGAGCGCTTGGTGCACAAAAGCTGAACTCAGCGAACGCTAATTCAGATGACAACCAAGCACGTTCCCCCGAGCGGACTATGTATTACGTCGGATTGAGAACGAGCTCCAGGATCGAGCTTCGCGCTGTATGCAGGAGTTCCCACTTCTGAAGGTCATCGTCGTTGATTCAGATCGGGCAAGAGGCCAGGTAGCTTAACGGCGAAGAACGACTCAATCTCCATCTGTTGCTCAGGAGAATAAGCACCAATCCAATTCTTGATGACAGTTCCCCGCGTCGAGATGACGATCGTTTGTGGAGTGCCACCGAGCGGAATTCCCTTAACCACTTCGTATGAAGGAATAGAATAAATCGGGAAGCCGTAATTGACAGAGCCGACATAGGTGCTCAAATCGGCGACCGCGACGGACAATCCGATGAAACGGTATGAGTCCTTGCGGAGCTTCGCCAACATAGTTATGTTGTTGTAATTCCGAGCGCACCAATGGCAACTGGGTGCCATTACGTACAAGACCGTCGGTTCGGTCACTCCAGCGAAGGTCAGAAGCTGTTGTTCTCCCCTCAGATCGTCGACGCGAAAGGGTTCTAAGGTGACGCCAGTAACAGCAACGTTTGTCTTGGGTGACCTCAGTTGTCGAATCTGGAGTGCGAGCACAAGGTTGAGTGACACGGAAGCCACAAGAAGCGCGTATAGAATTGAGGAATCTCGAAGCCACACACGAAGGTGTCTTGCCAGTCGAGAACCACGCGACGGTCGTGGGTCAACATCTGGCATGCACATTACCCTCGGAAAGACCGAACGACGATTGAGTACACCCGCTAGTCCCAAGCCAACGAGCTTATCGATTCGCCAGGGCAACTGAGTTCGCGTTCGACCTAACCTCTATGCTTAGGCGGGCAGTGCCTGATCCACCGGCAGTCGGAGCAGTCACCTGTACATGAGCACACCATGTCATTATAGCAGTCGCCATTGGAGTAACAGAGGCCAGCATCAACGCATTCACAAACATTGCATGCATTGGCCGGACGCGTCCCCAACGCCCAGTAAGCCGCAACGCACATTAAGCCAAGCGAGGTCATCAAACTGCCCCTCTTGAGCACGGTTGCAATTTTCGTGCGCATCGTACTTTCCCTCCGAAATAGACCCTGGCAGCCTAAATTCGGCCCAAGAGTCAGGTTACAACAACTGACCTCGGCGTTCGGCAAAATGACGTGCCGCTCGGTAAACCGAGCAGCGGTCGGGAGACCCACTGTATCGATGAGCAATAGAGATATCTTATTCAGGTGTTACATAAACTTCTGCCGCTTACTGAAGCAAGCAAGTCGGGACCTAGCGGCATTCCGGAGAGTCGATTCGTCGCGAGTGTCTAGATCACGTGATCGTCCTAAATGAAACCGCCCTCCGCCGGATCTTGAAGTCTTACGTCGAATACTATGAGCAAACGAGGACTCACCTGTCGCTGGGAAAGGACGCGCCGGTCAGCCGGCCGATTCAATCAGCGGCGGGAAGGATCGTCGAAATCCCGCAAGTTGGCGGCTTGCACCATCGCTATGAACGAATCGCCGCCTGACTAGGCTGTCTAGCAACCACATTCCCCGCACCCAACTCCTGCAGGCCGGCCTTGGGCTACGTCACAAAGCCGCGACCAGTCCTTGACCGGGACCCCGGCGAGTCCAGCAAGAGTCTGAGTTTTCGCCGATCCCGCCCACACTTAGAAGCGGCGGATGAAGTCGTTGGTAGGGACAGCCCTGTAGTCAGAAGCCGCGGATAAAGTTTTTCGCAGCGACAATTCTCCATCCCGCAACAGAGCAGCACACACTGACGAGACAGAACGCGACCTGCTGCCACGAAAACAAGGTGCCGCTGATAAGGAAGCTGAGTAGTGGACCAACGGCAAAGGGAGCCCAACCGACTGACTTCCGAGCGTCGCACGAAATCACGAGTGCCAGCGAGACGAGAAATGGAATCAGTAGAATCCGCAGAAGAAAGTCTGTTGCAGTCCCCACCGCCGAAGTGAAAAGCGGATTGCTGGCGGAGATCGGAATAACCGAAAGTGTCCCTATGATGGAGAAGCAACAAAGCAGCGTTACCAGGGCGCGACGAAGCATGCTTGCTGTCTCCTGTGACCGATATTTCGGTCGAATTCCACCTTTGTGGCGCTTTCGACCGCGTGGGCCCAGCGCGCACGTTCCTGGATGCTAGTGGTCCAGTTGCCACAACTGATAAAGAGTTACCGATGTCCCGTCAGTGTCCCTCTCAAGGAGAATACCTTGTGCCCGGCCATGCAGTTCGCGACGGTATACCAGTGCTTTCGGGTCAGAGTTGCCACGCACTTCCTGAGCCCAGTTCTCTTCAACATTTCGTTCTAGAAACCAGCCCTCGTCCCGTGTGAAGATTTTCCCGACTCGTTTCGTATACCACTCATCTATCTCATGCAGAGAGGCAATCGTTTTGAATCTCAGAACAGTCAGCTGGCATGCCTTTTTTTCTGTGCCCGCCGAGCCATGGTAGAACTCGAAATTATCCTCCTGGTCCCAACTTGAATTCGGATAAACTGCTGTCCAAAGCGAGGAAGCACGATCTTCCGCGTTCAAGGGTAGAACTATGCCTAGAGGAGTATGAACCAACACCAGCCACGATCCGTTCAATCTCTCCGTTTCGAAAAGAAAGTATCGATTGACCAATTCGGTACCCAACACAAACGCAAGAATGAGCGCAATAGCAAGAATGCTGCCAAACGTAGCGCGTGATGAAAGAAGGTTGGGGTTCGAGATATGTCTCGACCCACCGTTATTCATGGACGTTTCTCCTTCTTTGCCGCGACTTTCCATAGAACTGGTTGCTCCTCGAGCTGGACAGCATTATCGATGTGAATAAAGTATGAACATGATAACTACGCCTCGACTTTTGCTCTGGCAGACGAGAACCTCGCCGCCCTTATCTTGACGGAATAGCACCGCAGACTCTTCGGGGGCTTTAGCGAATCGCAGGGGCTCTTCCGTATTCATTTCTTTAGAAAGAGCAACCAGAGGTTCCTCGCTCCGGACGAAGCTCGGTCCGAGATTGTCGCGATACCATTGGTCCACCGATGCGAGAGGGTCATCAGAGTGTAGCCGTAGAAAGCTCAAATTCGAAACATTCCCTAAATGCAGCAGAGGACTCGAATATCCCAATAGCCCGTGTTCTTTTGCCACTGATCCTGGATAAATCGGAAAGTTCTCCATGTTCGACAGACTCGACGGCGGTGTCCCCCTCAGTGGCGTAAAGGGCGTTTGGACCACACGTGGATGAATAAAGTTTCCGGGTTCTCCCTTGTGTGTAACGTTTCGCCAAGCGATCAGCGTGGAGAATCCGACGGTGCACACCGCGCACCCGACAAACGCAGCGATTATGAGCAAGACTTTCCTCAGTGAGAGTCCAGACATACGATTTGGGTCTCACCCCCCTGTAAACTTACAGAGACTCACTGGGATGGTGGGCCCATCCAAAGCAGACATATGTCCATGTTGTAAGCTTCGGAGTCGCCCACCACAAAAATTGCCGGCATCGAGTATGTGTCATATGATGTCTCAGTGCCATGTAAAGTCTTCTTGTCTATGCGGAACTCGATTGTGACGCTGTTGGGTATGGGACCCCACGGACCCACGGAACATCCCTTTTCGCTGGGATCCTTGCATGCATACGTCTGCAGAAACCAAGCGTTCTGGACGATCTGCCGTTCTTTTGTCCGACCCCACACGCAGACAAGAGAATTGGGAAATCCACTCCCGAGCTTCGCCTTCAGTTCCCCCCCTCCTGTAGCGTTCGAACCCATAAATGCCCAAGGCGAATAGTTCCAGGGGCCAGCCCATGTGATCCAGTGGGCTATCTCTATCGGCTCGCCGACCGGAGTGCATGTCTTTTGAAGACCTCCGGGATCGGTGAACAGTGTTGGGTCGTTGTCTACATAATCGTAGAGGTTGGCTCCGCCCCGCGAGCCTACCGGATCGGACGAGATGAACCTAGCGGCAATCGGGTCGTAGTATCTGTTGCGGTAGTAGTAAAGCCCAGTTTCGGAATCGAAGTCCCGACCCGTGTAGCGAAGCGGATTCGTCAGCGCACCGGTCGAATTCGTCGTTTGCCCAAACGAGTCAAACGTGTATGTGTTTGCGAGCGCACCTGCCGCGCTGGTCAGCGAGGTCACAGAACCGACGCCGTCCTGTTCGTAATAGCTAGTTGTTCCCGAACGCGATTCCGCCAGAGGCTCATCTGTATTCATGGTACGAGCATACTTCGCCAATACTGTTCCGCTCTGGTCAGTTTCTTCAACCGTGTCATCACCGTTATAGACGTAGTTCGTGGTTGTCGTGGTTGAATTGTGCGTAAAGACCTTTTGAATTCGCCGCCCAAACGGATCGTACCGGAAGGTGGTCATCCCACCTGTGCCTGGTAACGCTACGCTCGCAAGTCGGTTCTCGTAATCCCACGTATAGCTCGTCGTGCTCGAAGAAACTGTCTCGCTCGTAGTGTTTCCGTTATAGTCGTAGGTGTAGCTGGTGCTCGGCGTGGACGTCAGCTCGTTCGACGAGTTGTAGCTGTAGGGCGACAGACCTAGCGAACCTAGCCGGTTGCCCACCGGATCGTAGCTGTAGCTCTCGGTCGTGTTTGCCCCCTGGAGCACGCTTGTCAACTCGTAGATCGCGTCATATGAATAGTTCGATGTTACGCTCGCGTACTCGTCCGTCTTCGCCGTTCTGTTTCCCGCAGCATCAACTACATATACAGCACCGTCAATAGTACTCCCGGACAGTTGATGGAGCACCGAGAGCAGGCGCGAGACGTTGTCGTAAGTGTAGTTCGTCGTAACTCCGTTCGGGCGCCTCATCTGCGTCCGACGGCTCAATGCGTCGTAGCTAAACCCGAATGAGCCAGCCCAGGAGTTTGCCAAGGTGGTGAGACGGTTTAGGGAATCGTAGCTATAGGTATTGGTACTGCTGTCCGGAGCCGTGAAGCCAGTTCGGTTCGAATCGGCGTCGTAGCTATAAGAGTTCGTGAAGTTGCTCCCGGTTAGAAATGTGTACTGGGTTGTTGTTCCGGTCAACCTGCCCATGTTGTCGTAGGAGAAGCTGTAGGTCCCGGCCGGGTCACTGACCTGTAGGACCTTCCCGACCAGATCGTAGGTGTACTCGACGCTCGTCGAATCAGGGTACGTTTTCGAACTCAGCCGGTTCAACGCGTCATACACGTACTGGATCGTCTGGCTCTTTCGGTCCGTCTTGCTCGTGAGGTTGTTGTCGGCGTCGTAGGCGTAGGTTTCCGATTGACTCGACGGGAACGTCGTCTGCGTCACGCGTCCATATGCATCATAGGAAAATGAGGTCGCGTGGCTGTTTGCGTCGGTGATGCTCAGCAGGTTGTTTTCCGTGTTGTACGTGTACTGCGTCACGTTGGTGGCCGCGTCCGTGACGCTCGTCAAGCGGTCCGCATCGTCATACGCGTACGTAGTTGTCTTGCTGTTCTGGTCGGTGACTGACGTTCGACGTCCGCGATAGTCGTACGTGAAGGTTGTTGTCGTACTGTCCGGGTACGTGATCTGAGTCAGCCGATTGCCGGAGTCATATGCGAATGTCGTCTGGTGATTCAGGACATCTGTGATGCTCGTGCGGTTGCCGCGCGAGTCGTAGCCGTATGTTGTCACGTTGTTCTGCGGGTCGGTTATCGTGGCGATCAACCCGGCTGAAGTATAGGTGATTGTCGTGACTCTCCCGAGCGGGTCGGTGACCTGCGTTAGTTCGCCGAGCGAGTTATAGGCAAACTGCGTCACACTGGCAGCCGTGTGACTGTTCGGCGCGGGAGTAGTGACCGTGAGCAGGTTCCCACGCGAATCGTACGTGTTCTTGGTGACGTTACCGAGCGGGTCGGTCATCGTCAGAACTTCGCCGAAGCTGTTGTAGGTGTACGTCGTCTGCGGGTTTGTGCCCCCGACAGCGGGCTGAGTGATCGAGGTGGTGTCGCCGTTTCCGTCATACGTGTAGGACGTGACGTACCCGAGTTCATCGGTAGCCGAACTCATGTTCCCGTAATTATCGTATTGATTCTGAATCGTTCCCCGAATTGAGCAGCTTGAGCAGCCCGAGCCCTGAGCGTTCGAAACGTACCATTCTCCACCAGCTATTTCCGATGAATAGTTTGTTTGGTTGCCCAGTGAATCCGTTAACTGCACTGACGAAGTCACCGAGAACGCCGGACCATCAGCGGTCGTGCCGGCAACCTCGACCGTGACGGGTCCGGAAGATGCTCCCGTAGGAACCACTGCGGTGATCGAGGTGTCGCTCCAGTTCGTGACCGTAGCGAGCACAGAATCGACCGTCGCAGTACTCGTGCTTTGCGTAGGACCGAATCCTGTGCCGGTGATCGTCACGGTCGTACCGACAGGGCCACTGGAAGGTGAAACCCCGGTCACCGTGAGGGCCTCAAGCGCCGTGAACTCGACCCCGTTGCTCGTGACTCCGTCTTCGACGATGGTGACTGGCCCACTTGTTACGGCGTAAGGAGCGTTGGCAGTAATGCTGGTATCGCTCCAAGATAGGACCGAAGGCGACACCGTTCCGTTGAACAGAACTTGACTGCCTCCGCCGCCGGGGCCAAAGCCTGAGCCAGTTATCGTGATCAGGCTTCCACCCTGGGCGGCTGGCGGCGTCAGGCTGCTAATGACAGGGTAGACGACGGTGAACGTCGGATTTGCCGGGCTTTGGATCGAGTTTACGGTGGCGGCGACCGCTCCCGTTGTCGCTCCGCTGGGCACGGTGGCCACGATCTGGGTGCTGCTCCAGCTGCTGATCGATGTCGCCGTGGTGCCGTTAAACGTAACGGTGCTAGTTCCTTGGCTGGTACCGAAGTTCGATCCCGTGATCGTCACGGACGAGCCGATGCCTCCCAAAACCGGGTACACACCGGTCACAAACGGAGTCGTGCCGACCGTTACCACGACATTGTCGAACGTCGCCGTCGCGAGCGAGGAGTTGCTGTCGCTGCTCACCGCCAGACCGACGTAAGCGTTCGTGGCCATTGAGAGCGTTTGGGTCGTCCCGAGCTGGGTCCAGGAGGTGCCGTTGGAGGAGGTGTAGGCGCTAAACGTTCCCGCGCTTCGAACCAGTTTGATCCAATAAGGCAAGGTCAGAGTTCCGGTGTTGCCTTCGTTCGCGGTGCTTCCGCCGGTGCTCGCCCGCTCGTAGAAGTAGATGTATCCCTTGAAGAACGAAGACGTATTGATTGCGCCCGGGCTAAGCGTCTCCCGGATCATGACACCCGCCTGCGTGGACTGAGTGCTTGTACTGACTACGCGGGCGACGATCGATCCATCTCCCGAGAGCGGCTGATAAACGAAGTGCATGCTGTCCGCGGTGCTCCCAATCGAAGTTCCCGAGGCGCTCACTGTAAACGTGCCGCTCGAATAGGTCGCGCTGCCCGCCACACCCACATTGCCCAGATCTTCGTCCGCCCACGGGGTCGGGAGCGGCTGCGACGTAACCTCGAAAGCCACCGGGTTGCTGTCGTTCATACTTGGGGCCACGGAAACCACCAAATATCCCGACGTCGCGCCGGACGGAACCGTAAAGGTGATGGAGGTGTTACTCCAGCTGTTCACCGTGAGCGCCGCGCCGTTCAGCGTGACCACGCTATTTCCCTGCGGGGCGCCAAACCCCGACCCGGAAATCGCGACTTGAGTGCCCACCGATCCCGTGGTTGCTGACAACGACGTGATGACCGGGGCTGCCGCGGCCGTCGAACTAATGGACACGTTGTCGAAGGTCGCCGTCGCCAGACTCGAATTGTTCTGGCTGCTCACGGCGAGGCCAATGCACACGTTCGTGGCCATTGTGATCGTCTGGCTTCCGAGCTGGGTCCAGTAGAGGCCATTGAGCGACGTGTAGGCCGTGAAGGTGTTCCCGCTTCGGGTCAATTCAATCCAGTAGGGCAATCCCTGATACAGCGAACCCTGGTTCGAAGTGCTGGACCCGGTGCTCGGCCGATCATAGAAATATATGTAGGAGGAATGGTAGACGCTGAACGCATCGGTGGCGTTCGCGTTCAAAGTCTCGCGAATCATGACCCCGGCCTGTCCACTGGAACTGCTCACGACGCGCGCCACAATCGACCCGTTGCCGGAAAGCGGCTGATAGACGAAGTGCATCGCGTCGGCCGTACCGCCAATATTGCTTCCCGACCCCTTGACCGTGAAGGTGCCACTCGCATAGGTTGCGCTGCCGGCAACGCCCACGCCGCCCACATCACTATCAAGCCAGGAATAAGGCAGGGGTTGGGACGTCACATCAAATTCGACCGGGTTGCTATCGTTCATGTTGGGCGCTACCGAGACGACGACAAAACCTGAGGTGGCCCCGGACGGAATCGTGGCTCCAATCGCGGTGTCGGTCCAACCACTGATGGACAGCGGCACGCCGCCCAAAGTTGCCGCGCTGCTTCCCTGGGCGCTGCCAAATCCGGAGCCGAAAACCTCCACTTGGCTCCCGATCGGCCCTGTTGTCACGGATAGGGAAGTAATGACCGGCGCAGGATTCGCCGCTGAGTTGATGGACACGTTGTCGAAGGTCGCGGTCGCCAGGCTTGAATTATTTTGGCTGGATACAACCAGACCAACGTAGACGTTCGTGGCCATCGTGATCGTTTGGGTTCCCAGTTGCGTCCAATAGACGCCGTTGAGCGATGTGTACGCCGTGAACGTGCTTCCGCTGCGGACCAGCTCCACCCAGTACGGAAGGCCCTGATTCAGCGATCCGTGATTCCCGGTGCTCCCGCCAGTGCTCGCTCGGTCGTAGAAATAGATGTAGGACGATTGGTAGTCGACGAATGCATCCGTGGCGTTTGCGTTGAGAGTCTCGCGAATCATGATGCCAGCTTGTCCGCCAGTACTGCTTACCACGCGGGCCAGAATCGTGCCGTCTCCCGAGAGTGGTTGGTAAACGAAGTGCATGGAATCGGCCGTCCCGGAGATCGACGTTCCCGAGCCTTTCACGGTGAAGGTGCCGTTCGCGTACGTAGCGTTTCCTGCTACGCCAACGGCGCCGACATCCTGGTCGGCCCATGACCCGGGCAGCGGCTGCGAGGTCACGTCGAACTCAACGGGGTTACAGTTGTTGAGGCTAGGGCCCACCGAAACCATCAAGTACCCAGAGGTGGCTCCCGAAGGGATGGTTACGGCAATGGAGGAGCTACTCCAGGAGTTGACGCTCACCGCGGTCGCATTTAGCGTGACCAAACTGCTCCCCTGCGATGCGCCGAAACCGGATCCATTGATAGTGATTTGGCTGCCGACCGCTCCTGTCGTCGCAGACAGGGATGTGATGGCGGGTGCCGGCGTCGCCGTTGAACTGAGCGATACACTATCCAGTGTGTCCGTAGCGAGACTGGAATTGTTCTGGCTGCTGACTGCAAGACCGACGTAGACATTTGTTGCCATGGTGATCGACTGGCTTCCCAGTTGCGTCCAGTAAACGCCGTTGACGGAGGTATAGGCCGTGAAGGTGTTGCCACTGCGCACGAGCTCCACCCAATAGGGAAGGCTTCCTACGTAAAGCTGGCCTCCACTCACGAGGCTCGTGCTGCCCCCGGTACTCGCTCGTTGATAGAAATCGATATAAGACGATTGGTAGTCGACGAATGCATCGGTCGCGTTCGCGTTGAGGGTTTCGCGAATCATGATGCCAGCCTGCCCGCCGGAGCTGCTCGCCACGCGGGCCACAATCGTGCCGTCTCCTGACAACGATTGATACACGACATGCATCGCGTCGGCGGTACTGCAGATGCAAGTTCCCGACCCTTTCACCGTGAAGGTGCCGTTCGCGTAGCTCGCACTTCCCGCCACACCAACTGAACCAACGTCGCCGTCTGACCACCCAGAGGGAAGAGCGGTAATGCTGAAGGTCGCAGTGTTCGCCGTCTCGCCGTTGACCGTGACGGCGAATGTCCCCGTCGTTGCTCCCGAAGGAACCAATGCTGTTATCGCGGTGTCCGTCCAAAGTGTCACGGTCGCGCTGGTACCGTTCAGCGAGACGGTGCTGGTTCCCTGGCTCGTTCCGAAGTTCAGCCCGGTAATCGTCACCGGCAGGCCCGCAGGGCCAGAGGTCGGCGATAGGCCTGTAATTGAGAGAGAACCTTGGGCACGAGCGCCGCCGCAGAGCAGAAGGAAGGCAGACAGAAAAGGCCCGATCAGCTTCCAGCTTCCCAGTCGCATCTTCACGGCTCCCTCCCCTCGCAACGAACCGGGTCCGATTTGATCGCGCGCTCAAACCGCTACAGAACCCGCATTTTCACTGGTAAGTGATCGTTAGGGCGTCAACGCCATTGGCTCTAGACGACGTGAGGCCCCTGCCGCTGCTGTCGTACGTGTGGGATTCGAGGACCTTGCCGTTAGAATCCAGGACAGACGAAATCAAGGAGTTGCTGTCGTACTGAAAGTTGAGCGTCGACTGGTCCGGCTCGGTAACCTGAACCAGCCGCCCTTGGCTGTCATAGGAATACGAGACCGTAACACTGAAGTCTGACGTGACACTCGTCACCAGGAAGCTGGATGGGCTGCCGTAGCTGAAATATAAGTGTCGGGACGCAGGATCCGTAACAGTGGTGAGGCGGCCAATGCCATCGTACGAAAGCTGCGTCGTATTGCCGTTCCGGTCGATGATTGCAGTGAGGTTTCCGCTCGTGTTGTCGAAGAGCCGCTGTTCCCCGTTTCTCAGCGTAAGGGTCCAGTAGGTTGACCCCTCGACTAGGGTCGCTCCGGCATTCGCGGGAGCTGCGACACTCCATCCCGGCCCGCCCACCCCGAAGGACCAGAAGCTGCCGTCGCCGCGCGCGTACTTGATGTAGTAGTCGCTTCCTACAAACACGCGCTCTTCGAAGTTCGACCTCCAGTTGGGGCCGAACAAACCCACCTGGCTCGTCGTTTGCGTTGAGGGCCACATGCTGTTCCAAGTCCGAACCAGCCTTAAGCCACCCCCCAGTCCCGGAATCTTCAGATCCGTCTGTTCAATGAACGTGTTGCCGGTCGCTAAAGCGATCGGACTGCCACAGAGCGGACAATGTTGGCCAGGACGCCCTTCGTCAGGAGCTGCCACGGGTGGGCACGAAGCCGACCTTTCGAAACACTGATCGGAGCCTTCCACACCCACTACAACGCAGCCGAACAGCCCAGGATAAATGGGCATCCAGCTCCAGATGCTGGTGGACAGATTGCAGTTAGAACCCGCTTGAGCCGCTGCACCGGAGCTCAAAGCACACACAGAAACCGCAAGCACCAATAGTTCGGCACAGAGTTTTTTGATCACGGTTACCTCCACTTGCGCACACCCGTAGTGTGGCTGCAGACGCACGCAACACTCCCGTCCGTTCGAGCGATCCTGCAGGAGCAGGTGATCGCCCGATCGCGGGCGACATTACCGAGATGGCCTGCGTATAGAATGGAAGTATAAGCCTGTCAAGTAAATTCTGAGTTACTTACAAAGAAATTCCTGCGGCGTATTGACAGTCGGGCTGAAAACCACCTACATCCTGTTCGAGGGCGATCCTTACGGAACTGAAACCTGCTCGGCTTTTCGGATACAACCGGCGGTCAACCTGCACCACTAATTCTAATCGGATGCTTCGCAAACCGAGCAACCATCGGCAACGGATTGTAGGATCATGACAACCGGGCAGGCGCTCAAGTGTAACTTGAACTTCTTTTGCTTACTGAAGTAAGCGCGGCAGAGCGATCCGGCACAGTTGGAGCGCTCTTAGCTGGCTTTCTTGCGTCGGAGCGTCATTCTTTGAGCCATCGAAAGAAGGAGATTCCGATCTCCCTCGGCCATTCGACCGAGAAATCTGCGGAATCGACTAAAAAAGCGCGCATCCTTCCCCGAATGCCCCCAAACTGCCTTCTCTTCAGCGTTGGGGTCCGGGAGAGCGAGAGGCTTGGGTGGCCGCTCTCCGTCGTAGAAGAGTTGGTACAGGGGAACTTCTAAGGCCCGCGCCATCTTCTCCAGCGTCTCGACCGCGGGAACCGTGTGGCCGTTCTCTACGCGAGAGATGTAGCAACGCAGCAGGCCAGTGCGTTTCTCAATGTCGCCCTGCGATAGATTCTTTTCCTCTCGCAAACTGCGCAGCCGGTCGGCAATCACCATGCATGGCTCCTCACCTGCAGAGTTGAAGGAAAGCGTGGTAAGTCTATCACTTGCGCGACTTCCGGTGTCCCCTACCGCTGACACATCGCCAGAAGCCAAGGGCTCGCCTCCAGTCCACTCTGGGATCCCTGGGGCTACGCCTCCGAGCGACGCCCTGCCGTCCTCGTAACGAATATTTAGTTGACTTGAATTATATTTCTGAGGCAGTATCTGGCCGAGTTTCGAACTACGTTCCCTCGGTTGCCCCTGGAAAGCTTCCAAAGGATTGGAGGAGAGATGCCCTCCCCATTCGTCCTCGCCAAGTGGGAAGGCCTTCTTTTGCTAGCCGGGTCCTTCGGCATTGTGGGTTGGAAGCTTGCAGATGGAAGTATCGCGCTCGACCAACTACTCGAGGGCGACATTCGAGATACCAACAACGCCGACGGCTTCTCTCCGTATGCTAGTGCCGGTCGCGTCCAGTCCTTCTTGGTTACCGTCTTTGTGGCCCTGTACTACCTCGAGCAGGTGATCCGCAATCCCACTGAGTTTCCAAAGCTACCCGACGCACTTGTCGGAGCGCTAGCTGGCAGTCAAGTGCTCTATTTGGCCGGCAAGACGCAAGCCATGCTTCTCGGTCGGTTGCGCGGCTTTTTTAGATAGGAGGACACATGCGGAACATCGAGTTCATCATCAGCCAAGACTCGTATTTTCAGATGAAACGATTTCGACGAGGAGTCAATTATGACGTACGATAAGAGAAAGCAATCCCTTCAGATTCTCCTTCGTCTCTCCGTCGTTCTCGTTCTTCTTGCCGCCGCCCCGTCATTCCCTGATCAAGTCGAGCATGCGGCAGATTCTGGGCCAGCTCCTGTGCCTCTACTTGCAAAGGGTCATCCCGTTGATTGGTGGGTTGTTTTCAAATTCAATTCCGCCGCCTTTCCTGGCTGCGGAGGTGGAGCAACGAGAGCATGCCTCTTTGGCGGCGACGCGCAGAATTACAAGCTGTTTGGACAGCAGTTTGTCTACGCGAGCAGTGAGTCCCGGTCATTTCAAGTGGGAAGCGATTGTCTATCTGTCAAGATTCGGACCGGCACGCCGGGTCGAATCGGCTCTACATAAAGCTCAAAGAACTCGGTACTCAGATAGTTGTCCACTATAAAGATGTCTTTCGTGGCCGCTGCAACGGTGTCCTTCAGTTCTTTGTAGAACGCGAACTCATCTCCCGCCGCATATGCACCTCTCACGTCAGCTTCGGGAAGGCCGGCCTGTATCTCTGCGATCGAGCCTTTGACCGTGGCTTCGTACCCGTTAATCCTCTCTTGAAAATTCAGCTGTTGCTGGTGGTCCGACACGCCGTGGATGGAATCTAGTCCCGCCGAACCGGCTCTGTAAAAATGGCCTACGTTGTGGCTGTCCTGGCCGAACCCATGAATCAGAGCGGCCTCTGTGACCTGTACCCATACTTGCACGTCGTTGGCGGCCTCTGTGTAAACGCGATCCTTGAGATCCTGTAACTCGACAAGTTGATTCCTTAGAACACGCAAAGTTTGGTCAGGGGACCAATCCGGGCCTCTGGGTTGCTGCTTGCCTGTGCGCGCCATGGTCGTCCTCGCGAGCGTCATTATAACGCTCAGAGTACCGCCGAATGCAGTTCAACTCTCGCGATGTAGTCCGCCATTTGTAGTCCCTTCTCGCGGCCTTATAGTGTTGGCTGATTATATAGCGAAACTAAGGCGAAGTATTATAGACTTCCGCATCATGGTCCCGATCAAAGCTGTAGCTATGTTGATATCTCTGCTCTTTGGCGGAGCAGTCTTCGCGCAGAATCCACCGCCAGAGAACACCGAACTAAACACTATTCTGATGAATTGGACGTTTGAGATTGAAGGGCAAGCTGCACCGGGACAATCAACTCTCGGCACAGTCTTCATCATGGGCAGACCGTATCCTGGACAAGACGCTAACGCGAATCAGGCCAAGAAGGTGCGATACGTCCTGATCACGGCGGCCCACGTCCTCGAAGGAATGTCAGGTGAATCTGCAGTACTTGATCTTCGCCGCAAGAACGATGATGGATCGTGGGTGCGACTGCCCTATTCAGTCCCTACCCAAAACCGCAGGCTCGGTCTGCGGCATCGACGAAACAGATTCGTTTCCCATCAAATGTCGGAACTAAACATATGGCTACACCTCGCCACCAACTAAGACACGTCAGTCACCGGACTGCGGCATCTCCCGTAAGCCCGGTTCGACGTATCTCACCCCTCTTACGTGTGATTCTTTTTGTGCGGGCTGGCGGACGGTGTGAGTTCGATGGCTGCAATAAGTATCTCCTTGAGCACCACATCACACTTACAGAAGGCAATTTCGCAGAAGTCGCCCACATCGTTGCCTTCCGACCCGACGGTCCCCGAGGACGCGCAGGGAAACGTCCCCTGGAAATCAACAATGCGACCAATCTTATGGTGCTATGCCCGGGTTGTCACAAATTGGTCGACGATAATCCTGCTCGGTACACGAGAAGGACACTGCAGGAATACAAGGAGCGTCATGAGCGGCACGTTCGTCACATGACAGGCCTCAGCCCCGAGCTCAAAACGTCAATCTTGGTTTTTGCCGCGAACATCGGCGAGCAAACCGTCTTTATTCCATTCGACCAGATATTGGAAGCGGTTTCCCCACGTTACCCGGTTTCCCGACCAGGAAAGATTATTGATCTCGCGGCAATACCTATCGGTGATGCCTCGTCTATCAAGACGGCGCAAGAGGCCATTAAACGCGGGATCGCGCAACTCTATGACGCTGGCGGCGAAACCCAAACTGTTAAACACCTTTCCGTATTCGCATTGGCTCCCATGCCCTTACTCATTGATCTGGGCGCGCGGCTGAGCAACAAAATCCCCACGGATCTCTTTCAACGTCATCGCGATAAAGAAAATTGGACGTGGAAACGTAGCGGCAGCTCGGTGAGCTATCAGTGCAAGCGCCTCCGGCGCGGGACCGATCGAAGGAATGTCGCGATGATCGTTTCTTTGAGCGGCACCATCCGTCTGCGCGACCTCCCGAAAGAAATTGATCGTAACTATTCAATCTACGAGCTGACACTGAAGGGGCGCACGCCGAGTCCGACGTTTCTCAGAACAAGGCCTGACCTAGAGAATTTCCGGCTTGCGTATCAAGCCGCATTGGCCACCATCATGCGCAATCACGGTACAATCAAAAGTCTTCGCTTTTTCCCGGCGGTCCCGGCTCCTGTTGCGATCCTGTGTGGGCGAGAGCTCCTACCAAAGGTTCATCCGGAGCTTCTCGTCTATGACTTCGATAAACAAAAGGTCGGCTTTACGTATCAACTAAAGGTGAACAATCATGAACATTAATGAATACTTGCAGGGGATTCTTTCCGCACAGGACCTCAAAGACGACAGTGCGGAGCTGAAAGAGCTGCAATCGCATCGCGCAAAGGTGGAAAAGTTGATCCGAGACAAATTCGGGTCAATCCCTACCATCCGGTATGGAGGTTCGAAGGCAAAAGGGACTCTCATCAAGGAGGCCTATGACCTCGACATCATCTGTTATTTCCCGCATGACAGCAACGTTGCCGGAGAAACGCTTGAGGATATCTACAAGAATGTCCGCGACTGTCTGGTGGGGACTTACTATGTAGAGGAGAAGACCTCCGCGCTACGACTACGGGCGAAGGAATTAGCGGACTATAAGCGCGATTTCCACATCGATGTTGTGCCGGGTCGGTTCACGGACGACACGAAAACGGACAGCTTCATTTTTCAGAAGTCGGCCGAAAAGGGCCGTCTTAAAACGAACCTCGACGTCCACGTTGCGCACATCAAAGACAGTGAGGTGCTCGATGCCATTCGTCTGCTGAAATTGTGGAAGACCCGCAAGGCGCTAAAGATTAAGCAGTTCGTTTTTGAATTGCTAATCGTCGACCTCCTTGCCAGGAAGAAGTCGAAGGCTCTGGCGGACCAATTGACGCACGTGTGGACCGCGATAAAGGACAGCTCCGGTCCGATCGGAGTTGAGGACCCCGCGAATCCGAGTGGCAACGATCTTTCTGTTCTGGTCAGCGAAGCTTGGTCGGAACTAACTGCCGCAGCGAGTAGCACACTTGAATCAATCAAGAATTCTGGATGGGAAGTCATATTCGGCCCAGTCACTAAGGCGAGTGGTGCGGCTGTCGCAGAGAAAGCGCAACGCGCGGCGGCATCCGTCAGTGCGCCAAACAAACCTTGGTGTGGCAATGCATGACGAGGGTATGGCACAAGAAGGATCCCGCCCTTCTCGCAAGGGTGAAGCATGAGGTTGAGACCGAATATCCAGATTTGCGTGTCATCACCGAACGCGACACCGTCTTCCTCAGGGGCAGTTTCCCTGTAACAGACGGTGACGAAATTCTTGATCGTTTCCTCATCGAAGTTCAGTTTCCGGACGATTTTCCAGATTCGATCCCAATTGTCCGTGAAATCGGCGGTCGAATTCCCTGGTACGAGGATCGACATGTAAATCGCATGGGGGCGCAGGCGGGGGAGGCATGCCCGATTGTTCCAGAGGAATGGCTCATAAGACCAGACCGTGATTCAATTCGGAATTTTCTTGCCGGCCCAACAAGAAATTTCTTTCTCGGTCAAATTGTGGTCGAACAGGGAAAGCCGTGGCCTTTTGGCGAACGGCCTCATGGGATGCCTGGGCTTTGGGAGTTTTATGGAGAGCTAGTGGGAACGACGGATAAAGCTGCCATCCGTGGCTACCTCAGTTACCTGAGTCGTGAAAACCTGAAGGGACACTGGGAATGTCCCTGTGGTAGCAAGAAGCGTTTGAGGAATTGTCATTTAGAAACACTTAAGGATCTACGGCAGAAGATCGCCCCCAGAGTTGCGAAGCAGGCTCTTCTTCGCCTCGGTTTCCAGAACCAGTAGAGCGGGTCGTCTGGGGTGTTTTTCATAAGAGGGCTGGATCGTGGATCCAGCGTGCGGTTCCCGGCCTTTGACAAGGTTCTAGTGGAGAGTAGGATTTGAGGCAAACAATGATTAGAGTCCGGTAATGAAACAGATTGTCTTTTACTCCTGGCAGTCCGACCTACCCAATCCTTGCAATAGAGGTTTTATTCAAGAAGCCCTTGACGACGCTGCTGAGTCTCCGAGCTTCAAGACTGTCTTGGGCGGGTTCGCCAGGCGGATGACAGCCACGTCGCGAGCAGGATCGTATCCCACGACGCCCGTCACTTCGCTCCACGTGCCGTCTCCGAATTTGCCCGTTGCTCTCGACGCCCTCTTATGACGTGGTAGTTGGTAATCGCCGTCCCGTCCGCAGACACGACGAAAGCACTTCCCTGCTGGCGTTTGCGGTTTTCGTCATCGAACCCTTCGATTAGCACCATTCCGCCGCTCGCCATCTGGAAAATCTCCTGAGACGAATAAGACCGGGGCACGGCGGGCGCGGAAGCTTCTGGCTCGCTCGCCGTTGTGACAGGCGCTTGTGTACCGCCCGTTTTCGCCCTGTCACGAACAAGGATGCGCCATCCCAGCGATGCGAGAATCGCAACGACCAGCAAGACGCCGACAGGCATCAAAAACGCCGATACAGTCTTTCGTGGCCCTTCTTTGAGCGCCGCGGCTTTAGCCGCGGCATACTCGTCGTCCGTTAACTGGCCCCTGTCGTGAAGCTCCTGGAGAGATTTCAGATCGTCGGCAATGCTCATGCTCCGCGCCTCCGGGAGGGAGTTTTCTTTATATAGCACATCGAACGACTGCCTACTTTTATTATAGTGAAGGTCTTGTCGAATGGGTTATTCGTCGTGGCCTTGTCGTCGAACGCGGATTCGCTGAGCCGACCACTGTGGCGCAGCGCATTTCGTGCGTCAAGCGGTTCCTTCGCAGAGGACGAACGCCGCAGTCGAACCATTCGTGGCATGGCCAGCAATCTTAGAATCCGTCTAATTCTTGATTTATTTGGGCACAGTGTCCGGCGAACTCGCCCTAGTGAAATGGTGCCACCCGGGACCCGATTTCGGTGGGCTGGTTGACCGAGCGGGCCCGCCCGAAAAACTTCTCCAACCTGTGGGGGTTGTGGCACTCGAGAACTGATGCCAACGAGAGCCGTCACTGCCCGATATCCGCGTTGACGCTGACCGCACGGTTTCATGGTTCTGCTGCAGATAAGGCCCGTTTGGCTTGTGTGAGAGCTGCGCGTCTTGGTCTCCGAATCGATGCCACCCGTCTTGTGGAGGCTGCTCTTTGCGGTTCGCTCCCGCCACCGGCAATGGAGATAGCTCCTCGTTTGTCGCATCGTGTTCTTCACTAAGGGCTCTCACGAGAAAACGACCGTCATCCGTCCTGCTTATCGTGGCCACCTGTCGGTCGAACCGGTCGAAGAGTTGGCCCCGTGACGATGAATCCAACGCACCACGGATCGGGAATCGGACACCCGAGCGATCTCCGTCTTTGAAGACGTCAACAAAACTCGCGTCCGTCGCAAGCCTCATGCGCCCCAAGAACTCTCCAGTACGCGCATCGGTAATGCTACGCGCGGACGCATCTACCAGGACGGCTTCATGGGTTGTCCACGGCCACTCGGATGCTTCTTCGATAGGCAGCATTCCACTGGCAACGGCGGCGCTGCCTGCTTCGGTGACTTCGGGAAGGGCTGCTGGCGTGTCGGCGGGAAGCGCTGCCAGATCTTCCACACCAAGCTCTGGGAGCAGCTCGCAGCCAGCTAATGCGAGGATTGCAAGCACCAAAACTCCGAGCAAGGGCCAGCGCCATGCCGCAATGCTCTCAGAATGATTGCCAGTCGAGAAGGGAGCCCCGTTCCTTGACGGCTGGGTGTGGGACTCTATAATGCGGAGGGCGGCAGTCGTTGTGCGTGGACTGTCTCGCATGGTCCCTCCATGCAGATAGTCCCTCGCATCGCGCGAGGGTTCGCCGGGATCGGGGACTCGCGGTTCCCGATCCTGGCACGACTTGATGAGCGAAATTATACCGCTGCTGAGCAGAGAAAATGACAGAATCTGCGCCACTGATGGCCTGCTTCGATGAGTCGTCCGGCAAGGGCTTCACCGTAGTAGCCGGATGGATCGCCTCGGTGGAACAGTGGGACCATTTTGAAGTGGACTGGAACTTGTTCTTAATCAGCTACAAAGTGCCGTACCTTCACATGAAGGAATACTCCCAGTCGGTCGGGCCTTTTGCAAAATGGAAGGGTTCGCCGCACGTCCGTGCGAGATTCCTCCATGATGCTTGGGAGATCATCGGCAGCCGCGTACGCAAGGGCCTTGTCTGCTGCGTGCAGGATGTTCTATTCAATCGAATCAATCGCTTTTACCGCTTGGATGAGAGGTTCCCTAGCTGCTATGCACTGGCAGGTCGGGAGTGCATGGCGTGGGCAAACAGGCAGGCTACGAGCGCGCGCGAAGAAGTGCGGTGCATTTTCGATGACGGCGGGCCGGACAAAAACGGGTTGATAGACTCGGTGGACATCGAGCCGAGATTGCCGCGCCCTGTCTTTGAGCCGAGTCGCGATGTTCCGGATCGAAAGAGGGGGACGCGGCGCGGCCGTGTGCAGATCCAGGCGGCAGACTTTCTTGCCTACGAGCTCCGGAAGTATGCGGTGGATCACGCGCTAATCAGAACTGGAAGGAGAACTCCGAGAAAGCCATTAGAGATGTTTGGACAGAAGAGGCCCGATACCAAGTTCTTCACCGAACAGAGATTGTTGGAACAGTGCGAGGCATTTGGAATCGAGCGGCGAGTCGCAGTCGCGTAGACAATCCTGCGCCGAAAGGGGTCGAGATCGCGCGCAGGCCGGATTGTTGCTTGCACTTCAGTGAAAATCCCACCTCAAGGCGTAAATCTCGCTTGAGTTATAGAAGTGCAGCAAAATCGGCGAACCGTCCGGCGCGAGTCCGAACCATGGACTTTCTTCACCAATCATTTTCGATAGGGAACCGAGCTCTGCGACCTTCTCTCGATGACCGTCGACGATCCGAATCTTTTCAATTACCGGTCGGTCCCCCCGCGGACTGTCAGTGAAGACATATCTTGAATCCTTCGACCAGTTGATATTGTCCCCCGTGATTGAGCCGGCAAGGATCTTCCAGCGCTTCGTTGCGGTGTCGAAGATTAGCAACTGGTGCGTTTCCGGTCGAAGCGCTGCGATGTGTCGGCCGTCGGGAGAGAAGCGCGCAGTCCGCAGACCGTGAGAGTCCGGGAGTTGACTGACTCTTCCGGTCTCTGTATCTAAGAGGTGAATCCAGCAGGTCTGCGTTTGCTCGCAGAGAACATCGCCGTACGCAATGGTTTTTCCGTCGGGGGACCACGACGGACCGCCTTGATTGTCGTCGCCGCGGCTAAGTTCTTTCCGGCCTGTGCCGTCTCGACCGACGAGAAAAATCCGCCACGGCTCGCCCGGTGCTCTTCCCGTATAGGCAATCCTGAGACCGTCGGACGACCACGATGATATCTCCACTTGCACAGGAGGTGAAGTAAGCTGGATGGCGTCGCTACCGTCGGCCCGACTGCGCCAGAGCGACTTGTCCACCGTGTTCACGTACGTCATCCACCGGCCGTCCCTCGTAAACGCGACGTAGTGTGCCGAAAGCCCCGGAAGAAATGCCTGAAATGTGTTCGCGCGTGGGTCAACCCTTAAGAGCTCTCCGCGCTCGGCACCTTTGATCAGCAGGTACAATCTATGGTTCCTCTCGTCCGTGGCGAAATCGAGAACCGTTCCCGTCTGCACAGGCAATTCATTATCCGGGACAACCGTATGAGAAGAACCAGCCGTTCCCGAGATACTTTCCAATATTGGACGGTCGTCCGCGCCGCGTCGCATATAGACGAAGTGCTCACCATTCTCGGACCAACTCCAATTCACGCAGCAATCGTCCCCTAAGGAAAGTGCAACAGGTTGCTTCCCAGCGCCGCTTTTGGTTTCGATCTCCCAGGCTGAAACCGCAGGGGATGCCAGAAACTCTCCCATCAAGAATCGGAGCCGCCCGCCGTCCGGCGCCCACACCAGGGCTGATGCAGTCGAGGCGAGTGAGGCCAGAGTCTGAACGTTTGTGCCGTCTGCGTTCGCAACTTTTATCGTCGTTCCTTGCACGCAGGCGACTCTCCGACCATCAGGGGACCATCGCGCCACACGACAAGAGAGATCGCCTACGCGTCGGGCAGCGCCGCCGCTCGACGGAACGATCCAAAGAAGGCCCTCCGATTCCGTGCCTTCAACCGATGTGACAAGCAACCCCTGGCCGTGCCGCGAAACGTCCTGAATCAACGGCTCAGGAAGTCGCGCGTCTATGCGATGGGTCGTCCCGCCCTTGAGGGCGAGAGAGAAGACGCTCCGCTGGCCGCCCGCCATCTCATAGAAATACAGGTCAGTGCCATCGCTTCGCAGTGCCCCTTTGTCACGTCCATCGTTCGTCAGTTGCACGAACGCTAGAGGAACCGATGCCGCAGCGCGACGCCGACCCGCGATCGAGAGATTGACAAGCCAGAGCGTCACGGCAAGACATACGACTAATCCGACGAACATCCCGCTAATTCCGACTGGCTGTACCAATGTTGTCCGGAGCGGACGCCGAACGCCGGGGATGTGGTCCGTCGCATCGACATCGCGAGCGGAGGAAATGGGCTCAGTCTTGTGAGACCCCTCGGGCCTTGTGTTCAACCGATAGTTTTTCCTCCCCTGGCTGTTCAGCCATTCGTCGATCTCGTCCGAGTAGGCAAATACTGACTGCCGTTTGCCTCCCGGCACGCGGTGGACAGGCAAATCTCGCTGCTCTGCCCAGCGAGTAACAGTACGCACATTACGGCCGAGGTATTCTGCGATGGCTTTCCACGAATCTAGACGCTTCCGTTGTGAGGCGGGTGTGGCCACAGCGCGTGTCACCAATGGACGATGGGTGGGCGGTCTCAGATTGTCAGTACTTGCCCGCTGATGTCCGTATTAGTCACTTGGCGGCATTCTACCATGGGACGAAAATCATTCGGTTTTCTTTCTACCAACACCCACGTCATCACAGCCCAGGAGGGTCCCGATGGCCCGCTTTTTCAGTTGTGTGGTCGGCATCCGCGCTGCAAAACGATGGATCGTCAGAGCTGGAATGTTCGGCCTATTGTCGTGTTTAGGAGGTTCGCTCGCGACTGCTGTTCGCGCACAGTCGCCCGGATTGGGCCAGTCCGGTCTTGACAACGGACCGTGGCCGACCCAGGACCACGACAACCGAAGGAGCAACCAAGGCGGCTTTTCCGGTCCGACGTCGCCCGGAACACCGCAGCTGATCTACGATGCCAGCAGCCCCATCGTGAATGAATTGGTGATCACTTCCGACGGCAAGTTGGTTCTGGGAGGCTGTTCCCAGCAGGTCGTCGCTAACCAAATCGTCTCGATTGACGTTGGTGGCAAGCCGGTGTGGCCCGCTCCCTACACGCTCATTCCGAGCAATAACGAGAGCCCGATGGGCTTTACCGTCGATGCTTCTGGCCGAATCTACGTCGCTGCGCATGACTGCCCCGATATTCCAGGTGCGGCACCGGTCCATTTCTACTCGATTTTGCCCACTGGAACGTCGACCCCCAATTGGCCTATCGCCTTCCCCGCGATGTATGAACCCCCTGCGATTGGGGCCGACGGCACGGTCTATCAGATGGATGAGCTCACGACCCTGCATGCGCTACGGCCAAGCGATGGCGCGACGGTATGGTCTCAAAATTTTTGTTGCTTCGGTCAAGGTGCGATAGCGTTGGATGCCGCGGGCAACCTGTACGCGACTGCCGACGGCGATTACTATGGGGGTAGCGGGCTCTGGTCGTGGACCTCTACCGGCACGCCGCGGTGGACCGCACTAACCAACACAGGCGGCACGACTTCTGACAGGCTGTTTACCACGACTGCTATCAGCCCTGCCGACGTCATCTATTTATCGAGCGTGTCTGGAACAGTATACGCATTCAATACAAGCGGCACCTTGCTTCCGGGCTGGCCTTTTGCCACCGGTAGCCCCACGCCCTCTGACTCGCAGCGTGATCCTCTCGCTGTAGGCGGTTCTGGCACGGTCTATGTCAAAACGGTCTCCGCCGTCTTCGCCATCAACCCCGACGGAACGGAAAAGTGGGGCTACTCACCCGGTGGTGATGGCACCCTATCCACGGTGGTTGTCCTCGACGCTGACGAGAACGTCTATTTTGCCTTCGAGAACACAATCTATTCCCTGACGTCATCAGGGGCCTTCCGATGGAGCGTCCCGATAGACTCACCCGGACGACTCTACATTGGGGGTCCCGGCACACTATACGTGATCAGCGCGAACCAGAAGTTGTATGCCATCAACGGTGCTGCTCCGAGTGGCTCTTCGTCCTCGGCAGGGCCGCCAAGTTCGTCGCAACCCTTTGCGACGACAAACGAGCCCATCAACACCGCAAACGGCAATTATTACAACCAACGCGTCGATTTCACGATTCCGAGTCGCGGTGCACCCCTCGTGTTCGGGCGTACCTACAATTCGCTGAGCACTTATGCAGGTCCGCTGGGCGCGAGTTGGACGCACAGCTACAACGTCTTTCTCACACAGGACTCGACCGGGAACGCCACCATCACATGGGGTGACGGCCACAGCGAGCAGTTCACAGCCGTTGCGGGTGCTTTTTCGCCTCCGCCTGGAGTGTTCGGCACGTTGGCGAAGAATGCCGATGATTCATTCCTTCTAATGACAAAAGATCAGCGCAGATACTCCTTCTCCGCATCGGGCCAACTGATCGCCATTCAGGACCGAAACGGTAACACCACCGCACTTGCATATGGGGCCGACGGAACCCTGGAATCCGTAACCGCAGCTGGCGGACAATCCCTTACGTTCGCCTACGATTCCAGCAATCGCATTGTGCAGGTCAAGGATCCGATTGGCCGTACGGTCAGTTTCACGTACTCCCCCACTAACGACCTTGCACAAGCGACTGACCCCGCCGGGGGGATCACGAAGTACGTATACGATTCCGCGCATCGGGTCACGTCCATTGTCCTCCCGAATGGGAACGTTCTGCTTCAAGACACCTATGATGCCAATGGACGCGTCGCGACTCAGACGAACGGGCGCGGTTTCACCACCACGCTCGCCTATGACACGCCAGCGCAGGGGCAGACCACAATTACCGACTCCCGCGGCAACAAAACGGTCCACACGTATGATTCCATGTCCCGCATCGTCAAAATCACAGATGCGGCAGGCGGAACAACATCGTACGCTTACGACGGCAACAACGATCGAACGAGTGTCACCAATCAGAACGGCAACACTACGAACTTCGCCTACGATTCCACCGGCAACGTCACGGGCATCACCGACCCGTTCGGAAACACCTCCTCGTTCACCTACGACATCAAGGACGATCTCCTGACCACGACGAATCCAAATGGCCATACGACCGCCTTTACCTATGACGGCAACGGAAATCTGACCCAAATCCTAGATGCGCTTGGGCATCTGACGAAGTTCGCCTACGACGCCTATGGCGAATTGATTTCAAAAACGGACGCGAGAGGCGACGCGACGGCCTATACGTACGATGCGCAAGGAAACTTGACGAAGGTTAGGGACACCCTCGGCGACAGCACTGCGCTCGCCTACGACGGCATCGGCCGACTGACCTCGATAACAGATCCGAACGGCCACCCGGCTTCCTCCAGCTACGATGCGCTGAGCCGACTCACGAACGTTTCAGACGCGCTCGGCGATGCGACGCTGTTCTCCTATGACCCGGTGGGGAACCTCGTGAAAGTTACCGACGCGAACGGCCATTCGACGAGTTACGCCTACGACGCAACAAACGATCTCGCAAGCGTCACCGATGCGCTCGGGCATGTGACGAAATACGCTTACGACAGCGTGGACAACCGGATCGCATTTACCGACGCGAACGGCAACACGACGTCCTACACCTACGACGCTCTCAATCGGCTGTCGCAGATCACCGACCCGCTCTCGTTTGTGACCTCGTACGCCTATGATCCGGCGGGCAACGTTACATCGACGACGGACCCCAAAAGCCAAACAAACAAGTTCACGTATGACGTCCTGAACCGTCTCGTCTCCATTGCCTACGCGGACGGCAAAAACGTCTCGTATGCCTATGATGGCGACGGAAACCGCGCGGCCATGACTGATTCCCACGGGTCCACCGCGTATACGTATGATGCTCTTGATAGGTTGACTGCCGTAAAGGACCGGGCCGGAAAAACCGTGACGTACGCGTACGACGGAGTGGGAAATCGTGCCTCGCTCGGGTACCCCGACGGCAAAGTCGTGAATTACTCTTACGACCAGGCGAACCGGCTGTCTGCCGTAACCGATTGGCTTGGCAGAATCACGAACTATTCCTATGACCCCGCCAGTAATCTGACGCGAACCGCCTATCCAAACGGCACGACTGCTACGTTCACCTACGACCCCGCGAATCGGCTTACGAACATCGTGAATGCGCTCAAGAATTTGCTCCCGGTCAAGCTCGGTTACACGCTTGACGCGGTCGGGAACCGGACGTCCTTTAGCGTGGATGGTATCGCGACTCAATACGGGTACGATGATCTGAACGAGCTCACGAGCGCGAAGCTCGGCCCAATCAAGAGCACGTGGACGTACGACCCGGTGGGAAACCGAACGAGTGAAACTCTCCTGCCATTTAGCCAAATTTCTTCCACGTACGATGCCGATAATCGTCTGCTCACGGATGGAAAAACAACATTCGCCTACGATGCCGACGGGAACGAAATTCTAAAGCAGCCGGTCCTTGGACCAGTGACCACGTACGCGTTTGATGCGGCGAACCGACTGGTTTCTTCAGCCGTTGGCAGCAGGGTGAGTTCCTTCGATTACGACGGCGATGGCAACCGGATCAGTCAATCGGTTGGGGCGGGCGCCTACAGCTATTTGAACGATGTGGCGACCGCGCTGCCGGTTGTGCTAGAGGAATCCGGTCCGGACGGCAATATCGCTTACGCCTACGGCTTGAGGCTCATTTCGGAGTCGAGTACGCATTTCGATTATTTCTACCATTACGACGGACTTGGAAGTGTCATCAGCCTTAGTGACGATTGGGGTCGGCCCAGCGCCGCGTACCTTTATGACGCGTGGGGCGACGCGCTGCTCGCAATCCCTGATCGCGTCGGCACGCGTAACAAATTCCGGTTTTCGGGCGAAGCCCTTGACCCTGGAACTGGGCTTTATTTCATGAGGGCCAGGTATCTGGACTCGACCGTCGGTCGGATGCTTGGTCGCGATCTCCTGGCTGGATCTTTGTCGATTCCCACGACCGAAAATCGGTACGCTTATGCTTTGAATAATCCGATTCGATTTCGAGATCCGACCGGCCTCGTGCCTGATGGAGAGAAGCGCGTTTTTTCGAGTCAGATGCTTTCGGCGAATATTGCTACCGCAGTCGGAGATAACTGGACGGAGATAGCGAAAACCCTTTGGGGCTCTCTGGTCGATTTCGCGGAGACGGCAGTTCGAGCAACGATCGAGGGCGGAAATGGCCCTGCCGAACCGAGCGCTGGTGGCGCATTATTCAGTGCAGAGCTGGGGGCAACAGAAGCGGTTGTAACCGCAGCTCCAGCAGTTGTACACCTCAGTCAGCAACAAATGCAGGCAATAGAGCGAAACTACAGTATCGTCACTGAGCCAAGTCTTTCCGTACCAGAGGCAATTTTGTTCATCAAAGGGCAGACGAATTACTTAAGCGGCCTTAGCGACGAGAAGATCAAGGCTCTTTTAATTCAAACTGCAGAAAAGAATGGACTCACTCCTGCGGCCCAGTGGCTACAGTAGAAGTCTTTCGACCGTGCATACACATTGACGAGCGTCGCCTATTCTCTATGATTAAAAAGTGCCACTCAGGAGTACGGTTAAGCTCATCATATTCGCGGCCGTGGGTTTGTCCGCCGCTTGTTTAATTTTCGGCGGCACGTTGAGGCGTGCGCCTTCGCTATCCAACTACTCGCCTGAGCAGGAATCGTCTGGAACCCGGGTCCTAAACTCCCCGCTTAATTGGCTGGTCTACGATGGCCCCAACTATAGTTTTGCTTATCCACCTCTTTGGATCGTTACTAGCACGGCGTACGGGGCGACGGCCGTCCAGAGCGGCGCGGACGCTCGAAGCGAACCAGGCGGCAACACCGAACTGCTAATCTTACGCTTGGGCTCGATCTTCGACTGCTCACAAACGCAGCCATGCTTTGCTAATCTTCATGGGTTGGCCGCCAACCTCGGTTATGTAACAACAACGCCTCTACTGATCGGAGGAGAGCCGTCACTGAAGACTGTAACAGAAACCGACATTACGAAGTATATTGTTCAGGCTGATCGCGAAGGATATCTAATCACGGTTCAATCGAACCGCTCGGGCGACATCGACATCGTAAGCGCCTTATTATCGAGCCTCAGGTTTCACTAGACGCGAATTCTCGTCTACAGAATCGTCTACAGCGCTGTAGTTGAAAAACCAGAAGGCACGTGTAGGTCGTTGAAAACAATGGTCGGGGCGAGTGGATTTGAACCACCGACCTCCTGGTCCCGAACCAGAAAGTCGGAAAACTCTAAGGCCTTGTGGGTGTCGCACCTACAAGCCGCGCCATTCCAAAAATCCTGCCTCAATTGGTCCACAGAGTCCACAGCGCAAGAGGGAGCTTCTAAGACCGGCGACTCGGCTGTTGGGGAAGTGACCTCAGAAACTGGGTTGGCCTGGCGATCTCAATCCGCCGATAAAGCTTGAGATTCAGAAGGGCCGCATCAGCGGTCACGAGGTAGCCTGCGTGGGCAACAAGCGCCGCCTCCAGAAACTTGTCATCATCAGGATCGCTACAAACAGGTCTTGCGAATGAAACCGGCTCAGCCATCTCAGAGTGAAGTTCGATGACTCTGAGGATCGTGCTAAGCACAAAGGCTCGGCGTGGTTGCTGTTGAATTCGTGGATTCGATCCAAGGGGATGTCCTGAATGCACGAGGCCATCTGTGGCGCCGTGTTTGCCTGTTGATGTTCGCGGTCCTTTGGCTTGCAAGCGTTCGGCGAACCACAGCCCAACGCGCCGCCACTACTGTCGGACTTTAGAAAACAACAACGGTGCTCTGGACGCACTGTTCCAATTTGAAAGCACCCCTATCGCGGAGCGCCACACAGTACCCGCGACCGGAAGAGGTTCGTGATTTCGAGGGGCGCGATTTGTCTTAGGCAGTTTCAAAACCGAAGGAGGCGGCTCGGTCATGGTTCGAATGGCGCCCTGTCTTGAGAGTCCGCCCCACGGTCACTGAGTGGTACACGACTCTTTCCAAATGAGAACTCGATCCTCTCTTGATTCCCGCTGTGAACCACCTGAAGAACGCTCATTAGGTCCAACTGCCCTGAAATCTTGATTTGTGCCTACTCGCGAACGGCACAGTACGTGCTGCGCGAGACTCGTCGACTCCCGAATCTTCAGGAGGTTTGATGATAAGCCGCGCGCGCGAAGGGGCAGCGGGAATCATATGGGTGATCGTTCTCCTGGCCGCCGCAGCACCGCTCAAAGCGCAGGGCTCGGGAGATGAGACTGCCAGCCTTCACAGAAGGCCTTTGTCGAAGATCGGTCACTACATGGGGACGCACAAAGTCCTATTGGTTTCTGACGCAATCCTGATTCTTGGAGGAGCTGCAGATGACGCTTCGACTGTTCATTGTAGACACATGCATCCGGCTTGCGTGGAGTCGAACCCTATTCTGCCCGGACACGCGACGAACGCCCAGATTTACGGCCAAACCGCTGCTACCGCAGTAGCTTTCATAGCCTTCAACCATTGGATCGCCCGCAAATACCGTCATGATGGTCTCTGGGGATATAGCTATTTGCTGGTGACGACGCCTCTAGTGATCGAATCGGCGGTCGATACTGCTCACAACATACGGGTAGCGGACACACTTGCCGCCGCGCGGGGGCGGGTCTCGCGCCCACAACCCGACCGCGTGATTCCGCCCATTCCCCGAAGGATCCGAATCTCTACCAACGCGGCCACCAACAGGGAAGCACCATGACACAAAGCTATCGATGAGGGTCCCGCGAATTGCACTAACGGACCATCAGAGGGAACTTGGCGGCTCAGTCGCCCGCAGGTCTGACGTACGTTTTGGGTTTATTTGTCCTAGTCACAGCTCACATCGGCGCAGATTCTCCCGGTGGAAAAGACGACTTCGTCCGACCGGCCCGTCTAGACAGGGTGCAGTTTCGCCGACGCAGCGGGACTGGTCCAATTGGGGAATAATTCAGCAGAGCTCTTCAACAAAGCCCACAATAGATCGCGGACTCGCTTCCGCCTTCTGTCAAGCCTTTCCAAAAGGTGACTGAGATCCTTGGTGTCTCCCTCGTACCATTCAGGTGGTATCTCGTCGGCAGCTAGCCGCAACGTCATTTCGTCGATTTCGCGCTCAACGCGATTCAACCACGGCTCGAAGACATCGAATCCGCGAAGCCGCAAATAGACAGACCAATTGCGATAGATGCCGCGGAGCGGACTATCGGGAAAATTCCATTGCGCGCCGTCGAAGCAATTCCCTTGGTCTATCATCGAGGCGTGATACGTTCGGCGGTTCTCTTGGCGCACGAAAATTGCTTGGCGGCCGTCGGTATTGCACGTCCATTGATCCAAAACGAGCATCCCGGCAAAATCCATCAGATTTTCGACGCTCTCCATACACTCATTCGGCAAATAGTCGAAAACCGGGGCCAGAACCGACCGGGCCGCACGGCATTCGCTGCACGGATAACGGGAGCCAAAGCACAATCCCGGCTGGCATGGAATTCGGCTGCTTCGTAACTGAATCACCATGTCCTCGCTGTACCGGACAAGATCTTCCGTCACATCTACAAGAGCTGGCTGTTGGGTTGGGAGGCCGAGCCGATTTGCCAGTAGAGTTCCCAGCAAGTCGCTCGCCAGAACTCGGGCGCCCTGTGGGTTATTTTGAAATTTGACGACATAATACCCGCCATCGGAGCCACGCAGCAACTGCGCCTGAGTGCCGCCCCGCATTCGCCGTATGCATTCGACTGCGCGAACGTGCGCGATCACTTCTCTGCCCCGTTCGGCTGCGTGGCGCAATTCCGAATGCCAGCGAGAGAAACCAACCCACGACAGCGGGCGCTTCGAAACTCTACCTGCAAGACCCAACGAATGCGTTTAGCAAGCATGGTGCCTCCTTGCTGGGAAAGAGACACGGACTTAGAACTTTTGTTGTTCCCGGCAAACGAGCCCTTTTCTAAAAGCAACGCCTGTGGAAAATCAATCCGTATTAACGCCAAGCGTATTGCGGTTCTATGTTCGTATTCTTGCGTAGATAGGCAGCGACCTCGGTTGGTCTGTCGGTCCTCTCCTGATTCCGCGCAGTTCAATACATCTGGCCTACCGACTTCCATCCTGGAAACTGAAATCGCAGACCTAGCATCTCCGTCACGGCCCAAACGCAATTCCGCGGGATGGAGGGTTCGTTCTCATTGCTCTGAGCACAGTAGTGGTACAAGCTGGCTCCAAGGGTCAGTCGCAAATGTGGCTTCAGTTGCCATTCCTGAGTGATCCTCGGTCCCTGCGTGCGCTTGGATTGGAGCAAGCAGGGGTTGCTCGGTGTGGCCCAGACACAACCGACGGGGATCAGATATTCGAGGTAGAAGCGCCCCGGCTTTTCATAGTCGTTCCGAATCACGAAGCCGACGGATGGCTGCCAACCGCGTTCTACGAACTGAGACGTCCACAACGTGCCCCAGCCGACTCCACCCAGCGCACCGATACGGGAATTGACCCAGAATATTTCCCTCGACGACGCAGAGATTGAGTGGCCGTCATTCGTAATGTACTTCCTGTCTGGCGAGAACGAACTCCTCCCCTGCACCTCAACACGTCTACCCATTGGAAATTCAAACGACGCTCCGAAGTCCGAAGCAGGCGGTTCATAACCTAGCTGAGTTCTCAGTCCAACGTCCGTGTCGAGAAAGAGCCTCGGCGTCCATGGCGCTGTCGACGATGGAGACTCCTGCGCGCAACCGGGCGTAGCCATGACGCAGACGAGCAAGATGCACTGAAGCAATCTCTTACAATCCATTCCCCCCTCCGCCCCTGGCGTCGGCTCAGGCGGACTTCGCCTGGTGGCCCCGATGTTTGTCTTGCCTGGGCTGCTTTCGTTCGTCTGGCTGGAGGGGAATAGCCAGTCGTTCGCCGCGTGTTCCCTGTTCAGTGCGGGCTGTTGTTGTCTGTGCCTAAAGCCCTAGATCTGCCTCTTCCGAGGGTGTTCGTTCTGCTGACTGTGCATTCGCGTTACCGCTTCGGTTGACCCTTGACTGCCGCCGTAGGCTCAGTCGGATTGGTTGAAGTGTCCGAGTCGTGGTAGCGCGTCAGGTAGGGCAGAAACGGCGTGATCTCGAACGGCATTTTTTCCCGAGCCGATTGCAGCCTTACCTGCTTTGATTTCATCATCTCGACCTCATCACTCCACGGATCGACCTTGATGCGAGCACCCAACGCAAGGGCTGCGATTTGGTCTAGCTTTTCAGGCTGAAGAGGTGGGCCCGCGTTCACGAGCTCGGGGGCAGCATAGACGCGATTACCTAGATGCGCGCTGATCAAGTGCGGCATTCGCTTCGACTCGCGGTTCAGTTGCTCGAAGAACAACGCTGTGGCTCTGAGATTGCCTCGGTACGGCGAGTTTCGTAAGAGCTCGATGGCTGCTTCGCCGGCCGCCTGCCAGTCTCTATGGCTGTCTCTCAGCGCGAACCGTTTCATCGCTTGCGTGGCGGACGTTTGCAGGATGTCTGCAAATCCGTATTGGTCAGTTGTCGTCTTTGGTGCCATCGCATCGCTGAGCTCCTCTGCCAGCATCACCGCGAGAGTGGTTTCGTCCGGGAGCACATCTAGCAGTCCTCGGCTTACGACAATGGTGTGTCCTATAGAGAACAGTTCAAGATTGCTTGTCAGCATCACTCGGCAGTGGGGTTCCGGATCGAGGTCAATGTTGTTTGTGACCTCAATGTTGTTGAGAACAGTGTTCAAGACCTTGTCCACTTGACCTGGGCGAGCGACCAAGCCCTCCTGAACCAGGGCGTCGATGACGTTCTCTTCCGCTTGGTGTGTCCAGCCCCGTCTAGCCTCTACCGGTGAGAGGTCATGTTCGGCACCGGTGCTGTCGTCGCGGATGGGATCTTGCGAGCTAATCGATAGGTCGCTGAACTCGCCTTGCTGGCTATCAGGTCTCAGATGGTAGCCCCAGAAGCGAGTTTGACACTTAAAGGGAGGTATTCCGAACCAGTCGGGGTTCAGCTCCTCGTTGAATATGTAGGCTGGCAGCCAGAGCCTCGGTTGAACATTCACTCGCCAACAGTCAAAGTGCGACTTGTACCCATGGCGATGGTCGGTTTGTGGAATAACGACGCCGTTGAAGCGGACGACTGTGTAGTCGCGATCTTCCACCCAAATACGACCAATGAATCGGTTCTTGCCGGAGTTCCGAGAGGGATGGACGTCGAAAACGAGGCAGCGCACTTCGCCAAGGAAAGCCTTCCCTGCGTAGTGAAACTCGTAATGCTTCCTATCGAAGTGGTACCGGTCGATGTAGATCATTTGAGGAAAGCCTTCGGGGATGTATGCGCCATAATCATCAAGGATCCCGAGCGGTCCACCTGTCCGGGGCAAGATGGAATGGACGTGGATTCCGGTCGATAGATCCACAATTCCCAGGTAATAGGCATCGTGAAACGGGACAAAATCTCCTCCCTCACCGTGTTTTAGTTCTTGGACATATGTCTCAACGACCGGCCGATAAAGAGAAAACGCGGCGATTTCGTCTTGCTCACGCTTGATGATTTGGTCAAGCATTCGATCAAGTTCACCAGATGACTCCGAAATTCCCGTTGTGGGAGCTGATTCGGTCACCGGGGCCTTCCGTTGGGCTTGTTGCGCTTGCGTAACCGTTGGGAGGAGTCCCAGTAGGGTGATCAACAACCAGTTCTTCAACGCAGTCATCGCTCTCTCCTTACGGCTCCTGACAGCACGGCCCCATTGATGCCGGCCGCTTCACTCACGCGCTTCCAGACACTCGCGTGGGCAGAAATCGGCGCGATCCTCAGAAGGCTCAGAGGTCCTTTCTAAGCGCGGGGGCCGTTGCTAATTGGAACTTAGTGGCAGCCGAAGTGGCACAAGAGCACTTTTGAGACCAGCGGGAATTTTCTATCGTCTCCCCAGATTCAAAGGCGCTTAGTGCTTTGTCCGCACGCGAGACAGGTTCGGATCAGAACGATAACCGCTCCAAAACGGGAATCATAGCTCAGAGGTGGCAAAGCACAGCCCGTTGTGCGGGGCGAGGGGCGGCCTCGGTGTCGACTCTCCCCAAAATGAGCGTGTAGGTCCTAACGACCGGCACCTAGTCAAGGCCGTGAAGGCAGTAGTCTTGGCGGTTCGCTGTAGACGTCGTCAACGACGATTGCGCTGCGCATCGCGTACTTTATGAGGTCGCTAAAGCTCGAAAGCTGCAGCTTGCTCATCATGTGGCTTCGGTGGGTGTCAATCGTCCGTGTCGAAACTGCCAAAAGCCGGGCGACTTGCCTGTTGGTCTTGCCGTTTACCAACAATTTCAGGACTTCCCTCTCGCGCAGCGTTAGAGGCACGCCGTCCCCTCGCCCGGCCGTTCTTGGGCAATACTCCAACCGACCGTTTGTGACCTTCATCCCGAATCGCTTACTAAGAAAAATTTCGCCCTTCCGCACGAGGTCAACCGCATAGTGAAGGTCTTCCACGCTATCCGACTTTAACAGATAGCCGCAAGCACCCGACGCGATCGCCTTCTCTACCACACTCGGGTCAGAATACATCGAGACGATGAGGACATCGGTTTCCGGGATTTCAGCGCGAAGGACTTCGAGGACCTCAATCCCTTCACCGTCTGGAAGCCTCAAGTCCAACAAGACTAGGTCTGGACGTTCCCTCTTCGCCCGCTCAATCGTCTCAGCAGCGGTCGAGGCTTCTCCGCAGACGACGATTCCTTCCATCGATTCGAGTAGACTTCGGAGACCGATTCGGACGACACCATGGTCGTCCGCGATCAGAACTCGGTATTTGCCCTGCCTAGTTACGACCAACTCCGTGGGCACGGGCTTTGCTCGCGCCGCATACCGGGACTTCCACTCGAATCTTGAAGCCTTTTCCAGGCGCTGTTTCGATTTCCAGGGTTCCACCGTGGTGTCGCACCCGCTCTTTCATTCCAGTAATTCCTAATCCGCAGATCTGCTCACCGCGGGAAGGCATTCCCTTGCCGGAGTCCTCGATTTCGAGTTTGACACGCCGCCCTTGCCGGCGAATGCGGACTTTCGCTTCCGAGCTGCCGGAGTGGCGGAGGACGTTCAGCAGGGCTTCTTGCGTGATCCGGAAGAGGGTGATGCCCTCCTCCGAAGTGAAATTGCCGATGTCCTCTGGCACTTCGATTGTTACGTCAATTCCGGTCGTCTCCCGGAAGACCTTGATGTATGAAACCAGCGCAATGCGCAGCCCAACGACCTCAATCGGCGGATACAGACCGTATGCCAGTGTGCGGATTTGCTCGAAGACCCGTTGCAGAATCGCCTTGCAATGATCGACGGCCTCTTCTGAGGAGGGCGTGAGCTTGGGCTCCGAGTGTTCAAGAGCGCTGAAAATCATTTTGAGCCCTGCCAGGTCTTGGGCGGTTTCCTCGTGGAGGCCCAGAGCGATCCGCTTCCGCTCCTGTTCCTGGGCCGTCATCAGCCGGGCCGATAATCGATGTAGCTCGGCCTCGTTTTCGCAGACTGTACGGTGAGTCAACGCATTCTGAATTGCTATGGACGCAACCGTTGCTATTCCCTGCGCTATTTCCGCGTCGGCCGCTCCGAAGCCATCGGGCTTGTTGTGCAACGCAACGAAGGCGATGACATTGCGCCGGGGAACATCAAAGATCGGAACGCACAGCACGTTCCGCAGAGAAAGGGCTTCGCGAACTTCAGGAGCAATCATCGGGTCGTGCAGAGCGTCGTTCGTGCAATACGCTTGCTGGTTCTGCAGCACCCACCCCGGTATCCCGGCACCGGGCGGCCATGTAAGTTTCATTGGCCGACGAACTTGTCCTTCAAAGAAACTGTCGCACGAGAACTCCCCTTCCCTCAGGAGGCCCGCGCAGCTACCTTCCACTCCCACCAATGCCATGGACCGGAGATTCAACACGTCCAAAATCTCTTTAAGCTCCAATGTGCTGCTCAACAGCTGGGCAGTTTCAAAGAGCTCTTGAACAATGGCCGTTTGCCTTCGCAGCGCTTCGTCCGCTCGTCGCCGCTCGGTGATGTCGCGCACTGCCGCCACGAAGTACCCTTTGCCCAGCGGCACGTATGTGACGTTCACTTCTACAGGAAATGTTGTTCCGTCCTTCCTGCGATGCAGGCCTTCCCTTCTAAGCGAACCGCGTTTGCGAACCACGTCACTGGCCTTTGGAAAGTCAGCTGGGTTGAGAGTGGGATCGATGTCAAATATCGTCAGTTGCAACAGTTCTTCCCGACTGTAGCCAAGATTCGAGCACTCCCTCTCGTTGATATCAACGAAACGAAGCGTGTTCGCATCGACCACTTCGAAGGCATCATTCGATTGGTCGATGAGGGTCCGAAACATCCGCAGAGACTTCTCCGTGCGCATTCGCTCCGTAATATCGTGCGCCATTCCCCGAACAATTGGACTGCGAGTCCCATCCGTACGTAAAGTGTTGCGATATTCCCAGAATCTTCGCTCACCGGACCGCGCTACGAGTTGCATGACGCCTTCCGCATGGCCGTCCCGCTTGACTCGCTCCAGGTATTCGTCAAACTGATTAGAGAGCTCGGGAGCCAGCATTTCGGGAATGCGATGACCAACGAGCTCATCTGCGGAATAGCCGAGGATCCTCGCGGGAAGGTCGTTCATCCAAAGGACACGCCCGGTCAGATCATGCGTGCAGATCAAGTCGTGGCTGTTCTCGACCAGGTCGCGATACCTCTCTTCGCTCTCGAGAAGTGCACGGCTCGCCTCCACTCTCTCAGTGATGTCCTGTGTGAAACCCACACGCTTGCCCGCGCGGGTCACTGAATCGAGGACAGGCAGACCGCGAGTGAATAAGATTCGTTCGCGACCATCCGCAGTTAAGAATCGCGCTTGATACTCATATGGTTGTCGATCCTTCATCGCCCAATGGATGAGCGTTCGCACTGTCCCACGATCCTCGGGATGGACTAATCGTCGAAGCTGGCTCTCTGGAAAAGTCGTCTTTGTTGTGTCCAGACCGAGCATCCGGCGAAGATTCTGCGAACACAACACTTCGTCGGTTATCAGGTTCCATTCCCAACTTCCTATGTTTGCGGCGCACTCAGCTTCTGCGAGGAGCTGAAGTTGAAGGCGGTCCGTGTTCTCAACGACGATGGCTCCGATGTAGCCTGCAGGCCTCCTGTGCCCTTTGACCGGGAACACGGAGACCGTCCAGTGCCGACTTATTCCGGGCTTCGCTCGGGTTTCTCCCTCGACAGGGAAATTCAGAGCCGGTACCCTGGTACGGCTCACGCAGCGAAGGATCGGAACGACCGAAGGAGCGATTTGCGGAATCAATGAATTGGGGTCCTCGCCGATCATCTCTTGGGGTGCCACACCTACTATGTTTGCCATCGCGTCGTTGACTCTTACGACGCGAAGATTCGAGTCCAAGAGAGCAAGACCCGCAGGTGCAGAAACCGAGAAAGAGTCGAGAGCGTAATTGCGCACCCTATACCACTGCAGTCGAGTCCACCGCTTATGAAAATAGTCGCTTGCACGCTGGAAGACGATCATCGAACTTCACTCATCGAACAAGCAGGTTTTGAACCTCGGAAATTGAATTCGCTCAATTGCCGACGGCCATTCCGACCAAGGCTATGAACTGCATAGCGTGATGTCAATTGGTTTGGCAGGACTCCGTATTTATTCATCTTGGAGTGCGTAGTCTTACGGATACCGCCTATTTGTGAACTAGCGTAAATGACTGTCCGGAGAAGGGGTTAAGGGCGCACCCGCGGAGAACAACGCCCCCGCTCTCCGGGGAACGCGAAGGGCAGGCGCGGCTATTTCGCCCTTCGTCTTCCATTTGCTCTTACTTTTTGGACATGAGTCTTCTGCCAGGCCCAATCAAGACACGGTCTAGAGCCCCTTTTAAGCTGATAGCGACCTGATCCAAACCGGAGGAATGCTCGGCGCACTGTCGCGATCCGCTCTTCCCGTCTAGGTGTGTGAAAAGATGATGGCCGAACCCAGGAAGTATAGAACGCTCGTTCTCGGTGACCGCTCGTCATGGAGGCGGGAGACCAGGGAGATGCTACGGCCTCTGCGGGAGATTGAGGTCTTGGGTGAGGCACCGAATGCAGCCGATGGCGTGGAACTAATACGTAGGACCAGGCCGAACCTCGTCGTCTTGGACCCACCGGCGACAGAGGCGCGCTCGATCGAGGTCATTCAAGCAATTCGCACGGCGTCCCGCGAAACAGAAATCCTCGTTTTTGCTAGCTCCGGAAGCCCTCAGGCCGCTTATGACGCGCTGCGCGCGGGCGCTCGCGGCTACGTCACAGAATGGGACCCAATCGCAGAGTTTATTGCGGCCGTACAGTCCGTGTGCCAGCGCGAGTCCTTCCTGGCTCAGCGATTCCGCCGGAGAAGGACCGAACTTCCCGATCCTGCGTCAGTCGCATTGCCCACGATGTTGCTCACCAAGCCGGAGATCGAAGTCTTGAAACTGCTTGCAAGCGGAAGGCACGAGAAAGAGATAGTCAGGGTCCTTCACATCTCTAAGCAAGAGGTGGAGAGCCATCGGCGAGAGATCATGCGAAAAGTGGGGTTGAATAGTTTTGCAGAACTTGTTCGCTTTGCCATTCGCAGCAATCTAATCGCGCTGTAAGTGCAATCCGCTTTGTGGAGTTGCCCGCCAACTACCGGAAGACTCCCCCCGGGGTTCATTAGTTTGGTCTTTCATTCTAGACGCGAGGACCCTCGCACGTTGTTGTGCCGGTCAAATATCGACTGATGTATAGTTGCCATCGGGTCAGCCGCATCGCTCGCAGGCGGTCAGTTGACGTGGTAGTCGATGAGAATGTACTTTGCGCTGCCGCCAGTTAGGGCGACCCCGTGTCCCGCAAAGAATTGCCCTCCGAATGTCATCCCAACCCAGCCAATATTTTTGAGCGCCGCGGAAAATGCTTGTGCGTCGAATTGGCCAATAACATTGCCCCACCGGTCGGAAGTGAATGGCACAGTGAATGTGAGCGTTTGACCGTCTTGCGAACCCAGATTGTAGATGCTCGCGTCGGCCCACCAGCGGCCATTTGGGTCGCTAAGATTGTCGCCCTGCTGTTCGAAAAACAGGCGCACTGTCGCCGGTGGATGGTCACGAGAGTCGAGCACTCTGTACTGCGGTGCGTCGCTCTCGACCCTGAAGGTGATGGTCACACTCTGTGGTGTCGTCGTTGCTTGGAACGGCGTCTCCACATAGTTTACATGCCCGCCGGTTTCCGAGCTCGGGAACTCGAACGACCACGCCCCGGCAGTATCAGCAGACGGATGCGGCGGCATTCCGGCGCTGTACAGGATGTACCAGTTCTCTGGATCGAGCGAGACTACATTGTCCTCTTGGGGCGAAATGTTCGGAGGTCCTGCGAAGCCGCAAGCCACCAAACAAATCAGGAGCCACAGCGCGAGCGAGTTAGTCGTTATTAGGAAACCTACGCCGTACTTGCTGACGGCTGCGGGCACAATTGGCTCGGAACAAGTCGGGAGCATCGAGTTTGTTTGCCGGAGCGATGCCATTCGAAAGCGCCCCTGCCAATGGCGGCGAATTGCTCAACTCGGCTGCCACGCACTGCATGAGGGGGGCCATCAAAAGGTGGGTTGCTAACGCATTAAGGCAACTTAACTTACCAGTGATTTGATGCGACGCGTGGCCGTTAACGGCGTTCCGATTCGGAACGTTGCCGAACCCGGAATTCCCCTTCGGGATTCCATCCGGGACGAGCAGGTACGGGAACCGTGGGAACTGCGGATATCGTTCGAAGCATTCAGTCAAGAAAAGAAATTGTCATCTCCATCAGCCGCTCAGAAGGCGCGATTGGCGGAATTGGAAGTTCGTCTTAACGCACTTCGTGAGTCTAGATAGGACGCCTTTTAATGGTCCTCCCTCAGGCTCGCCATCACTCGGTCCCGCAACTCAGCAGGTAGTGGAGCGTATTTCACATTGCAAGCCCAACGAATGGGCTACACCTGATGCCTCAGCCAGTCAAGAATCTCGTTTCCAGCGTTTCTGAATCCGGGGCCAGGATTCGCCTTCCAATGGTGGCGTCAAGCAACTTAGATTCTTCCTCCGCTCAACGATAGAATCATTCACTTACAGAACCTAGCGAGGATGGATTTGCGGGCAGACGACGGCGGAGTTTTCTAAAGCTCTATGCCGCGCCGAGGAGTAGGGAGGGAAGTGTGGGCATTAACCGAACTTCCCTCCCGGCGAAGTGGGCAGCGCCGGGCTCACCCCGCGTGAACGCCTTCGAGAAATGCTCCCAACTTGGCCGTCGCCCGGAACTGCGGAATGGCTTCCAGTTCCTTGAATGCTGAGGTGAAGGCGTTCGATAGACTCCACATCGTCCGAGGGCCGAACTCATCGTGTTGAGGATCGAAGTAGTGATTGTGCACGACTCGGGCTAAGTGCCTGGGGACCTCCAGCCCGCCCTCGATGAAGGCGCGATAGATGATGAGCTTCGCGGCTTCATCGGAAACCTGCCTTCCGCGCCAAGCCTCGACCTGCCGTCGCATGGGCTCGAAGTTTCGCTGCATGCGGTCGACGCCGACGGAAAGGCTATCCTTCAGCCCGAAGTTTTTGGTGTGTTTTGCCAAGACGGGAGTGTAGTCCCCCTGAAATGCGAGATTCTGGCACACGAACACGCGCAGGCCAACTGTGCAGGATAGGCGGAAGCGTTTGTTATTGGCGTTCCGGATGCCAATCGCAAAACGGCACCCGTCAAACGTGGCCTCGAGGTCGAGGACAGCAAACATTTCCATGCCATCGCTCGAGACAGCGAACTCCTCTCCGACGACACCAATGTGCCGAAGGCTCAGAGTCTCGACCAGCGTGTCCACGACCTCAATGTGAGGGATCGGGATATGGGTTGGTGTTGCGGGCGGCGTACCGACTTGGGCCAGCTCCGTCCGAGTGATCTTTCCTGAATACGAAATGAGCGTGCTTGTTTCTGACATCTGGTTGCCCTCCTTTTTTCCTGTGTCTAATTCAGGCCCGGCGACCGAAGTGTTGCTCGGGCGGGGCCTGAAATCCGAACCTCCGGGACCGGAGGTGGTTACGAAAACCATTCAGGCAGGCCTTTACGCGCGCGTCTCCAGCGAACAGCAGGCGGCCGCGCACACGATTGAAAGTCAACTTGCCGCGCTCACCGAGCGTGCCCGGAACGACGGCACACCCATTCCGGCGGAACGCCAGTTTGTCGATGACGGTTACAGCGGTGCCACGCTTGTGCGTCCGGCGCTGGATCGCCTCCGCGATCTAGCTGCCACGGGCGCCGTCAATCGCATCTACGTCCATTCACCCGACTGACTTGCACGCAACTACGCTTACCAGGTCCTCCTGATTGACGAGTGGCGTCGTGCCGGAGTCGAGTTGATGTTCTCGAACCGTCCCCTCGGCCAAAGCCCAGAAGACGACTTGCTACTGCGAGTGCAAGGGATTGTGGCGGAGTACGAACGGGCCAAAATCATGGAGCGCAGTCGACGCGGCAAGAAGCACGCGGTGATCGAGCCAGCCCTAAACCGGACCGTTCACGGGCAGCTAGATCAAAACCGCTCCCGCGCCCGAATGGGCGTAAGAAGGCCGGGCTATTTGCTCCAGGAGCTATTGGCCTGTTCGGAATGCCGCTCGCGTATTACGGCAAAACAATGCGCCAGAAAGGGGCAGGCGGCCGTGTCCGAGATTTTGTTTACTACCGCTGTTCCGGCACGGATGGCGATCGTTTGGGCGGAGAGCGGAGCTGCAACAATTCACAAATCACCGACGAATTCATCGAATCGTCGGTCTGGACCGAAGTCTGCGGGCCCCTGAGGAATCCGCAGCGATTGGAGCGGGCGTATCCGCAGAAAGCCGCGGTTGGCAGCAGCCCCGGGAACCTCAATGCCTTGAAAGCTCAGCTTGCCAAGCTGCAGCGCGGCTTAGAGAGGCTGATTGACACTTACTCCGAAAGCGAGATCGAAAAGGAGCAATTCACGCCTCGCCTTAGTCGGACTAAGTGCCGGATCGCCGAGCTCGAAGCTCGAATTCGCGCAGACGCCGATGGCGCCGATCGCGGGCAAGAATTGCAATCCCTCGTGGATCATTTCCGAAAGCTTGCGCTCCACCTCGCGTCAGGTTTCGAGAACGCGGATTGGGACCGAAGGCGGGAGATCATTCGAAGTCTGGTTGAGAGAGTCGACATCGGACCTGCGGACCTCACCATCGTCTTCCGCTTCCCGCAGGGCACTGTTGTCGCAACCACGGACCCGGTTGTGGTGACATTGCCTCGGCCCTGAACGCGCAAAGAATATTCTTGAAGGTCCCGCGTATTAGGCGAGTGCGTCGGGGGTTCACGCAGCCGTCACGAGTATTCGACCGCCTCTGCGCCTTCGGGGTTTATGGTGGATCACAATCTCCACATCACGGTCTAAGGCGGTGAGGAATTTCATCAAGCGTTCCACAGAGAAGCCCTGGAGCTGATAATTCCGAAGCGCAGAAATCTTCGGTTGGTTGACGTCGAGGCGCCGGGCGGCCGCAGCCTGTGAAAGTTGTTGGCTACTCATGATTTCGTTAATGGCAAAAGCCAGGCGCGCCTTGGTCTGTTTCTCTTCAGCGTTGGGCAGACCAAGATCTGCAAATACATTGCCAGAACTCGGTACCACTGCGATCCTATTTCTGGTCTTTCCCATAGCGCACCTCAAAATCCTTCCTCGCCCCATTGAGCCGTCGAGCGATTAGTTCTATGTCGCTCCTTGAGGTTCGGATGCCGCTCGGCGATTTCTTCTGAAACGCGTGAAGAACGTACACAACCCCTTCGAAGCGAACTGTGTAAACCGCGCGATAGGCGTCGCCGCGATGATCCTCCACGACTTCGAAGACGCCGGGGCCCTCGCCCCTCCAGGGCTTCGCACTCGGATGCTTGCCGCCAAACTGCGCCACGCTGAGCGCGGTGCCTATCTCGTCCTGCACTGGCTCTGGGAAGGCCATCAAATCATCCTTGCTGGAACCCATCCAAAATAGCGGCCTTTCACCAGGAACCGGCTTTAGTCTTGCCATTTGATTATCCCAGTTCTAGGATATGCGCGTCAAGCGATCAGAAACCAAGTGGTGCTCCAGGCGCGGGGTTGTCCACCGTAGCTTCAAAATCCGCATCCGAGTAATACTTGCGCACGACTGTTAGATCTTCGTCGGTACCATAATTCATGACAGACGTGAGGAAGTACCGCGTATTTCCGAGCACCTGTTCAGGTTGGTCGAACCAGACGACCTTGCGGGCTACTCCTTTGAGATCCTCTGAATTGTTAATCATTCTCATGCCGAGCCGTAGAGCCCCGTCTTTCCTTTAAGAAGCAGACCTTCAGTTAATGTTACAACAACTATCTTACCTCCCTGGTCATTCTAAGTAGAAAGGAGACATGGTTCACGCATGATCGGAGCAACTTCTTGGACGCTCAGCATCCTCGGCCAACGTCGAGGTTACAGACACGAGCTCAGAATTCTACGGTTTTCGTCAGTTTCTGCCCGTACATCCACGGTTCCAACTTCATCCTCGCTGCCCAATCCTGAAAGCTCGGTATGCGCCCCAAGTCCTCCCGAACATGCTGCTCTCCGATATAACGCACGGGCACATCCTTCCCTTCTGTATTTCGAATGGCGACGCCGAAGATCCGCTCTGCCAAAAAGATTCCTTCTGCGTGGTGGCGCAGAGCGCGGTGCCGAACATCCGCCATGACGGCTTTCGATTCATCGAACCATTTGTGGATAGGCAAATAATCGTCAGGGACGCCGCCGAATTTGCGGGCGCTATTTTTTGCGTGTTCCAAAGGATGCGCCATGACCTAGATCTCCCGAGGTTCGGCGGGGTGGCTGACGGTTTCGTACCAGTTGTGCTCTACGCGAATGGTTAGCGTTTCGAGGTCGAACGTAACGGTCCCGAAGCCGCCATCGCCGTCTTCGTAGCCTTCTGGTGCGAATCCCTCGAGGAGATCGCCCAACGTATGGAGATTTAGATCAGACGGCATGCGCGGTTCCTCAACGGGGTTCTCTACCGCATCTTGGAATTGAGGTGGTTCTGCCCGTCCTTCGTCGCCATCCCCGTAATAGCTGACCGTCACTTTCGCAACTCCTGCAGTGCGCAAACCATCAGAAAACTTCAATACTTCGGCTTTCCGTTCTTGATCTGTAGTCACAACATACTCCTCGGTTGTTGAGCTGAAATTGAAATGGGTGAGTAGCAGAATGAAGGAGCGAGGCCGCGTAAGTTCAGGAGCACCCGCTTGTGCTTCCGCAATTGACGCATTTATAGCAGCTTCCGTTGGGCACCATGAGCATGCCGCAAGTCGGGCATGAAGGAGCGTCTCCGGTCGTGGTGCCACCTTTGCCTACGGGGATGGATTCTGGCTCCTTTGTGCCTGCGGACGGTGTCCTGGTCCCGGTCTGAATTACTAGCTCTTGATCGCTTATGGCAGCTCGCGGTTTGAGATATTCGGGTGAGAGGAACTTGCCGCCGAGCCAGCGGGCAATGTAATCCAGTACGGAGCTCGCATATCGGATGCTTGGGTTTTCCGTGAATCCGGAGGGTTCGAACCGCGTGTTCGTCAGCTTGTCCACCAAAGCCTTCAGTGGCACACCGTACTGAAGGCCGATCGAGATTGAAAGCGCTAAGCCATCCATGAAGCCCGAAAGTGTGGAGCCTTCCTTTGCTATCTTGATGAAGATCTCGCCTGGTGCTCCTTCTGCGTACATGCCCACAATGATGTAGCCTTCGTGACCACCGACCGAGAACTTGTGCGTAGTGGATTTCCTTTCATCGGGGAGCTTGCGGCGCTGGGCGCGTGCGAAGAAGTCCTGCTGTTCCGGCGCCTCGGCGGCGGGCGGCTGTGCCTTCTGTTTGTCCTGCTCGACAACGGGAGTGGCCGGGGGTGGCATCGGATCGGTTGGAGTCGCTGTTTGCACGTCTACCTCCAGTTCCCTCTCAGCTCACTGCTTCGGCGTTTACAATCGTTGCGGTTGGTGCCGCTAAGAAGTGGGCATGCGAGCAGCCGAGACAACTCGCTCCGTGTGTTGCCGCCTGAACTGCCGCCACAAACAATGGAGGGATTTCGCGCTCCTCTCCCGAACGGGACCAGAAGCGTAGCAACGCCGTGTCACCCTCTCCAGATTGAAGGAACCCATTCACGCCACGAAACAGAACGGTGTTCTCTAAGGGAGGTCGTTTGCCGTGTTCGACCTTTCCCAGTTCGTGCCGCGTGATCAGCAGCTGACAGGTCCGGCCGGTTCGAAACAACTCAATTCGTACCAGAGTCGGAGCGATCACCACGGCATGAACGCCGTTCACTCCGACAGCGTCGATCGGATGCAGATACGGCAAGCGCTCACCGTCGGAGCCGCAGAAGGTAACGTATCGGCCGATCTCACTCGCCGCGCCACCCGATTCGATTCCTCGCACGACATATCTTCGCGCCAAATGTTGGTGCTCAAGGCTTACGTGGCATTGTGCGAAAATCCCTATCCTATCTAAGCGACGGAGCACGTTCCTCGGCAACGTGAGTCCACGATGCGCGAGCAAGTCTTGTTTCTCGACCATATAGGTATCCTCACGCCGAGCGCGTGACAGGTATGGGACAGCCGACAGCTCTACGAATCATTTCCTTCGTACAACCGGCCCAGCAGATGTACTTCCGCGAATCGTCGATGGAGATCGCCAGGTTATCGCCACTGCGGTCTTGGCCAACCTCGGCGCAGGACGGGCATTGCGTCACATAATTCTGGCCGACCTTTCGAACCTTGCTGACATGATCGAGAATCCGGAACTTGTGGTTAGAGGTGTGAACGAACCGTTGATCGGGCGCGTTCCGTCTTCTTTCAAACTCTGGTGGCATGGTCTTGCCGGCTATAAAGCCCCGGAGTTGCTCCCCGCTGACTTTTCGTAGACGGTGCAGGTACGCCATCTGTTTTTCCAGATCGTAGTCTGCCCCGTAAAACCAGTAGCGCCGGTTTGCGCCGCGGTGAATCCCAAGCGGGCCCCGGATCGCGTTCCCGAACTCACCTGTGCGCAACTCGTCATGTTTCGGAAAGATTTCGATCCCTTCGGCTGGGCCAAGGCCCTTGATTCGCATTCCGAGCTTCAGCGCCAGATTGTAGATATAAACTCTGCACTCGCGAGCCAAGGCAGGCTGCTCCATGAAAATCCAAAGGTGACCTCCACGCCGGCTCATTTCGAGCGCCGCCTGCACTTGGTCCCGCTGGAGGAAGTATTGGAGTTTGAGAAGATCTTCCATCGCCCCCGCATAGTCGGCGTCGATGGCAACCCACTTAGACCTCTGTGTGGCAGGGTTAATCGCGTACAGGCCGATCGTAAGCTCGCCTTCCAGATGCCGGCGAACGGTGCGTGCCGTCAGGGTAAGTTGCTGCCCGGTTCCCTTTGCCTTGGGTCGAAAATAGTAGTGACGCCCGCTGTCAGGGCTCGGCCGAAAGGATTGCAACGTGTATGCCCCTCGATTGACGAACAGCCGTTCGTAATCTGCGACAATCGCCGGGCTCGCTCGAATGGGTCCGTTCATGGTTCCTCCCGCGTGCCGCGAGGCAAGATTGCACGCACGTGACCTACCTAAACCCGAGCCTGTCGTTTGTCAAATAAGTGGAGTTGGAGCGGCCAACGAACTGATATGACGTGAGTTGCAAAAGGTGAGGCCTTCATCGCGCGGGATTCAAGCAGGACGCCTTCCCATTTGGAACTCTGTGGCTCGGCGAGGCTGAACGCCTGGTTGAATGATCCAGCGATTTCTGCTTGGGAGGAATTGAGGGTGCTCAACGATATCGAGGAAGTGGCACTCGCGCACGAGCTGGTCGAAGTCTCCCACCGTATAGCCGCCAAATTTCTCATCGTCAAAGTCCAACCACAGCCAAACTCTTGCGACTCGGTCGTACACGTAGAAAGCACCGGATTCCGGGTCTCCCGGAACCATAAGGAATACGAACAAGGCCTTCGGCAACTGCATCCATTTGGCGATGGTCGGGTGCTCGGTCACATCGAGTAACCGGGCTACGGCCCCATCAACCGAACCTCCCACCTCCTCCGGCGCATGCCGAAGGTCGATGATCGGAACCACGTTCATTTCTCCGAACATGAACATCCTCCTTAGACTCGGAATTCAGTCTGCAGCTGTGCTCTGCATCCTATGGCAAAGTTCGGGACGGCCGCGTTAACGGACAACGACCGTTCCGCTAACAGAACCGCTCCCTGCTGCCACATGGGTTTCGGTTTATAGTTTTCTGGTCGCACAAAACGCTGTTTGCTTCGAGGAAACCAGCGTGATGATAGGCGACCGCTTGCGCGTTATGCGCGAGGGGAAGAACATCTCCCAGGTGAGGTTGAGAAGCGTACCGGGTTGTTGCGTTGCTATATCTCCAGAGTGGAAAACGGACACACGGTTCCGGCCGTTGAAACGCTCGAAGAGTTCGCGCGGGCACTGGAAGTGCCGCTCTACCAACTCTTCTATGATGGTGAAGAACCGCTACCTCAACGTCAAATTTCCTCCAAGTGAAAGGCGGCAGCCGGCGACGCGTGGGGCAACTCCGGAAAGAACGCACGCCTTCTGTTCAGGCTTCGCCGGCTTCTCAGCCGCGTGAGTCAACGGGATAGGAAACTGCTGCTATCCATGGCCGAGAGAATGGCGAAGCCGAAGGCCATCCACGCTTAGCTCTGTTGCCGGCTCACCTATGAAGTGTGCCAACCATTGGGCCTCCAGCGCGCCAGTAATTCCGTCCACTGTGCGGGAGGTATTGAGATGTTATAGGGCGCAGAAGTCTTGCGGGAGCCTGCCAGTGAGCTCCCGAGTCGGCGACAGCTCATCCAGGACCCCCACGACCAGCCATGCCCTAGACCCGAGCACGGGCAGAGCCGGAATTTCTTGGCGAAGGTGTAGTAACTTCCGAATTGCCGACCACTCGCCCAGAATCGCCGGATCGCCTCCACACGGATGCGAGTTGCCTATTGGGAACCGTCGCAATAGGATGTGACCTCGGTAGAGAATTCACAGCCGAGCGCGAAATATAGAGTAGCGGCGATCCGCTGACAATTAAGCGAACGATGAGGGCCGACTCCAAATTGCTGACGACCTTCTTCCGCAACCAGGGCGTCTACTTGTTCATCGCTTTCGTGATTAGCGCCATTTTCTGGGCCATGAGCGAGCCCGTACATCCTTTCACCGTCATTTTGTACTCCCTGTGCATCGGTAATTTCCTTTCGCTTCGCCTCCCATGCAATGGCTGCACGCGCTGTACGAAAGGCCGGCTCCTTATGACTGGCTGATCTTCCTGGTCGTGCTGTGCGTCGTGATGCTGCCCGTGTACGCGCTGACGAGCGTAGTTGTCTGGCGCTTCGCTTCGTCTGGTCCGCAATCGCTTGGACAACTGATCGCCACCGGCTGGAAGATGCCATTCCTGATCACTGTCGTCTACGGCGTCATGAATTTTCTCTACAGCAGGACCAGGGCGCGCCTCGAGCGCCGCAATGTCGAGCTGCAGAGCCTGGTCCAGGCGGGCGCCGCTCGGCTGGAAGTCCAGGACGAGGAACTGCAACGGGCGCGGGAGATCCAGGAGTCGCTGCTCCCCACAGTAATTCCCCAGCTGCCGGGGTTCGAGGTAGCCAGCGCCTGGCACCCCGCGCGCGCGGTCGGCGGAGCTTACTTTGATGTCTCAAAGCTCGGCGAAAACCGGCTGGCTATCTGCATCGCCGACGTTTCCGGCAAAGGCGTTCCCGCCGCTCTGCTCATGGCCAACGTGCAGGCGAGCCTGCGCGCATCCATTCGCGACCTGGATAGCCCTGCGCGCGTATGCAGCATCGTAAATGGCATGCTCTGCGAAAGCATCGCGGCCGATAAATTCGTGACCTTTTTCTGCGGGGTTTTGGATGCTGACTCGCACACCTTTCGCTACTGCAATGCCGGCCATCCGTATCCCATGCTGATTTCCTCCGGCGCCGTCCGCACGCTGGACCAGGGCGGCGCCGTTCTGGGCGTTTTCCCTGCGTGGAAATATATGGACTCCAGCGTGAACCTCAGCTCTGGCGACAGGCTGATGCTATTTACCGACGGCATTACCGAAGCCCAAGGGCCGCATAGTGAAGGATTCGGAATGGAAAGAGTCGTCGCATTTGCCGAAGCACATGCGGCGAATTCCGCCGCGAGGATTAATCAGCAGCTGCTCGCGCAGGTAACAGAGTTCTGCGGTGCACAATTTCGGGATGACGCCACCCTGCTCGTGCTGGCGGTAAAGTAGCCGTCGATTATGGGCGTATCACGGGCCACTCGGAACTAAGGTCCGCTGAGACCGGGGTTAACGCGAAACCATCGCACCAGTAGCCAACTCCAAGACGTCAGGTTCTTTCACCGAACATGATCAGAAGCGAGGATGGTAAATGAGCAACCTCCGTTCCCTCAGCCACTTGCGGAACATCGAGGAAGGCCAATGGCGAGGCAATCGCGCGTCAAAGAAAGGCAGACGGCACGACAAACAAACTGTTCACCGGGAAATCGTTGCCGCCTCGACCTGTGCAGCAGCGTGATCGAGAGTCTCCCGAAATCGGAAGCAGTGGGTCGCTGAGTTGCAAGAAACCGGCATCTCCAGAAGCTGGCTGTGCCAATCCTTTACTAGACCGAAGAACACGCGGCACCGGTAGTTACGGAAGAAGCCAGAAATGAACTGCAGCAAGTCATAATTGCAGACCAGGTAGAGCGCTTGGTTCACATGCACCTCGCGACTCAACGAGGCCGCGACGTCCCGGTAGTAGCGCATTGGCTTGGGGCTCCGTTCGTATTCAAGTGCGAAGCGCTGCTCGCCCGCTTGAGTGTGAACGGTCAGGACGGCGTCATAGTCTTTCGCGAAACCAAATCCAGTCAGCTCATTCTGCGAGCGGATCTCCATCGAGCCAATCCAGCGGACAAGCAACCCGGCCCGAAGCACGCTCAGATGAATCTCGTTGAGTTCGATCGCGTGCAGAACACTTCGCGCAGCTTCCTTTCCATTGAACCGGTCACGGCCAACCAAGCAGTACTCCCCCATGCCTTGCAGCAAGGATGCGGCGGTGCTCGCGACGGAGTACACAAGCTCGCCCGTGCAACCGGGCGTTGTGTTGCGCCTCAGAAGCCCGCGGTCAACCAATCTTCGCAGCCTCCAGTCGAGAGACTTGCGGCTCCGCTCACAGTGATTCAAGCGCATGAATTCAAACAGCTGCGAGTGTGTGGCAAACTCCGAGTGGAGGACTTGCCGCAATAGTGGCAGGTCCCGCGACGGGTTGAGCTGGAGAGATCCCGCCGGATAACGCATCTCACTCCTCTCCATTCAAGGACATCAATTGGAGCCGGGCACTCCAAGGCCAGGAGACGAACGGACGGAGGACGAATTTGCCAACATCCGTGCGCAACCAACCTCCAGGGGGCATCAACAGCATTGCCTCCTGTTGCCCACCGCACTCACTGAAGGAGATCAGCAGTGTCCCTTCCGACCTCCATCCCGTTGATCCGACATCCACGTGTCCGACCTCACGCGATCTGGCGACAACCAACAGGTAGTCGGGTTGTTGCGGAGCGGGCAGGATGCGCTTGAAGAGAACCTTGATCTGTCCCTGCCAAGTGCAAGGTTCGGCGCATTCAAAGACACTGTTCAGCATCCGCAGAGGAGCGTTGGGATCAAAACCTCCGACTCCATTGAATCGCGCATGGCCCACGACCTTTGGCCGTGTGCGAATCTTTCCATGGACGGGAACACCTGTTGTATTGAAATAGGCTGCGCGCACGAACCTCTTCGGATCGTTTGGGCCTGCCCCAAACCGCCGACGCCAAACGCTGCCAAAACCAGTAACCGTCACGAGCATTGCCGTCACGAACCTTTCAGCCGTTTGTTTTTCTGCCGCTCGGCATACAGCTCTTCCTGCAGCCGATTGATGTGCCCGACCAACCGCACGCCATCACCGTGTTCGCCTGCGGTTTGGGTCTCGCTTGAGCGTCCGCCGTCGTATCCCGAGCCATTCACCTTTCTAGAGAGCGCGTCGAGCCGCAGGGATAGATCAGAGACAATGAGGAATTTCTGACGGAGTTCTTCCTGGAGTTTGTTTCGGTCCTGCGTTGTGGACTCCAGTTGACTTGTGACGCGCTGCAACTCCGCCTTTAGACGATCGACGTGCGTCTCGCCCCAGCCGGGCCTGCCATCGACTCCTTCTGAGGTCTCCACCGCCCGGTTGCACTGCTCGATATGTTGGTTGTGTCTTTCGATTGCTTCCCTGGCAACCTCGCGAGAATAGAGATCGTGGCTGTAAACGTCAGCCATCATCTCGTCGGTGAGGCGCATCCGGCGGCGGTTGTCCAGCAGCAACTTGGCGCAGGCAGCCATCAGGAACACCGACCAAGCCGTGATGAAAAGGCTGTACCAGAACTGAGGTTGGTTCGCCGTCGCTTCGAGAAGTGCTTCTCGTCGTTCCTCAAGCCAGCGGCCGTAATCGAAATTGCTCGGGTTCCATTTCTTGAGGAGAGCCTCGTACCACGTCTCGCGGTAGGGATATGGCCGTCGCGCCCCTTGCGCTCGCACGCCTGTCGCCGCCAAGCAGAGGGTGATCGCCAACAGTGGACTCGAAACGGCATGTCTCACCTTCCACACGGTCAGCGCCCTCGCCTTGCATAGCGCGTCCCGGAAAATTCAGAACTCTTGAACCGGAGATTCGCACCCTGGGACGTAGCCCGGGACTGCCGAAGCCTTGGATACAGTTCCGGTTCGAAATGGGGGACTCTGACATCGGTGGGCGGCCGAACGTGGAGGTGTGCGTGGAGGGTGCCGCGCGCGTCATCCGTCATCAGGATTTCCATTTGGCCCTTGGGCAGATTCTTGATGTGTTCATCGAGGGAGCGGGTCTCGCGAGCCTCGATATCGACCGCTCGACCCGTCTCCTCATAGCGTTCGAATCCGAACAGCCTCCATCTCTCCATGGACATGTTGCGGCGCGTGACGCGGTGTTCCGCCGAGGCGCGCAGAAAATGCTGCGCTGTTTCCTCGTCGCGCGTCCTCATCGTGATGGTCGTGTTCGGCGCGGACGTCACATCCTCTTTGAACCCGCGGCCGACGTGCATCAACTGAGGAAGACTCTGCATGGAGAAGAGGAAACCTGTGTTCGTGCCACGCGCCGTCTGCAGGATCTGCGGAAAGTTCCTGTAACCGAAGGGCGCGAACTCGTCGAGGACGACGCTGAAGAGCGGCCTGTTGACCCGCTGGCGGTGCGCGTCGCTTTCGTACCTCTTGCCCACCACGAGCTGGAGGTCTTGGAGCAACATTTTGCCGAGCGCGCGCACCGGCTCGGTGTTCTTGTTCACGTTCAACGTCACAAAGAGGATCAGTTCCTGTTCAATTACATCGTCCAGCGAAAGCAGCTCTTCATACGGTCCCGTAATGACGCTTAGCTCGTCGTCGAGAAACGTCATGCACTCGTTCAGCAGTCCCTGGATCTTCGGAACCCGCTCCCGGTCCTGGAACGACTCGTACAGGTTCTTTACGGACATTTCGAAATTCAGCCTTCGTTGCGTGCCGATGTTCTCGGTCTGTTCCAGGCGACGGCTCGCCTTGGCGACCTGCTCCCGCAGGACTTGTTCATCGATGGCCATGACCAGCACGTCATAGAAATTGAATTTCAAGCCCGTGTAGACGAGCACCCGGACAATATCTGCGAGGTAGTTCAACTGGTGTTTGGCAAAGAACTCATCGTGCAGATTGAAGGAGCCGAACACCATGTTCACGACGGGCATGTAGTCCTCATCGCCACAGTAGAACGGGTTATAGCGCACGGAAATGTCCGGGCGGCCGGGGTTAAGCACCCGCAAATCGCGCAGGCGCCCGGCGCGATGAATGTGAGGAAGAAGACTGTAGAAGAATTCCATGTCTCCCTTTCCGTCGAAGATCACCATGGGAATACGATGGCGACTGTCCGGAGGTCCAGTCCAGCGATACAGGTCTTGGGTGATGATGTTCCGCAGGAGCGTCGTCTTGCCCGTTCCGGTCATTCCGACGATGATGCCTTGCATCACCCGAACGCAGTCCGGCCAGAGCCACGGCTTTCCATGCACATCGTAGCCGAGGACAACAGCGTTCTTGTTCCAGGCTTCTCGAGTTACTCGTTCGTCCTTGCGGGGAGAAATTGCGAGCGACGGATGGGGCCACTCCTTCTCGCGACGAGCACGCCCCGTGAGAAGCCGGTAGACAGGCCAGACGACGGCAGCGAGTAAGAGCAGGAAGTAGACGCTGCATTCGAGAATCTGGCGATCCGAGAAGTGATATCGCTCTCGCACGATGTACCATACGAACCAGCCAGCAGCAACGAGCAAAAGGGTGATGAGTATCTCGTAGCTCTCGAACGGAGGGCGGCGTTCGCGGGGTTCTGCGTATGCGGGTCTCATCCTGAATATCCCGACGCGCGATTTCGCGCCTCCCACGCACTTATCACAGAGAGAAGTACAAGAACCAACCCGCCGTGAAGGCAAATAGGCTCAGTCCGAACAGGAATCCGTGCCTTGGCACACGGCGATTACCCGTGTCCACTCGGTTGGGTGGGCACAGCGCGAAGCTCGCAAGCCAATTCTTAAGGCCGATGTCGTGTCGTTGTCGAAAGTAGTCCTTGAGCCATTCATGCGTTTTTTGCGATGAAATGCGCGTCACCATTTCAGAGTACCAACGTAGCGCTGACCGGTCCCGTGGGCCCCGCCAGGAATATCAATCGGACGACGGTAGGTGTCATGTGCGTCAGGGGAAGCTTGATCGCAATGATTCCAGTTGTTTCCTGTCCCCGCTCGACGCGCGGCGAGCGTATTTTGCCTTGGCCTGCCTCGATCGGCGTCGTTCCGCTCGACTTCAGGTGTGACGCAATATCCGGACTCAGTTGGGAGTATTCGAGATCCAAGAGTGACTCCCTAAACCGGGGCGTGTTCAGTTCGACGACCTGGGGGTCTCGGGTGACGTAGGCCCGCTCGCTTCCGTTCCGAATGGCGTACCGGATGAAGATCTGGTCGTCGCGTTTCAAAAGGCTGGTCACGTAGACCGCGACTCGATTTCCTTCTTTTGCCGATCCATACAGACGGACCGGTGTCGCATCGAGCAGCAAGTCTGCCGCAGAGGGATCAGTGGACGCCGCTGTGGCCTTCGAAGGCGGGGGCGGACCGATTACGGCTTGATCGATCGCAAAATCCATCTGGGGCACTCCTCCCGCGGGATCGAGTTCATAATTGAATCGCCCCGACCCGGTCCAAACAAAGAGGTTCGTGGCCACATTCGTATCGGTTGGCTCGACGAAGACCTTGTTCTCGCGCCACTCCACCTTGAATGCCGAGCTGCCCACCGCAACCGTGATCACCGGCTCACTCATCTCAAGGACCGTCAAATGATTTAAGGCTGTTTCGACGTGGATGATCTGTTCCCGATCCGTCCTCTGGACTTCGACCTTCTGCCCCCAAGAGGGACACGAAAGAGCCGCAACTGCTAGAAGAGAAAGGCAAGTCTTGTTCACTTCTCCTACTCCTTCCTATCCTTAATATACGGACTGCCCAGGAGGCCCGAGGCTCGGAACCTCCTGGACAGGGTCTGCTTCAAGATGGAGTTTGGCCTTGCGCGCACGCCGTGCCCGTCCCACTCGCGGACGATCCTTCGCCTCGGGTGTCATCACACGGTCCGCACAAGGTCGATGTTGAGCGTTTTACGGTCGGGCGCTGGCGAATATCGTTGAGCACCAACTTGCCATCGCGGATTTCGCCGGACCCGTACCGCATGGGGAATGGCTGCACACGCTCGATGACCGCGCCGTCCACGAGCACTTCTCCCTTTTTCGATATCTGAAGGAGGAAGATCTTGCGCTCGTGCGTGCCGCCATCCGCGTTGGGGAATTGTTCGACGAGAAAGACGCGGCCTTCGTCGTCGAACTCGATTTCACCATCAACGAGATCGGGAACGGAGACTTCGACCGGATTGCTACCCGTCTCCTCGGCGATTTTGTCGATGATTTCCTGAGGGAAAGCGTGGAAAAGAAGCGAGCCGTTTCCCTTACCCGCACAGATGATTGTGTGCAGGCATTGGCACCAACCTCGCCGATTCTCCCGCTTGCCGTCTCCCCACGCCCGAACGATCGAACGCAAAGCCTGGAACTCTTCGCGGGATCGTTCTTTGTAGGCGTACACGGCGCTGCGGGCGGCGTTGCGGCGCGTGCGTGCTTCGCTTCTCGTGTTTGGATCGTTGCACTTGACCCCGTATTCCGCTGAGGCTTTCGCCAAGGCTTCGTCCAGGGCTTGTTGCTCTTTGATGAGCTTCCCGATCTCCCCCGCATAAATGCGATTCACCAACCGGCATTCCTGGGACATTTCGTGCGTGAAATGCTCGCCCGAAATCAGCCCGTGAAAGTCGGCAATGGGTAGCTTTGCGGAGAAGAAATCTTCCACTTCCTTTCTCGCCAGGTTGTAGAGATATCCGATCTTGTCGGTGGGCAGAACCTCCAGGTGCACCGGCATATCGCTGACCCGCTCCCTGTCTTTCAACTGCAGCCAAGGCGCGGGCGGTACTTTTTGGCGGATCTCGGCGACGAGTTGCTGATTGATCTCGGTGCCCCATTTGAGGCTGTCCAAGGCGTGCTGCAATTCATCGACGAGCTGGTAGGCTTGGTCCAGGAAACCAGCGGCATAACAGGAGGTCTTCAGGTCGGTGATCGAGCCGATCTGATTTCCTTTCGCCTGATTTGCCACCAGCGCCAGGTTCCACCAAGGACTCTGCTTCTTGGTGCGTTTTGTTTTCCCTTTTTCGTGCCACTCTCGGTGAGCGAAGCGGCTTTCGACGAACCGCGGGAAGTGATCGCCTTCGACCACCGCCACGAGGTCAAAGTCGAAGTCTCCGCCGTTCTTCGCCGCCGTTTCACTGTGCAAGGTGAGCGTTCCGTCGAGTTTGATCTGCTGTTCCACGAAATCCACGGCTGCGGACGGCTCCATCGAACAGCCGTTTTGTTCTTCGACCGCTTGCGTCACGAGAGCTGCGGCCTCTTCGGCCGAAAGTCGCGTGAAGGGAAGCAAGTCCTCGAACATGCGGATGGGGTAGCGCACAACCAAGCCCTTCGCGCACGGAACCGAACCGATGGCGCGGTCCAGGGGTATCCAGTCCGATGCGGCTACGACACGGCCTTGATACAGGCCGAGAAAGCCGTCATCAGCGAGGGCAAATCCAGGAAGTTTGAAACCGCCCGCTGTGCAGAGTTTGAAGGCCCACTTCGCAAGCAAGCGGTTCAATGCGTTGTTGATGTAGGGGTGTTTGATGAGATAGCCGCTCGAATCCACCTTGAGCACAGCCTCGACAACGGTATGCTCAGCGGAGGTGTAGTCGGATTCGTTCGACTCTTCCCAAGTTTCTCGCGCGTGAGACGCTCCCAGGAGCGCGATGATCTCGTCGTACTTCCCGTTCTCGCATGCAGCTCGCAGCTTACGTGCCTGCTCCATCGCGAACGGCGCGATTTCGAGCTGAACCGACTCCCAGGGCGCGTGTTCGACCAGCGTGTAACTACTGTGCAGTTCGAGCGTCCTTGAAACCTCCCGGATGCCAAATACGACGGGGCCACGGTAGGTTCGAACCTCGATCTTTGGCTTCCGCCAATGCAGGAAGTCGAGGAACCGCGAGGATTGCTTGTACTCGGGTTTCACACACGATTCCGGCAAGATGATGTCCGCCCCGAGCTTCTCGGCGACATCGTCCGGCATCAGCTTGCACCCTCCTTTGGCTTGTGTGTTCTCAAACGCCAGACGGAACTGGTAGAGACGGTGTGCGGGCAGGCGAAACCGCCCAAACACGGCCCGCGAAATCCAGCCCCGGCAGTCGTTCGTTCCTAGTGTGCGGTCCTTGACCACCATCACTCGCGCATCCGGCAACTGGACCCGCTGTTTGCACGGCGAGACCAGAATCCCGAAGTAGGTGATGGCTGCCTCCGGCCACTTGCGGAAACGCTCCGCAATCGCCGGTTCGTAGCGTTCGTCCACGGCGTAGAACTTTCCGCTTTTTGCCGAGGCGCTGGCACCCACGAGCCTGAAGCGCACACCATCGAAAACGAAGGCCCTCATCGATTTCTGGACTTCATTTTCCTGGTGGTCTTCGAGCTTCCCGGGCGGGATATTGAGACGTGCGACGCGAATGCCGGGATACAGACCCTGGAGAAGCGTATTCTCGAGCTGCTCTTGATGGGTCAACCTCGGCAATCGCTGTTTCATCTGTCCCAACTCGTTGATGTCGACCGTAATCACCGGCATTCCACTATTCATTTCAGTTGGCATTTCTTCTCCTTATTTTCTGTTCGGCAAAGAGCAGACAAGGAGACCCGTGCCGCCGGTCTCTTCGCCGTCCTGAGCCGAAAACGAGGTAAGGTTTCCGGTCAGATTCGCGAAGAACCGGACCAGATCAGCTGTTCATGGGCAGTTCAACGTCTTCCTTCTTTCGTTGCTGCGCTTCCTGCTCCTTTGTTTGTTCAGCAACCACAAACCAGGAGTTTTGCTGGCTCCCTTTCCGTGGGTCCGGTCGGACACACTTCCAGCGAGCCGAGCACTGATCCACAATCCTTGGAGCTTGTGGACAGCTCTCGACAGACCTGCTTCCGTCTGTAAAGAAACTCTTAGCTAGCCCGCCTTTGGCGCACTCCGAGCGGCTTCGCGCCCGAGCTGCGGTTTCTTGCCCGAGAAATCCGCAACTCCTCGCCACTCGGAAACAACAAAGTAGTTCAATCCTGTCTTCAGCGATTCGACGATTGCCTCCGGCTCTCCTGAGAACTCCTTGCCCAGCTCAGGAGTTCCGTTGGCGCTCCCAGGCTTGGCGAGAAAGAACCGCTGTGTCTCCCCGCTACCCGGCGCCGCCATTCGCGGTTTCCGAGTGCCGCGCGTGCCGCCGCTCGCTTGCCCGCCTTTTCCTTCCGCCAGAACCTCTGTCGCACCTACTGTCACGCTCAAACCCTCCTTTCTCTTGTTTCGCCTAATCCGGGGCACGCCTCACGACGCCGGGACTTTAATGGCTGTCTCCGTCGAGATCGCTCCTCTGGAGCAGGCCGGTTTTCCGGTCGCCCACCATCTGTTCTTCCTTGTACTCGGCCACCAGAAGGCCGCTGGGGTTTGTTTCGGAACGCTCCGTCTCGACCAGGCGCACGTTATACCTGCCGACGATCTGATCCGTCGCCTCTGTCTGGTTCTTCACTTGATGGATCTCCTTGACGCCGAAAACCGTGTAGGTCCACGGCGTGCCTTTCACGCGCTCAATCGAGCGGATCTCGAAATCGGAAATCATGTGGTCGCTGCGGATCTTTCCGACCGTGTCCTCGTCCCGCAGTTTGTTCATCGTGTATAGACGGAGATTCGCCGTCATCATGTTCAGAGCTTCGGCGAGGTTCCTATCCACGGAGTCGGGCGTATACGCCAGATATCGCGTAAGAAACTGACGCACAACAGCTCTGCCTTCGATGTCATTCGGGCCGGCTCCTTGGGGTGGATCGGGGGGTGAGGCGTCGACCGAGAGATTGAACGGCGCCGCTTTCGCAGTGTGCGGACCTGCGATAAAGAAGGCATTGCCGTCCCTGTCCACACGGATGACCGTCGGGGGTTGAATGCGAACATAAATCGCAAATCCCAGAGAGGCCAGTGCAAGGACAGCGAAGATCATCGCGAGCAGCATGCTTCGGTTGGCGTAGGCCCGAAGCATGCCATCGTGTTCGTAATACTTGCTGTAACGGGCCATCTCCGGAACCACGTGATCCTTCTGCTTCATTCCCTATTCAGCTCCTTTCAGTCCTCGATATGCCGAACCGAGCGAGTAGCCGACGTACCAAGCGACGGCATGCGGTGTATTGAAACCACGATACTGGCCAGGCCTTGAGGAGGCACGCCATGGTGAGGACGCAGCGCTGCCATCTAGGGAATTACCAGACGCTTGGCCGGCCGCCGCCCCACCGTATGCAGGTGCTGGCGATGTCGAGGCAGATGTAAGGGCCGGGATCGAAGTTCCCGGAGATGCGGTTCCTCCTGCGGAGGTCGAGTACGCAGAATCTCTCAATGAAGCAACGACCGGGAGACTGGCGGACGCCGGCGCCGCCGCTGGCGCCGCCCCCCCCGAAACGGCTGCCATGGCGCCTTCCCCGGCTCCGATGAAGGACGCCGCGGCCATGCCGGCAACCGCGCCCGCTGCCGTCGTCATTGCACTCACGAGCGTCATCAGGGTACTTCCAACGTCCCCGTGCACAATCCGGGTGGCCATGAAGGGAATCAGGACAATCGAGAAGGAAAAGATGCTGGCCGTCAGGGCCAGCAGAATCATTTGGCTCGAACCAACAAAGCTGTTAAGCACGCCATTGGCGTTGAGCACAGCGTCGATGCTGGCAAGGTTTACCGCCGACATCAGGACTTGGAGAATTGCGTAAATCAGTCCCCAAGCCTGGAAGGTCAGCAGGTTCACAAGATAGGTTCGCGACAGTTGGCTGAGCCCGCGGCTCGGCAGCAGAGCAAGAACGAACGGACCGGTCACGTAAAGTATGGAACCGTACATCGCATAGAAGATCGTGAAAATGGAATAGCAGACCGGGAAAATCACAAAGGCTCCGAGGATCAGCCAAAGACTGATCACACCCGATGCGAGGCCTGTAACAAGATTCCACAGGGAAGTGTTTCCGTTTGACTGCCAGTACTGCGCCAGTTGGCTCATCCAATTGGAGAAAACGTCTCCTACGCCGGTCGAGTTGTAAATGAAGTTCGCGACGGAATCGAACGTTCCGTTCACGTCGCGGAACACGGTCCCGTAGCTCGCAAACACCAAGCCGAGGATGAGGTACTTGATTCCCGATACCGCAAGCATCCGGACATCGCCGCCCGCCGCAAAGGCCTGGTAGGCGCTGTAGAGGAAGCTCAAAAGGAGCATGACTCCGGCAACGCTCAGCACAGCACCCGTCACATTGGCGCTGTCGATGCCGTTCAAAGCTGTTTGGAACAGTTGCTGAAAATAAAACACGGGTCAGGGCCTCTTCAAGATGTTGTATATCTGCTGCCGGATGGCATTCGAATTGGCTGCGCCGGTCTTTACATTTGCGCTTTGATCGGCAAGGTCGACGGCGCGCACGCGCATCAGGTCAGCGGTCGCAGATTGCGTGTACGCGTTCGCGCGAATCAGCCAGGCATCCGCTTGCGCTTCAATGATCGGTGCGCTTCCCGGTGCTGCCGTTGCGATACTCTGGTTGATCTGGTCGGCCGCTTGTAACTCGAGGTCCGCCAAAGCATCAATCTCGATCGCTCTCTTCATCGCCGCCTGTGCTGCGGCGTCGGTCATATCCACCACATCCCGCGTCTCGGGCGAGGCCGCTGTCGTGTCCGGCACGGCTCCGTACACCGCCACATACTGTGTGGTGGTCTGAGCTATCTGATGGGGATCGCCCGAGAGCAGGTTCTGTTCGAACTGCTGCGTCGCCGGCAGGGTCGCGCTATTGACCGGAAGGCGCATGACTCCCTCCATTTGTGCGAAGATGCCTTGCATGCTCGCCACGAGCGAACGGGCCCGATTGATGAGCTGCTGTGGCCAGACGACCGCCTGCTCGAAGTTCGAAACGTCCTGTTCGATCGACAGGATGTCATTCAAACCAGCGCCGATGACTGTGCTCAGCGTGTTCCCGATCGTGTTAAGTCCGGCCGCCATGATCGCGCAGCACGGATCAAGGAATTGGCTCTTCACAGGTTTCGGCGCCATTAGGACCAGCACCAGGAGCAGGCCGACCGTGCGTACCTTATGCCGCCACCACCACATGCATGCTCGCTTTGCACCCTGCATGACCCTATTCATCAACGTTCTCCTTCCTTATCGCTCCTTATCGCTTCTGCAGAAGCTTCAGAATCTGCGTGCTCACATCGCCTGTGATGGTGGCTCCGCGTTTCCGGAGCGCGTTGTCGTGGGCCAACCGTGCCGCTTCTTGCCGCAATTCGGCCGCGAGCATTTTCTGGGTGAGTGCCTGGCTCTCGATGCTTGCCGTGACGGCCGTCACGGTGAGGAAGGGCGCGGATCCCGGTGCTGCCTGGCTTGCTTGGTCTTCAATGTCATTGGCTGCCTGGAGCGTCAGGTCGCCGGCGAAATCGGTTTCTTTAAGAGTTTTCAAGTTGTCCATCGCCAAAGCGTCGTCCATATCCATCATGGCGCGATCGGCCGGGCTGGCGGCGGTGGCTGTGGGAATACTTCCAAAGGCCCTGCCGAACGATGTGGTGAGCGTCGCAAGATCGTTCGTCTGGTGATTGCGCATGACGTTTTCGAGTGCGGCAGGATTCCGGAGAGTGGCGCTATTGAGGCGGATGTTGAAAATGTTCTGCATTAAACTCCGATAGCGGCTGATCATCTGCGTCCCGAGCGCCCTCGCTTGGTTGATCAACGCGACCGGCCAGATCGCTTCCTGGTAATACTTGTCGATTGCGCTGCGGATCTTATTGATCGCCGCGAGGGCCGTCTGGATCTTGCCGTTAATCACGTTGAGCACGGATTGAATGGCCGTGATCAAGCTCGCTTGCGCTTGAGCCGGTGGAGGACTCGCGAGTGCCGCCGCCAGCACGCCCGCTAAGGCCAGGGCAAGCAGTTGCCGCCGCGTTCTCGCGGCGATTGCTCCGTAGCCAAACAGGACGAACAAGAATCCGAGCAAAATCTTAGTCAGTACAGCCATGGTGACTCCTTCCACAGGTGACTTGGATGGGGCAACAAGCGGGTGAACCAATCGGCCAACCGCGCCAACACATCGGCGAAGAACGGCAAGGAGGCCAGTGCGAGAACGACCAGGACCACACACACGGCCATCGCCAACAACCTCCGCGAGCGGGCAGAGACCGTGAGTGCCAGAGTTTTCATGGCACTTCTCCCGTTACAGCTCCCGAGACCTCTTCGGGAAGCGGCGGAACCTCGGCCAAGCCGTGAGGGAACTTCCGAGCCAAGTCCTGATACACATCGAGCAGGGGGCGATCTGCCAATTTGTTCAGGACCCAGGCGCGGTAACGCTTTTCTCTCGGAAACGTCGTCGAGACCCAATAGTCGACCGCTGTGGGAGCGATTCGGATGGTTTGGGTTGTTTCCGCCTTCTCTCCCAGGACCAACAACGCATCGGCGCTTTCACCCTTGCGGGGTGCGCTGAAGCGTTTCACTTCGTTTAACGCCACAGGATTTAAGAACAGGTGGTTGACGAGCGGCGTCATGTCCCCCGGCTGCTGCCCGATGATTTTGGTGCTCGCGTTCTTGAGGATGCCCGGCCCGTGCTCACGGGGCCGAGACTCCGTGCCCACAAAGTCCTCGACCGTCTGGCTGATGCCCCAGACGCTGGCGTTTCTCTTTCGCGCCGTGCGGAAGAGTTGAACGACCTCGGGAGCGAGGGTCGGCGAATCGAGCAGGAACCAGCACTCATCGAGAACGGTGATGCTCGGCTGTTCCGTCCTTCCGCTGGCGCGCGAGGCGACGGCATTCGCAATCAGCATGCTCATCGCCGTCTCAAGCCTCGGATCCGAACTCAAGCCTTCGACGTTGAAGAAAAGCCAGCTGCTATCGAGCCGCATCGTCGTGTGCGCATCGAACAGCTTTGCGTAAACCCCCTTCTCCCCGGTCCACGAACGCAGCTTGATCGCTGCCAAACGTCCTTCATCGATCGTGCGCTGCATCTTCTCGTCGTCGCGCCACTGGGCCAGTTCCTCCCGGAGATCGTTGAAAGTGGGGATGGGATTCGAGTAGCGAATGGCGCAACGTTTGTAAGTCCGGCCGATGGCGTCGCTCAGAAGGTTGTCGACGAGCGAGTTATCCGAACCTGGGCTGTCGCCGATCATGTGGCGCGTCAGATTCTTGAGGAACGCGATCTTTTCTTTGTTTGGCGCTGTTTCTCCCGCCGGCAAGTCCCAGGGGTTGAGCGTCTCGGCCCCGTCGAGCTTCACGTCGATGGCGCGCCCGCCCATCAAATCCACCAGGGGCCGGTAGGAATCTCCGCGCTCGATGATCGAAATTTGGGGGTTGGCGCGTGCCATCATGAGCAGACACAACTGGGCCATGAAGGTCTTCCCGCCGCCGCTCTTGGCCATCATCAGCATGTTGGCGTCCCCGAGGCTTGCGTCGAACGGAGAGAACGGGACGAGTTGCCGATAGGGAGTTTCAAACAACATCAGGGGTGAGTGCCGCGTTCCCCGCCATGGCATTTCGACCGGCAAGAGGTCGGCAGCGTTCAGGGTGAGGAGATCCAGTTCCCGCCGATTCTCTCCTCCCATGGCGGGAAGGCCCGCGAAGAAAAGACGCTTTTGAGCCAGCGTTTCCGGGATACCTCTCCCGCCGTTCATCCGAGCGATCGCGTGCAACAGTCGCTGGCGCCGGTTCGATAGGATGCGTTCCGCCTCCTCCCGCTCCGTGCGATTCCGGCTCGGCCGAGACGTCCGCGTGGTCACGATCAGGCTCATTTGACAGGCCTTCAAGGAGCTTGAGATCAAGTCCTGCAGAACTTTCACCAGCTGATGCTCGGCCACTTGCGCGTCCACGTTGATGCGGAAGCCGCCGTGAAAATCCCGTTGAGCCGCGAGCATCTTGCGCAACCGGCTCTTGTACTGCTTGATCGATTTGTTCTGGTCAGGAAGCGTGACCTCCGCATTGATGACCAGCGGGCAATCCATCACCACGAGTTCACGCAGAATTCCAGGGAAAGTGGCGTCCGGAAGGTCCTTCAGGCTGATCCAGGAGTACAGCAGGCCGCCGACCTTGAGGTAGTCGTCCTGCTCGTCCTCGATGTTCACGTTCGCCATCTGGCTGCGGGCGCTTTCCCGCCAAAGTGACTCCCCGGACGGACGGTAAGGCAAGGTGTCGTCGCCGAGTGGCTGGAGGGCCCGTTTGACTTCGAGGAAGATGTCCTGGTGGCTCATACGGCGCATCGACATGCCGGTCGAGCCGAGGGTGGCTTCAACACCGGCGAGCAGACTGTTGAACTCTGCGATGAGCTCCTCGTGCTCCCGCCGCGAGCGCTCGATGCACTTCTTGGCCGAGAGACTGGAGCTTCCGCTCGACCTCATCTTTCGCTTCCACTCAAAATCAGGCGACTCGTGGTGAATCCGCGGATTCCAGATAAAGTACAAGTGGAGAAAATGCTGCAGGTAAAAACCGGCTGACTCGCGGCCTCTCCACATCTCCACGTGAAGACGGTCGAGTTCGCGGAGGATGGGGCTCTCACTGCGCTGCTCGCGCATGTAGCGCGATATCAGGTCGCCTGCGCCTTCGGCAATTTCAAATCGCACTTGCATGCGCATCGACCGTTCGGGCAACGACCGCACCAAAGCCTCAAGCAGTCCCTTGATGCGATTCCTTCCTTCGTCGCTGGCGTAATACGACTGAATTCCGCTCACCTCATAACCAGCGACCAACGAGCCATCGACTTGGACTGCCACGTTTTCGAGCAAGTCCCGGATGCGGAGTTGCTCGCATAAGGGCGGCGCACTCAGGGACTGCTCGTACCGTTCGGCGGTCAGCGGCATTACGAATCTCCCCCGCGCAGGTAATCGCGCGTGAGCTCCCGGTCCCGCTCAAGAGCGGAATACACATGGGGCTTCACGTGGAACATCACCCAGTCCTGGATGTACCCGCGCTGCTTGCCGTATTTGAAGAGCATGAGCGCGGGAATGCTGAGCACCGGGACGACATACTCGAGGACCATGTTCATCGGCAGGCCAAACATGTTGCGGTGCAGAAATCGTCCAAGAATATTCGCGACGACCGCGAGCGCCAGAATGGCGAAGAGATCTTCGGCTTCGAGGCCGATAAACGTGACGCGCGTCCGAAGATTGCGGTACACGGGTGTCACTTCAAGAGCCATTTCTTGTTCTCCTACTGAATTCCCGCTGTTCCGTGGGCAACAAAAAACTCGGCAAGCCGCACGAGTCCCGACAAGAGCAAACAAAGTCCCGCCGCCACGAAGTGCCGGAGCCATCCTTCGGCGGGATGAACCCGGGTGACGATTCCCATGCGCAGAGCGCCCGCCGCAACCTGGATTCCGGCATAGACGGGCATCAGCACATTGCAAATCCAATCCACCAGGCTTACGAGCGACATCCAGTAGGCGTCGGGATCGTTCCAGGCTCGCTGGGAGGCAAACGTTTCCATCGCGCGCAGCAGGCCCGAAGCCATGAGGCAGAGGAAGCCTCCGTACATCGCCGCCGCATAGGACTCCGAACGCGAGAACCGCAGGATCGCGATGGCGAAAAACAGGCCCGCCAGAGTCGGCAGAATGACGTTTCCGGCCCAGTTCGTCAGGTTCAGGATTGCGCTCGTAAACGACATTGGGCCTTCCTATGCTTCCATGGAGAGAACCAGTTTCCAGATTCCTGAAACGCACAGCATGGCGAGGGCAACGGCCACCAGGCGCATCGCTGGCCGCTTGGTTGCAAAATTAAGAATCGCGCCAACGATTGCGAGCCCTGCCGCAATCGGCATGATCGTTCCCGCCAAGTAGTTCCAGAGACTGTCGAGAATGTCCGCTGGGGCGTACTGGGTTCCGCTGTCGTAGCCTGCGATCAAGGTGTACGTGGCCTGGACACCGAGCAAAAACATCGCGGCCAAGACAGAAGGCAAGGGATGCCCTCCTGAAGCTGTGTCCAGAATGGCGCGCAAGACGAAATAGGCGGCGACAGTTGTCGCGATGCGGCTCACGATAAAATTCGTCACAAAACTCGACACGTCCGCCTGAAACGAGCCGAGCCAAGAAGTTCCAATGCCACCTGCCGGGACTTGTGCAGCCACTCCAAATGAAGAAAACCATCCAAGCAGAGGCACGAGCGACACGAACAGGACCGCCCAGAACATCCATTTCGTGAAGTTTCCGCCGATCAGGAATGTGGTTCCACCCTCACGCCTCAGACTGATTCCTGCAAGGACGAGAGCGACGAGGGACGCCGCTGGCGCGAGATCGAGGAGCACCTGGATGATGTCGTTCAAGAGTTGCGGAACAGCCATTTTCTTCTCTTCCTCTCGTCCTTTTTCCTGCGCTTCGGTCCCTAACCGCAAGTAAGAGCAGAGTTGGCGGGTGCCTCAATGCTGTACTTCTCCTTGCCTGAGGTGCCCGCCGCCTCCGCTGGGGGGGTGCCTCTTCTCAGTTCACGCCTGCGGCTCCATTGGTGATCCAGAACTCGATCAACCGCGTGATTCCAGAAACAGCGAGGAGTCCCGCTGCCGCTGCGAGCCATCGGCCAACTCCGCGTCCGTGGAGCCAGGACACAACGGCGCCCACAACCGCGCCGCCCGCTCCCACGGGGGCGATGACGTTCCCGATCCAGTTAATGAAGTTCAGGAAGGCGCCTTCGGGCTGAGCCGCGGTCTGCCCTTGAACGGCCACATTCGTTGCCGGCTGAGTACCGAGGTTTTGCGCCCAGAGGAACTGGCCAGCCAAGATGAAACAGATAGCAGACACGACCAGGGCTCGTCGTCCCCATGCCTCGTTTACGCTTACCTTCATAGAGTTCACTCTCCTTTCCGCATCGCCGCTTCTGCCCGGAAAATGCGCCGTCGAAGAGCGAGCCGAGTGCGGGGAACCCTAAGACCAGTTCCTTGGTTTGTCAAAAAAGTGGGACGTGAAAAGGATTCGGTCAGATGCGGGGAGCAGCTGGCAGAAAGCAGAGGGCAGATATCTCTGTGAGGGTATCCATGAATATGGATTCTGGGAGAGACTGCGTGGAATTTTCGAGAGAGTTTCCCGACGTGAAAAAACGATCGGTCTAATTCATGGTCCAGTCTTCCGGTTCGACCTCGATACGTACTTCGAAGATCCCGGCCTTTTGCAGCGCGCTTCTCCTTTCCTCGATATACGCTTCGTCGTAGGCACTCTCCAGCGTTTCCCCGAGGTCGGCGAGAGCCGCTTCGATTCTGGCGAGTTCGGCGGCAAACTCGGTCTCTTCAACTCCAAACTTTTCCCGGCAGAGGTAGCAGCGTCCACGGTCATCCAGATTCAGATAGATCCGGGCGATACCGTGCTTGTACATGTTGATCCCGTTCATCCTCCCCATGAACATAAAGCCGGCGCAGCGCTTCTCGCCGACCTTATCGACCAACGGCTTCCAATTCGGTTCCATCCCTTGCTCGGCCTCACTGCTGTGGCACTGGTTCTGCCGCCGTTCGCCCACTCCCTGTTTGCGGATACATCGCGCTCAGCTCCTGCCGGAGTTGCAACAGTTGGCGGAGTTCGTCCGCCGACGGCAGAGGTGCATTGTTTGCCTGCTCCATAGCGGCCGGTTGCGTTTGCGCTTGGGGCCGCACCGTCCCGTTTTCCATCACGACATAAAACCGAGTGTTACCGGGCAGGGTGACCACAATGTTTTGGTTGAACGTAAGATTGTTCAATTCCTGATCGCCCGCAATTCCAATATTGGTTGCGATCCGGTCCCGCAGAAACGCGCTCTCGGAAAGAGGTGCGCTTAAACCACCTGATCCAACCAGATAGGTGGCGGCTTGCCCAAGTCCCGTGAATGTGCGCACAAGGAAGTTCGTTCCCGTCTTTTTCCCGCTCACCGTGCCCTTGAGAGGCCCGCAGGTCAGGCTCATGGCCGTGGCTTCCATCTTTCCCGTGGTCCCATCCGGCATTTGGATCGCATGGAAGCGAATTTCCACATTGCCCGATCGGTCGGCTTGCTGGAGACTGCCGATTGCTTTCGCTCCTGCCGGCACGACAATTGCACCGTCTCTCTCGTAGTTGTACTCAATGGCCGCCACGACCGGGTCTTTGACAGCGGTGGTCACCACGGATTCAAGCCGGGCGACCAATTTCGTTCCCGTGGGCAACGCCAACGTGGGAGCTTCCTCTGCTTCGGCGGGAGTGGCTCTTATCCCGCTGTTGGGGGGAGTATTTTGTGCGCTCCGCACAAATACCAGAGAGGGCTTGCGCAGATCATCTGACTCCGATTTCGCTGACGAAGGCGATTGGGCCCCTCGCTCGCGAGGCAGCGCATCGGAGAAATCGACTTGCCCTAGCGCGTACGGGGCTGCTTTCCCTGGAACAGCAGCGGCTGCGAGCCGTGGTTGACTGTTCGAGGACGAACGGACTGGCCCTGCCGTCCTATCGATGTCCTCGGCGGTGACGCCGTTTTTGCCTCCGGCATCTGTATGTCCCGCCTGAGCGCTCAGCATGGGTGTTACCGATCCTGCTTGGGCGGTCGATTGCTGGTCTCGAGTGAGCCGTTGACCCAGATGGGGAGTCCCTGGCGGTCTCGCATGCACGGATTTCCGCACGCGGTTCGGAGAGGAGAAGACACCCAAGAACAGCAGCAGAACGGCAATAGCCGCTCCCGCAAGGAGAAACAGCGAACGACTATGATCCCGGCCCAGCCCGCTTCGATTCGTTGGCCTGTTTTCGCGCCGCGCCCTATCAAATGCCTGGCGAAAAATCTCCCGCCATCCAGGCCGAGCATCATCTTCCAGGGACTGCACTTCTTCTCCGTCCACCTTCTCAAGAGAGTCACTGTTCCTTCGCTCAGTTTCCTCTGCCATTCCGCTCCTCCGATGGCGTGCTTACCCCAAATCCGATCGGGGCTAGGGCGGGACGGTCCACTGCTCCCGATTCCGCCACCTGCAACAACAGTGTTTCGTTTGACAGCTTGTACGGCGGACGCACGAACACTACAACGCCGTCCGCGCGCTCGCCAATGCCAAGACGGCGCGGATTCAGCCGAAAATCCATGATCGGCAACTGTTCCGCAGTCGACCACTTCTGGTGGTGCACGACCCTTCCTGAGGCTGTTCGTCCGCCGAGTTGCACCTGCGGCGGCATCAGCAAGATCGCGTGCCTGGTCGGATTCACGACCGAGAACAGGACAATCACTTGCTCCCCTCCATCGATTACGCAGCTCACACCGGCGCGTACGCGATCCCTCGAGGCCGATTCTTCACCGACATGCTCGCCGTATAAAGCGGGCAACGGAGCGTCCTTCTGCTGCTCAAGAAGCCTGTCCAGGTTGGACCCTTCGACTTCGCCGGGGGACAAATGGGTTTCGTTGGAGAGGGAGACTGAACTTCCCGCCGTGGAAGGCAGCGCACTTGTGCGAGCCGGGACTGTCCGTACCGCTTGCGTTCCATCCGTAGCACTTTCTCTGCTCTGGGAAAGAGGAACGGTCGCTCCAATCAGCGCGAACGGAAAGCCAGAAGGACTCACAAGAAAACCGCGGGAAACCTCATATTTCACGAGGAAATCGACGGTTCCAAGATCCGGCAAGGTATTACCATGGTTGACGAGCAACAGGCTCACTTCGTGTCCGGTCACTGTAGAGATCAGGAGATTCGTTTCACTCGCGGTTTTCGAGAGGGCCTTGACGAAAACAAGTCTGGGTTCCCGGTCGGAATGCTCGACTTGAAATCCGGATGGATCGCCGACCACGACTGAGTTGACTGCGTCGGGCAACCGAATCGTGGTGACAAATCGCGCTGCGACCTCGACGACGGTCACTTTCCCTTCCGTTTCGGTCTTGGTCAGCACTCGTGGCTCGACCTGAGAGACCTGTGCCAACGCTGTGCTCCCAAGGAATAAAAGGCACAGCACGGAAAGACTACGAGCCATCTTCATCATTCGCCTCCTGAAGGCGTCGACACACGCAGGATGGCGGGGTTCTGTCGAGCTTTAACACGCAACGTGTGATAGACCCGCGCCACTCGGGTCACGTAGACAAAAACCTCTGGCGACGAATATGCCAGCCCCCGCAAAAGGATCGGGGACTCACCGGTGTAATAGGCCGCCACCACGAGGCGCAGGTCCCCGCGAAACAGGTGAATCAGCCATGCGAGATATGCCACCCCGCCGCGAACGTTGTCTTCAATATCGAACCGGTTTCGCACCCCGAAGCGGACAGCAGTAGCGGGCATGAGCTGCATCAACCCCGCCGCGCCTTTGCTTGAAACGGCGTAGGGATTCCAAGCCGATTCGATCTGGATGATGGCATCCACAAGTTCTACGGGTACGCCGTATGCCGAGGCATAAAAGGCGGCGCATTTCACGGACCGCTGTCCGACGCCTGCCGGTTCTGCCCCCTGCGCGACTGGGGCTGCAAGGGCAGCCGCGAACAGAATGGCTTGTGCAACGACTTTCACTGTTCAATCTCCTGAAGCGGCCGCGGCAGCCGTCAGGGCCGCCTGTCGCAGTTTGTCCCGATACATCTTCGAATCGACGACCAGACCCTCAAACCCCTCGCGCAGAAGCAATCGTCCGCGGTCGCCTTCCGTTTTCGCGAGCAACGGCAACAGAACGTCCCTTTGTTCGGGCCGGATTTCTCTAACGCCCAGGATGTCGAGCGCTTGCGCGAGAACGAGCATTTCAGCGATCGACGGAGGCTTCTCCAGGTTCCAGCCGCGCAGAGCATGTGCCAAACCCGCCATTTGACCGAGGAGAGCTTTATCTTGATTCGCAGCCCTCGCTCGGAGAATCTCAACTTCCCGTTCAACGGTCGGGTACTCGAACCGCAGATACAGGCACCTCCTACGCAACGGGTCGCCGAGACGCCTCTCTTCGTTTGAGCTCAGCACGACGAAAGGTACTGACTCCGCCTTGATCGTGCCCAGCTTTGGCACAGTGATCTGCCATGCGCTCAAAATCTCGAGAAGCAGCGCTTCAAAGGCATGGTCGACTTTGTCGAGTTCGTCGATCAGCAATACGCATGACCGGGACTTGTAACGCAGCGCCCGTACGAGCGGGCCTTCCGCGAAAAAGTCGATCGTGTGTAGCCGGCGTCCGATCCATTCCCAGTCTTGTCCCAAAAGGTCTCGCTGCGTGTCCAGATAGAGCTTTTGCAGGCCCTCATCAAACTTCCCAATGGCCTTTTCCTCGGTGATTCCGTCGTAGCATTGCAAGCGCTCTACGGTGGCGCCTGCTGCGGCAGCCACCGCATAAGCGAGTTCCGTCTTTCCGCAGCCAGGCGGTCCCTCCACCAGCAGGGGTTTTTGCAGCTTCGCGGCGAGATACACGACCTCGAGAATCACAGGATCGATCACGTACTGGGCTTCGCGCAGGCCCGTTGCGAGTTTGTCGACCGACGCGAACACGATTCCACCTCCCTACGGCTGCGGGAACATAACCCAAGAATTTCGTGCGTGCACTCGGCCGCCTCGCCATCCGCACGTAAGACCAGACAATGAAGCTCCCAGCAACATCGAATTCGCGCCGATATCGCCTGCGGATTCGATCTGCAAAATCACTTGCAAGTACTTCGTTCGACGAACAATGCGCTGCACGTAAGCGGAAGCGTGAAAGGGATACCCCTATGAGCGGCCTTGCTGCCTGGGATTTTTCAGCCAGTTGGAGGCTTCATGACTAGCGTACCGGCGTTGCCGGGGAAGCCAGAAAATCGCCGCGGTGGAAGCTCTCGGGGCGAGCTTCGGCTGCGAGCTCTTCGGGCGGACGAGGCCGTATCCGGACTTCCCGGTTTCCGTCGTCGGGGCGTCCCGGAACTTTCTTCCGCCAATGGCCCATTTCATGGCTAGCTTTGTCAACAATGTCAGCTCCTCGATTGGGGGCGGTCGGTTGGGCACTCAGGGGTTCCGCGACATGAAAATCGTGCCAGTCCTGCGTCTCATGGCTATTTCTCGTCCGGATCGCTGCTTGATCGGTCGCCTGATTCTCTGTAGTCTCAACTCGTTTGGCGACTCTGACGGATGGCTTCCTGGAGCAGCGTGTGCATGCAACACCGCAAACCGCGGAGCAAGCGCGGTTTTCAAAAGTCGAACTGACGGCCCAGGTTCTCGCCAGCCGCCATGCGAAAAAACAGCTACTCCGGATTCCTTGGGGCCGATTTCGCACGGCTTACGAAGAGTATCCACGGTGGCTGGCCCTATCACTCTGGAGCCGGACCATCATTGCCACGCAGGGCCGCGCTCCTTCGGAACTTCTTGAGACAATCCGGGAACGCTGCCCTGGTTTTCTCGACAAGCACAAATCGTTGAGCGACCCGCACCTGCTCGCCTTCGGTCTTCTCGAATGGGTCCACAACACGGTCTTTGCCTGCGCGAAGCGGCAGGGCTGGCTCGACGCCCTGACCTTTTACGGAGTCAGGCATATCGGTGCGCAGGCAGTGTGGGCGTTCTGGGAACGTTGCGAAAATGAGCGGAACAGAGCCGCGCCGAAGACAGTTCCTCACTTTGAGGAGTGGCGACAGCGTGCCTTGGAAACGAAAATCTGCGGCGCGGTCACTTATTCAGATATGGCGCTGGCCGTTGAGGAATATATCAATTGGGAGGCGACGGCTCAGTGGGTCCATCCTCTACTCGCTTCCGGTGTCACACTCCCCGCGCAAGTTGTCTCCGAACTAAAACGCAGACTTCCACGTGCCTCCTGCCGCCTGGAGTCCACGCCGGCAGAGGGAAGATCTGTACACTGGCGATCCGTCATCAGGGCCGCCAAGCAGCATTGTCTGCGCGACGTAACGGCAGAGGGCTGCGCCGATGGTCTTATGGAACTGATACGTTCTTGTCCCCGGCATATTCGCCTCATGGTTTACGGGAGATATTGGACAAAGATGCAGACTCGGAATCAGCTGCAACCTTATCCAACCTTCCGCCAGTGGCAGCTGGTTGCAAATCACTATACGAAGAGATGACTGCCCAATAGGCAGATCCATGACTGACGACTCCTCAGACGCAATGAAAAGGGCTCTCGCGCTACGCGTTGGAAATCGATCCGGCCCGGGCTGCTGGCGCTTACGGGATTGGCAAGGACACGGGCTACGCGAGGGGCTGCAGCTGGCTGGCAGATTTGCCTGCGAAGACCGACTATCCCAACTTTTTTCGCAAGGCTGGCTCGTATTCTGCGATCTCGATGGGATGTACCTGCGATGGCCGGGTGGAGACCTGAATCAGATTTTTCTTTGCAACTGGGTCTAGCCCGCCCCGGGTCCCCACAGGATTTCGACGCGACTCAATGCACCTCTTGAGGTGCCTAAAGAACGCATTGCCCCGCACCGGGCGGCCACACTGTACGCACCGGCGAACGATTCGGGCGTGCTTGCGCAGGGGCGCCAGCCGGCGAGATGCCGCTTCACCGGATGTCGGGACCCAATCCATCGAGCTCCGGAGCCATTCGCGGGTCTCTTGGTTCAGATAGTCGTACTCGATGAAAGATCCATAGCGCCGACAGAAATGTCTCACAGAGTTTTCGGTAATCGTCGGGTCATAGAGTTTCAAGACGCTACGCACAATGAGCCTTTCCACAGTCCTCAGCGAGATCCCAAGCGATGCGGCAACCTCCGTCCAGGCTCGTTTGGCCCGCGAGGGTCTAGGTAATGGTGTGCGGGAATACTCGGCCGAACTTGGATCGTTTGAGCTGCCCGCCGCGGCAACCGCCGTGTCACCACGTGGCTCTTGTGCAGGGTTGAGGGCTGGGCAAACTTCATCGCTTCGAACCGCCTCCAAGCGGCCGGACTGGCGCAAACAATCGAGCGACTCGCGAGTGATACGAGGATCCCGCACTTCTAACAGACCTTCGACAATGAACCGCTGGATCGCGCGCGTCGAAAGATGCAGTTCACTGGCTAGAGCCGACCGGACAAAACCCTCCACATGGACGCGACTGCTCTTGCCAAGCGTGGTGAGGTGATATCGAACGGCGGCTTCGGAGCGATGCAACACCCTGGCAATCACCGGAACCCTTTTATAACCGGCAAGGTCAAGGAGCATCCTGTCGTCCTCCTCGGTCCAGGTGAGGCGTGAGCGCTCTTGGCCTCGTTTGGGAGTTCTTTGAACGAGCCCGCTTTTTCTTGCGTGCTGCCAGATCACGTGAGGCCGCCAATCCGGATGGTGCTTTAGAAGTTGACGGACAGCCGCCCGCTTCCCCTGCCATCCGGCGTGGTAGCCTGCACGCAAGATTTCTTCATCTTCGGAGCTCCATACCGAATGAGAACGGGGCTCGTGTCCCTGTGGATGTTTCAGTACCCGTATGCGCTGCCACAGTTGTGATCTTTGCAGCCCCGGTTCGTGCTTCAGGATTCTCTCGATTGCGGCGTGAGAGCCTTCACGACCTCGCCGCATGCCGTCGCGCAGTATTTCGTCTACCTGTTCCGGAGAGAAAAATCGGAAGGAGTAGCCATCCGTTGTCTGTTCCCAACGGTTCGCCATCGAAGCAAACACCCTGATCGATTCGATCGAGGGACGATAAGAACTCCCCGAAAGGTTCACTCGGGACCGGCACGTGGAGGCGTCGCCCCATCCAGAGTGCCCCATATGTTCTATGCCCTGATCCCCAAACACTCCTCGTACCGGGTTGCGCTTCAGTCTGCCCGGAAAAGCGGCCGGTCCGGGAGGGTGAGATGGTGCGTTTGAGCGGCCCCGAAACGGTGAAATTCATTTTTCGTGGTCGGAAGATCGGCCAGCACGGAGGGCAAGCTTCGGAATAGCAATGGAAATGGGGGCGTTCTGCGACATCGTGGTGTGCCCTTCATTCCGACGAAGCTTCGGCTGTGGCAGCTATTGCGACCGTAGAGAGCACGTCGACTGCTTCAAGTTGCTTGGGCGCCAATTGCCCGGCGCTCAGGGAATGTAATAGGAAGGATTCGGAAGCTTGAATGTCTTCAGCGCATAGCCACCAGTTAGGTCGCTGCGCTGATCACCGACGTTGACCACGATCCTGTAGCCCGACTGTTGGAGCCGTCGGGCCAGGCGGAGTCGCGGAATTCTGGCCGCGCGATAAAGTTGCAGTTGCGAGCCCGAAAATAGGAATGGCGGTGGAACGCAGCCGCCATGGTAACGAATGGGGCTGGACCAAGCCGCGTTGTGGGCAATGCGGCGTAAGTGCACGTGCCTGACCTCTGACGAAGATCCTCGAGGATATTCATAAGTTCCTCTCGAAACCCGACGCCGCACGCCTTTGCGATTCCTGGTTGGGTGAAGCGTTCCTATTGAGCTTGAGTGATTGGGTCGGTCATCAAGACAGTCGCCGGCCCTCGCGGACTTTTCCGAGAGCCTCGTCCGGTTGCTGCAAATCCGCTAAGCGCTGCTCGAGCTCGGCACGAAAGATTTCGGCCTGCTCGTAGAGCCGCGCATTCTGAATGGCTACAGCCGCCGGAATCGCAAGCGACTTGGCGAGCCGCAAATGCTCGTGTGTAAATATTTGACTGTGTGTATCACCGAGCGAGAGGAAACCGAGAACCTGCTGGGAGGCAACAAGCGGGACGCAGAGCCAGGAACGCAGATGAGAGAAGCCCTTGAAATTTACCCATTCTCCCTCTTGCGCCGTGTTCGTGAGCAAGAGGCTCTTCTCCGTGGCAAGGATATCCATTAGAAAGCGGCTGTCCCGTGCATCAAGGGTTGCCAGCGAACGGGGGAGCCGCCGATGCGGTTCGCAGTTTTGGACCTCCCGGGCAAGAAACAGGCGAGTGTCAGCCTCCACCAGGATGACTTGTGCCAATTCGCAAGGGACAAGATCTAGGAGTGACTGCAGGACGGTGTCGAGCACATAGTCCAACCTCAGGTCCTGAGTGAGCGCGAGACTCGTCTTGCGAAATGCTTCTGCCTCTGCCCTCGCTGCCTCGGCCATATCCAAATTCCGGGCCATCTGTTCTTCTGCCAATTTCCGTAACGTGATGTCCTGCGCCGTTCCCACGAGACGCCGGACAATTCCAACAGAATCCCTGACGGGAAATCCACGGGCCCACACCCAGTGAGTTGCTTTGTCCGGCCGGATGACACGGAACTCCTCATCGAATTGGCCTGTTCGAACCGATTCCTCCAACCGCGAAAGCACTCGGACGCGATCTTCGGGGTGTATCACGTCTTCGTACGATCTGGGATTGTCCTTTAGCGATTGGCAGGAGCGGCCCGTGATTGTTTCATATGCGGCGTTAACATAGAGGACCTTCATGTTCTCGGCGTTCAGCATCCAGAAAATCTCTTGGATGTTACAGGCCATCTGCTGAAATCGCTCTTCGCTTTCCCGCAGGGCCGCCTCTCCCTGTTTCCTTTGGGTGATATCACGAAGCACGGTTACATGTCGGCCTGGAAGAAAATTGGCTCTTGCCGTGTACTCGACGAAAGCACTCCGGCCATCACGACATGAAACCCGGGTTTCCCCGTGTTCATACGTGCGTTCAAGGAACCGCTCCCAGGCCGCTTTAAAGTCGTTGCCGCTTGCAAAGAATCCTTCAATCGAACGTCCGACGAGCGCATTGCGGTCGGTTCCCAGCAGCGCCAAGGCCGCCGGATTGGCTTCCAAACACACACTCTGATCGTCAAGGATCAGAATTCCGTCGAGGGCACTGTCGAACACGGATTTGTATTCGCGCTCGGTGGCATCAAGCGCGCTGGCAGTTTCGCGGTGCTCGCGGCGCGCCAGCACGAGAAACCGGATGTGAAGACCGATGGCCATGACCAGAGTGATCAGCACCACGGTCAGCAACGCTGAAGACAACGAACCGCTGTACAGATGGGCACTGAATGCCGTGATCAGCAGGGTTAAAGCGGCGAAACCGATCAGGACCGAGCCAACACGCAGCCAACGCTGCGGTTGGCGCTCGGAAATCAACGTGCGAGAGGCGCGCATGCTCCGTGGCCTTTACGCGGGATGCTATGCTGACGCGCGGGCGGAGTCAATACACCAAAGGATTAGGCTATAGGGCGGGGAAAAGTGATACACCCCTTCTTCGCGTTTATCGTCCAAGTGGAAAGACGTGCGACCCAAACTTCCCATAGCCCCGTATTGGGCCATCTAAAGCCAATTGCCCGGTAATCCGTGCCGGTTCAAGAGGTCGGATGCACTGCATTCGGCAGTTATAGCGACCCGCCGTCACAAGTCCTTAGTGGAAACTATGTTGTTACGGATCGCATAGTGAATGAGTTCGGCAAGTGAATGCACGCCAAGCTTGAGCATGATTCTGGCGCGGTGCGTCTCCACCGTCCGCGCGGTGATTCCCAGCTTTGCAGCGATTTCCTTGTTGACCTTCCCGTCGGCGAGGAGCCGGACGATTTCAACCTCACGCGCAGTCAGGGCGCCCTTGGGCCGCTCCTGCTGCGTAGCATGGCTTTCTGCTCTCAAGGTCATGAATAGGGTGAACCCCATTGTCGCCACGGCCACAGCCGCGATGCCAGCCATGCCCAGCCGCGGGACGTTGACCGCGTACCGAGTATTTCCAATTAAGTTGGAGGTCTTGAAGGTGACCGCGGTCATAGCTACGTAGTGCACTGACGCGATACTGGTGCCCATAATTACCGCACTGGTTAGTATCGCAAAGAGGGTCCGCTTGGGCTCGTGCCGGAAGTCAAAAACAAACGTAAGCGCCGCCAATGATGCGATCACTGCGATCACGAGCGATAGTCCCACGAGTAGGGGGTTGTATTCACATGTCGCATAGAGCCGCATGGCGTCCATGCCGATGTAGTGCATCGCTGCGATTCCCGCACCCATTACTAAACTTCCGATGATCGCCTCGCGTCGGCCGAAGTCTTCTCGGCTTACTACGTGCAAGGCGACAGCCGAGGCAAATATCGCAGCCAAAAGAGACAAGAAAACGGTGGGAACGTCATACAGAACGGGAATTGGCAGCGCGAACGCGTACATCCCCACAAAATGCATTGACCAGATGCCGATACCCATCGAGCTCGCGCCGCCGGTCAACCAAGCGAGGCGAGCCCGTCTGTTAGCCACTGCCACGCACGTGGCGAGCCCAAAAGACACGTAGGAAGCCGAAATCGCGAGGAGGACGGAAAGCCCGATCAGACGATAATCATAGAGACCCGAAAGGGTTATGCCAGCTTGCCCCAATTATGCACCTGCCGATTTGGGGCTGAAAAGCCCATCGGTCGGCTGACAGCAGTTGCTAGCTCAGGCCCCGGGGGGACATCTCTACTTTAGGCCGAAATTATATAACCGCAGGTATACGTACGCAAGTCACTGTAACGGGCGGAAACACTGGCTAATAAATGACCTTCCTCTTTGGCGAACGGCGAATCGCAGCGAAAGTTCCGGTGTGAAACATGGTACGTGCTTTACGGAATTGCGCTCACATCGGCGTTCTGTTGAGCATCGACCGGGCCTAGGCAAAAACAAACACTCGGAGGAACTCTATGGCTGACGACGCGACCCTTCCTTGCCCGGCGCTACCGGGCCGGACTGCCTTTGGCGGAATGATAGGTGAATCCGCACCGATGCGCCATCTCTATCAAATGATTGCAAAGGCTGGTCAGAGCACTGCTCCCGTTCTGCTACTGGGAGAGACCGGCACCGGGAAGGAACTGGTAGCACGCTACCTTCACCTCGCGGGTTTACGCCGTCAGAAGGTGTTTATACCTGCCGATTGTTCAGCACTCACCCCCACGCTAGTCGAGTCCGAGTTGTTCGGGCATGTCAAAGGTGCCTTCACAGGTGCGGTCGACTCGCAGCGGGGCCTTTTCCATGCTGCGCATGAGGGAACCATCTTCCTAGATGAAATCGGCGAGCTCCCGATCATCTTGCAAGCCAAATTGTTAAGGGTTCTGCAAGAAAAAGAGATACGGCCTGTGGGCTCCACGGAGCGAACTCCAATTGACGTGCGGGTAATCGCGGCTACAAATCGAGACCTCGAAGCAGGTGTGCGCGCGGGGACGTTCCGTCAGGATCTGTATTTCCGATTGAACGTCATACAAATCAGAGTGCCTGCGCTGCGTGAGCGAAAGCTCGATATCCCACTACTGGTCACCTATTTCCTCAAGAAGATTTCTGATCGCCTGCCACCAGTCCGAGCGATCTCGGATGACGCATTGCGGCAATTGATGACCTACGACTGGCCAGGCAATGTCCGCGAACTGGAAAACGCTATCGAATGTGCAGTGGCTTTAAGTTCTGCGAGTGTTCTGGGGGTAGATGACCTGGTTTCCCTTCCCAATGGCACCTCGGCCGGGAGCCTTCCCGATCTTACTGAACTCGTCCCTATACCGGAAATCGAGCGGCGCGCAATCCTGCGCGCTGTGAGGGAGACCGGAGGAGATAAACTCGCCGCCGCACGTCTGCTCCAAATCGGTAAGACCACTCTATACCGCAAGCTCAAAGTCTACGCCGGCGTCTCTCAACCCAACAGACAGAATACGAGAGAGGAGCGCTAAGCTATGGCAAACACACTTCGGACGCGCGCCCAAACCAAGCCAGGGATTGAGAGCGCAGAACTGGAAAAGCTTTTGCTGGACTCCGCGGGGGAAGCAATCTATGGAATAGACATGGCGGGTAGCTGCACGTTTTGCAATTCTGCGTGTCTGCGATTGCTAGGATATAAAGACCCGGCCGAGCTCCTCGGTAAAAACATGCACAGCATGATGCATCACACTCGCCCAGATGGATTTCGCTGGCCATCATCGTTCTCAAGGAGCCGGCTTGAGAATCGGGCCGCACAAGCCCACTTCCCGGATGCCCCCAGAAACCGCAGAGGCGCTAGGGGAAACGCGAAAGGCGCTTCATGGCGACGTCGGCGGCCTGCCGTAAGGGTTTGCTGCTAGACGGCGCTCGTTCGAGGACGAAACGATAACTGGCAATGGCATCATCCCGTTGGCCCGCTGCCTCCTGGAGCACGGCGAGGTAAAAGGCTCGCGAAATGCCGCGGGAATCGTCGGTATCCATCTTATCGAAGAGCCAGTGGAAAGTGGCGAGGTGCTCGGCAGGCGCTACGGCGTTGACGAAACGGCCGGCTTCAGCGGTCCCCGGATCAAGATTATCGTAGAGGAGAAAGATATGGTCCCGCGACCAGGAGTCAATGGTCCGTTGTTCGTGCCGCGTCGCGTTTGCGACGCGGATGGTTTCCAAAGCGGCTTCCTCGTCGTGGCAGTTCAGGAGCGCTGTCAGTTGAAGATGGCGAACGTAGTCGCCCTGCCGATGAGACGCCAGCGCAGCCGCGAAGTGGCTGGTGGCATCGCCGATTTCGCCGCAGTGTTGCCAAAGGATCCAATGACCCCACATGGCTTGCGCATACGGATTGTTGGGGTCTTCGGCGATGGCTTCGGCGTAAGGCCCTGCCGGGTCCAGGTCAAACCTGCCGTCGCGCGATTCAAGAAAATACGCCCATCCGACATGCGCGCGCAGGTCGGCCCGTCGTGGTCCGGGCCTGGAATCAGCCACGGCGCGTGTTAGCACGGGCTCCAGCTTTTGAGTGACGTCTGAGAACTTCTGGTTGTCGGATAAGTGGACATCCTCGAGCCAAGCCATGGCCAAGGATTCTTGCGCAGATCGAACCTTGGGTGAATCCGTCATAAGTTGAGAGGCCTGCTCAAGGGACTGCCAGGCAGACCCGTAATCGCGAGACTCTAATTGCACCGTTTCGGCGGAAACGAGAGAGTCGATTTTGCGCCTGACCTCGATGCGATCGTAAGCGAATTTCACGCCCCCCACAATGGTCGCAGAAAGAGACAAGATAGCCGTGAGATAACCGACCCACTTGAGGACTTGCGAAAACTTGCTGCCTCTCGATTTCTCTTTCATCTTCCCGATAACAGAAACCCGCGAATAACTGCAACGTGTCTGCGCCCTATTCTAGCGCGAGTGGGCGAGCGGTTGACGCTCGAAGAAGAACAAAGGCGACCTCGCACGCGCAACTCGCATTCAAGCCAACCCCGGGAAACCATTTCGAAACTTCCCTCGGCGAGTCTGTTTCAGGCTGCCAAACGCCGGGGGCGGCGCTGGCTCTAGCGCTTGGGGGAAATAATCGAAACCCGATTCTCGCGGGAGCTTTCCAGCGTCCCCAGCCTGTTGTGGAGCGAACAGTTTGCTGTAGCCTGCCGAGCCCCTTTCTGGCCTCGATAGCGGTTTCTTCCGGTCCCGCTGTAACGAAATGACGTCCACCTGCACTATTCATCAAGCACGGAGGGTTTTCTCTTCCGCAGCCTTTCTGGTAATGGCGACACAGCACGAAGGAGGGACAATGCCTTTGCTCGTGATCACGGCGCTTTTCAGCATGAGTCTCATCGCGGCGTGGGTCCTCTTCAACATCCTGAAGAGTACCGCCACCGTCACCAAACCCGAGTATCAGCTCGGAGGCGCTGCGGCGGGCTTCGTCATCATCCTTTCCATTCTCTCCCTGACTTACATCCAGGTGAACGGCAAGCTAAGCGACGACAATCTGAAGAGGGCACTGCAGCAAATCGGGGACCTGCAGAAAAAAGTGGAAGCCGGCAAATCCTGTCTGGAAGCAGAAAAGGAAGAAGTGACCTACGCCGGGACCGTTTCGCCTGCTTTGCGCGAAGCCAATGTCGTTTTTGCGATCACGGAAGCTAAGGTTCAGCAGGACGGGAGGTTTGCCTTCAAGGTACATAATGTCAATCCTTCCGACCTCCCATCGATTTACGTCATCGGCCCCGATAGCCACACGCCCTACAAACAACTCTTTCCGGAAGACAAGACAACGGACCTTAGCATTCCGACCGCACCTCATTGAGGGAGGAGAGAATACATGAGCTTACAAGAATTCCAAGGAACGCAACGCTCGGGATACAGATTGTGGAGGATGGCTTGCGTCACGATTGCCCTCTCGCTTCTCCTCGGGGGGCAGGCTCTCGCACAGGCGTCTACGGTCATCGGCACAGTTACATACCGTAATGGCGCACCGGCTGTGCATATCCTGGTCTCGATTGGGCAGAACTATCGTTACACCGACGCCGGCGGGCGATACAAGATTGGCGGCGTGCCTGCAGGACGACAGCACATGATCTGCAAGCAGGGCTCCACAGTCTTATGGCAAGGGGACGTGGTGATTGCTGGGTCGCAGGTGGTCGTGAATAAGAAGCTTCCTTAAGGACGGGTGGCAGACTCCTTGAGACGTCAAGGATGAGGCCGGTGATCACGAGTGTGGCTCGGGATTGAAAGCAACGAAGCCTTCTTGGCTCAGGGAACCAAGCCACAATGAGAATCCGGCTTGACGCGAAAAGAGGGTTCCCATATGGTTCCGTGCAAGGCTATTACTCCTATGTTGATTTCCAGCTTAAGTCCTTCAGGGAGGTGAGCCTGTGGGTCGATTATCCTCGCCAATCGAAAATATCCAGAGTCACTACACGGTGGTTGTGGTGGGTTCGGGCTACGGTGGCGCGATCGCGGCCTCCCGAATGGCGCGGGCCGGGCAACAGGTCTGCGTGCTGGAACGTGGCAAGGAATTTCAGCCGGGCGAGTATCCTGACACCGAGATCGAGGCTCTGGAGGAAATGCAGGCTGACTCGCCGGAGGCGCGTGTCGGCTCGAAGAACGGGCTCTATGAGTTCCACATCAACGAAGACATCAACGTATTCAAGGGCTGCGGCCTTGGTGGGACGTCCCTCGTAAACGCCAATGTGTCGCTGCGTGCCGAGCCGCGTGTTTTTGACGACGTGCGCTGGCCGAAGGGGCTGCGCGACGACCTGGACACGCTTCTCAAGGATGCTTACCAGCACGCCGAAGACATGCTAAAGCCAGCGAGCTTTCCGACCGAGGGTTACCCGCGGCTGCCCAAGCTCGAGGCGCAGGAAAAGTCGGCGAAGGCGATGGGTGAGAACTGCTACCGCACCCCGATCAATGTGAACTTCACGGTAACGGGCAGGAATCACGTGGGAGTGGACCAGAAGCCGTGCTCGTGTTGCGGGGACTGCGTCACCGGGTGCAATTACGCCGCCAAGAACACGCTGATCATGAACTACCTTCCCGACGCCAAAAATCACGGGGCTGAGATTTACACTTCCGTTGATGTGCGGTGGATTGAACGCTCCAAGGGCCAGTGGCTGATCCACTATCAGGTGCTCGGCGCGGGGCGGGAGGAATTCAAGGCGCCGGAGATGACGGTGAGCGCCGACCTCGTGATCTTGGGCGCCGGCTCCCTCGGATCGACCGAGATCCTGTTGCGCTCGAAGGCGCGAGGTTTGGCTCTTTCTGACCGAGTCGGCGAGCGGTTTACGGGAAATGGCGACGTGCTTGGCTTTGCTTACAACACCGACCAGGAAATCAACGGCGTGGGCTGGGGACACCACCGTCCCGGGGAGATACCTCCCGTCGGACCGTGCATCACTTCGGTCATCGACATTCGACAGCAGAAGGTGCTGGAAGACGGCATGGTGATTGAGGAAGGCTCGCCGCCGGGACCCATCGCGGGATTCCTACCGGGGGCGCTGGCAGTGGCGGCCGATCTTTTAGGACGCAAGGTCAATCCCGGCCCGGTCGAGGAAGTGCGTGAAGGCGTGCGCAAACTCGCGGGCTGGGTGGAAGGACCGTACCACGGAGCCGTCCGCAATACCCAGACATATCTGGTGATGACCCACGACAGCGGCACCGGGCGAATGACGCTCGAGGACGACCGCTTGCGGATTCACTGGCCGGGCGTAGGGGACCAGCCAATCTTCGAGAAGGTAAACGCCCGTCTGGACCAGGCGGCCAAGGCGCTCGGGGGCACGTTCGTGCACAATCCCCTGTGGTCAAAGCTGCTGCACAAGAGCCTGGTGACGGTTCACCCTCTGGGCGGGTGCGTGATGGGAGAAGACGCCGACCACGGAGTGGTGAATCACAAGGGGCAAGTGTTTCTCTCCGGGCGGGGATCGGCGACCTATGACAGCCTCTACGTGAGCGACGGGTCCATCGTCCCTCGTCCGCTCGGCGTCAATCCGCTGCTCACCATCTCGGCGCTGGCCGAGCGCGCGGCGGCGCTGGCTGCTCACGACCGGGGCTGGCAGATCAACTATGACCTGCCGTCCGCGCCTGCCGAGGCTCCCGCGGTGCAGAAGGTGGGCATTGAGTTCACCGAGACGATGACGGGGTACTTCTCGGCCAAAATCAAAGACGACTACCAGAGCGGTGCCACGCAGGGTAAAGCGGACAACTCGCCTCTCAGCTTCACACTGACCATCGTTTCCGAAGACGTGGAAGCGACAATCGCCGAGCCGAAGCATGAGGCGCGCATTACCGGGACTGTAACTGCTCCCGCGCTCTCGCCGCGTCCGCTTATGGTGAATGACGGGACGTTCAACTTATTCGTCATGGATCCGGCCGAGCCAGCGACGCGCCGGATGTGGTACAAAATGCCGCTCGTTGCCGATGACGGCCAGACCTATTTCTTTGAAGGTTTCAAACTGATCCGGGACCGTCCCATGATCGACGTTTGGGCGGACACCACCACGCTCTATATCACCGTCTACAACGGGTCGAACAATCAGAGTCCGGTTTTGGGCAAGGGGATCCTCATCATCCGGCCGCAGGATTTCTTTCGCCAGTTGACCACGATGCGTGCCCGCAACGCTTCAAGTCTCGCAAAACGGCTGGACGCGGAAGCCCGCTTCGGCCGCTTCTTTATGGGAGTATTGGCGCAAAAATACGGCAGGCTCTTTAGGACCCCGGGACTGGCCTGAGGGAGAAGTGCGACCCATGTTGCTCAAGGACACAATCATCCCCTTTCGTGCGGGGGATGGGTTCGAGTGCAACCTGATCCACGTGGAGAGTGAAAAGCCCCCAACGAAAGGGCCTGTGGTGCTGGTCCACGGTGCGGGAGTGCGCGCCAATATCTTTCGCGCCCCGACGCGCGCAAACCTCGTCGATTTTCTCGTGGGCAACGGTTACGACGTTTGGCTGGAAAACTGGCGTGCCAGCATTGACCTGCCTCCCAACCGGTGGACGCTCGACCAGGCCGCGGTCTACGACCATCCCGTGGCTGTGCGGACGATCTGTGAGCGCACCGGGGCGAGCGAAGTCAAGGCGGTGATCCATTGCCAGGGCTCCACGAGCTTTATGATGTCGGCCGTCGCAGGGTTGCTCCCCCAGGTCAAGACCGTAGTTTCAAACGCGGTCTCATTGCACCCTATCGTGCCCAGGTTTTCCGGATTCAAGATCCGGTACGCCCTGCCCGTGGTCGAAGCGGGCACGGATTTTCTCGATCCCCAATGGGGCTTATACGCTCCTACTCTGACCGCCAAGCTCATCGACCTGATTGTCCAGATGAGCCACCACGAGTGCCATAACCCAGTCTGCAAGGAGGTCAGTTTCACTTACGGCAGTGGGCGCCCGGCGCTGTGGCGCCACGAGAACTTGAGCGAGGAAACCCATAATTGGCTGAAGGAGGAATTCGCGAAAGTTCCGCTCACGTTTTTTTCGCAGATGAAGAAGTGCATCGAGTGCGGACACCTTGTCAGCGTCGAAGGCAAAAAGGAGTTGCCGGCAGATTTCGTGTCTCAGCCGCCGCAAACCGACGCGCGCTTCGCTCTGTTCGCCGGGGAGAAGAATCAGTGCTTCCTTCCCGAGAGCCAGGCGAAGACCTACGGATTCCTCAGCGCCACGCGTCCCCAACACCATTCCCTGCACACCCTTCCGGGCTACAGCCATCTGGATGTGTTCATGGGCTCCAACGCGGCCCGGGATGTCTTCCCGCTTATGTTGGCGGAACTGGAAAAATGATTGTGAGGCGAAAGCATGGCAATTCCTAAGCGAGTACTTGCGGCCAGCGGAAGGCACGCTCTCGTGGACGGCATCCCCTTCCAGCTGCCCATCAAATGCGAACAGTCGCCCGTGCTGATGGCGGCATTTCCCATCAATGCGGAGAAGGCCGCAGCGCTGATGCCCGGCAACGAGATTTTCCCGCTCCGGCTGTGGAACCGGGGCCTGCTGGTGATCACCGTCGTAGATTACCGCGTCACCACAATCGGAAAATATATCGAGTACTCCATCGCCATCGCCTGCACTCACGGAGCAAGCCCGGCTCCACGTTTGCTTCCCGCGCTATTCATGAAGACCTTTGATACCGGACAGTACGTTTACGACTTGCCTGTTTCCACCGAGATTTCTGTCAAAGGCGGCAAAGGCATTTGGGGAATGCCCAAGCATCAGGCCAACCTTGACTTCATCATCGGCGATAAGGCGGTGAGCGCCCAGTATGACTGTGACGGCCAGTTTGCAATGAAGATTGAAATTGCGCGGCCCAAGAAAACATGGCTGCCCATCAACCTGGGTGCCCTCAATTTTTGCGAGTTTCGGGGAATGCTATTCAAGTCCTACATTTATTTCCGGGGCGAAGTTGGCATGGAGCTTTTCGGGAACGCCAAAGCCACGCTCACGATCGGCGACCATCCGCGGGTGAAAGCTCTCAAGGACCTCGAAGTCGATCACAAGCCCATCTTTACGGCTTTCATCGCAGAGGCGAAGGGCGTCCTTGACGACCATTGCGAAAGCTGGTTCGTGAGTTACCCACAACTCCCCACCGTACGGCCCGAGGGTATGGAGAGCGTCGTGAATCTGGGTCTGAGTCAGAACTGGCTGCCGCCGCCCAAGGAACAGCCGTAACCACAGGTCGTGCAAGACAATCCGGCAAATGGAGGACCTGGCGTGAAAGAGAAGCTTCTGATCCTGAACCATTCGATTTTGTTTCTTTGCGTCTCCATGTACTTGGGAACGGGATGGTCCATGGTCTTGTTCTCGTTTCCGAGCTCCCCGCATCTGACCCCGGACAACTACTACTACGCCTTCGTTCCTCAGGTCGCAGCCGCCACGGCCTTCTTCACGACGATGACCAAGGTGATGATCGCCCTCGGAATCATCATGATCGTCGCAGAATGGAAAAGTGGATTTCGATGGGTGCCCATCGTTGTACTCCTCGCTGTGTTTGCCGCCACCGGCCTGACCCTCAAGTACATCTTTCCCCTGAATGCGGCAATGAGCAACAGCATCAAGGATGCGGCCGAGCTGCAGCAAACGCTTCGTCAATGGATGTTTCTGAATAAGATTCGGGTTTCGCTTTGGAGCGTGCAGTGGGGGGCGATGATGACCTACTTTGCGGCCAAGCTCATGGCGGCGCGGAGCGGACAATGAGTGCGAAGGACCTTCTGCGCTGGCTCGTTGGGGCTATCGCAGCGATCACGGTTGTCAGTGGCCTTACTCAGATGCTGGCGCCGGGCTTCGTACTGACGATGATCGGCGGCCAAGTCACTCCCGCCAGTGCGCACTTCTTCGGAATTATCGGCATGTTCATGCTGCTGTTTGGCGGAGCACTGCTGCACGAAATTCTCAGCACTCCGCCCCAGCCGATTGTGGCGCTCTGGGCCGCCCTGCAAAAGTGCGGCGCTGTGGCCGCCGTAGGCCTGGGCGTCTTTCGGCACATCTTTTCGCCTTCTGCACTTCTAGTTTCCGGCTTTGACTTGATTTCGGCGCTGTTCATCTTCTGGTATTGGTGGCGGATTTGGCAAAACGGATGAAAATTCTCACGTATCTGTTGTTCTACGGTTATGTGATCTTGTTGATTTTCGCCGGAGCGTGGGGCATTTTTTTCGCTACCCTCGACCAGCGGTTGCTCTTCCATTTGGACTTGCACGCCCTCGTGCCCATTACTGCCGCCAGCCTGGTCAGCCAGTACCGCTTTCTCCGGGCAGTGGAGTTTGGCTTTGGGATGTTCAGCATTGTCTATCGGCGCGAGATCTTCACGGTGCAAGCCTTCAACCGCTTGTTTCTGGCAACGATGACCTGTGGCGTGGTAGCGCGAATCGTTTCGCTCATTCTTGACGGCCGCCCGCTCCCGGTCTTCTATTTCTTCCTGGGATCGGAACTCGCCGGCGTGGTCTTCATTTACGCGTATTCCCGGCGCACGTTGGAGAAAGCGTGAGCGAGCCAGCCACAAGAGTTTTTGGTGCGCCGCCGGCGGGAACCGTGGGACCACGGCGATCTCTCATCCTTGCCGGAGGCGGCATGCGCGTCGCCTACCAGGCGGGCGTGCTCCGCGCTCTGTTTGAGGACGGCCTCACCTTCGCCCACGCCGATGGCACTTCGGGAGGCACGATCAACCTCGCGATGCTTTTCTCGGGTCTTTCCCCGGCTGAGATGTGCGACCGTTGGCGCACTCTCGACGTGAAGCAATTCGGTTCCCTCATGCCCATCGGGGACTACCTGAAGCTTTGGGACACGCCGGCTTTGGGCGACGCAAGAGGAATCAAGCAGCACGTTTTTCCCCATCTCGGGATCGACGTTCAGAAGATTAAGGCGGTCCAGGCGATGCAGGGCACGTTTAACGTTTGCAACTACACGCGCAAGACCAGTGAAGTGATTCCCCACCAGCAAATCGATTTGGACCTGCTGGTGGCCGGCATCTCCCTGCCCATTTTCATGCCGCCTGTCGAGAAGGACGGATGTCTATACCTCGACTCGGTGTGGATCAAGGATGCCAACCTTATGGAAGCCGTCCGGCGCGGTGCGGAGGAACTCTGGGTCGTCTGGTGCATCGGCAACATCCGAGAATACAAGAGCGGCGCGTTCAATCAGTACGTGCATATGATCGAGCTGAGCGCCAATGGATACCTCTTCGAAGAGTTCAGGCTTATCGACGAGATCAACGCCCGGATCGGGGAGGGCGAAATCGTCTACGGGCACTCTCGTCCCATCCGGCTGCATTTGATCAAGCCGGAGTACGCGCTGCCTCTAGACCCGGACTATTACCTCGGGCGTATCGATGCCGCCACGCTCATCGACCGGGGATATGCCGACGCCCGGCAGTATCTCGCCCGGATGCAACCCGACGGGCTTCCCTTCCAGCCGAGCGTCACCGAGATGCGTGACGACTCGCTGGGCCTCACTTTCCGCGAAACTCTTTCTGGCGGATTCTCGCTCGGCGTGACGGATCCTGGCGCGGGTGAGAAGAAGGGAATGGGTACGGTGCTAACGTTGGACGCTGCCATCCACATTCACGACGTTCCAGCTTTCCTATCCGACCCGAATCACGCCGCCGACCTGTACGGTCATCTCAGTTTCCCCCCGTGGGGAGAAAACCTTCCTGCGGAGAGAGGGGTCTTCAACCTTTTTCTCACGTCCGGACGCCCGGCCGCCAAGGTCATGGTTTGCGAACTAGGATTCGAACATGACGGGCGGCATTACTTTCTGGCCGGCCGGACAGAAGTAAAGCAGGGATCTGCTTTCGCACTCTGGAGGGAAACAACCTCACTTTTTGCACGGTTGCATGAGGGAACCGATCAGACGGGACCCGTCGTAGGAGCGGGAATCCTTCACATCGGGATCAGCGAGATTGCACAGGTGATTTCGTCCATGCACGTCACCCATGCGGAATCGGCAAGCGCCCGGACGAAAGCCCTTGCCGACTTTGGCCGATTCTTCTTGGGTGAGCTATGGGAACTCTCGAGCAACGAGCGGACGGGCTAAAGACAGCCTTCGTCGACAGATTCGGAGGAGCCGATGCTGGTAATCATCAGCGACACGCACTTGACCGACGGAACGTCAGGCGAGACCGTGCAATGGGGCGCGTTCCGGGCTTTTCGTGAAGAACTGAGCGATTTGGCGTATGACGCCTCCTGGCGGCACGACGGGAAGTACCGACCCATTGAAGAGCTACACCTCGTTTTGCTGGGCGACATTTTGGACGTCATCCGCTCCACCCGCTGGCTCGTGGAGGACGGCAAGCCGAGTGAAGTGAGGCCCTGGAGCGATTCCCAAAGCCCTCTCTTCACAGGCAAGGTCGCGTCGATTACGGCCGCGATTCTCAAGAACAATGCCGAATCACTTTCGACGCTAAAGGAATTGCACAGCACGATCACCATTCCCGAAGCAACCGCGGACGGCAAGCCGGCGGACGCGGACTGGCAGCCCACGGGGAAGAATCGGAGGCCGGTCAAGGTCCACATATATTACCTTGTCGGGAATCACGACTGGTTTTTTCATCTTCCGCACAACTCGTATGATCCCATCCGCCAGATAGTCGTGGAGGCAATCGGGTTGGAGAATCCGTCCAACATCCCCTTCCCTCACGACCCCCTGGAATCGGACGCAATTCAACAGATCTATGGCGATCACCATGTCTTCGCCCGGCACGGCGATACCTTCGATCCCTTCAACTACGAAGGGGATCGTAACCGGTCTTCGCTCGGCGACGCCGTTGTCGTGGAGTTGGTGGACCGCTTTTCAATGACCGTCCAGAACAAGCTGAGCGGCGTCCTGCCTCGGGCAACCATCGACGGGCTCAAGGAAATCGATAATCTTCGCCCCACTTTTATCATCCCGGCGTGGGTCGACGGCCTGCTGAAGAAGACCTGTCCGGACAGGCACCTGCAGCTAGAAGTAAAGGGCGTGTGGGACCACCTCGTGGACGAGCTTCTGGCCCTGGACTTTGTCCGCAAGCACCATTCTTTTTTCCACCTCTTCGACAGCGTGGACCGGTTGGAGTGGGGCTTGAAGTTTTCGAAGGGAGTATCTCGCAGCAACCTCACTCATTTATTCTCCTCGATCGCGGCCAAGTTCGGCAGCCACGACAGTTCCTACTACTCCCATGCAGCAGCTGAGAATGCGTTCCAGAAGCGGACGGCGCGGTGCGTCGTGTATGGACACACGCATGTCTATGAGATGGTTCCACTCGATTCAGTGGCTGTGAACCATTCGTTTGTCGACCAGATCTATATCAATTCCGGGACATGGCGCCCCTATCACCAGCTCTGCCGGGTGCATCCCGGCCAGGAGGAATTCGTCAAATATCAGCTGATGACGTATCTTGCATTCTTCAAGGGTGATGAACGCGCCGGACGCCCCTTTGAGGTCTGGTCAGGAGTCTTGGGGGCGCGTCCCAGCTGAGTCAGGCTCCAACGAGAAGGCCATGAAGAAGAGCAATCATCTTGCGGGAGTTGTGAGGGTCGTGTCTCGCAAGCTTGCGCCTCCAATAGCCTCGGGAAGAATGTCAGCGAGCCAGAATGCGGCAAGACGTAAATCGTTCTGGGCGTCGAGGTACGGCGGAAGACTCGTCGGTTGCGACTACTACGTTGACTTTGGCCCGCGCCAAGCATAATATCTGCGCCATTAAACCTCCTAGTTAAGTACCCCGATGGAGACATGACGCCGCTTGGACTAGGAGCCCTTATTTTCTGGACCAGGATTGCTTGCGTCGGAAGGGAGCCGCGTATGGGCCATAAGAAGCTAATCATCGCCGGACTCCTCCTATGGGTTGGCGCCTCTCTCGTGTCTGCCCAGACGGGAAAAGAGTTTTCCATCCCGATGAATGACTTGAAAGTATGGGCGGAGAAACCGGTCGCTGCACTTCAAGTGAACATCGCCGGCCATTCCGCTGTCCATCCCGTGCAGAACGATTGCGAAATGCATCTCGGCGGTCATGTCACCGCCTACCAAGGTGACCCTGACGGCTGGGTGCTGGAACCGATGAACGTGTGTTCGGAGCCCTTACCGGGAACGACAGCGTACTCAAAGGCAGCTTGGCTTCATTTCGGTAATTTGCTTACCGGCAAGACCGTAACCGCCACGGGGATCGTCAGGATCTGGCCGGAGCACCTGACGTCTTCCGGTGCTTCGAATCCGGCCCACGCCCTTGAATTGCATCCACTCCTTGCTATCTCCAGTGGCAGCTCATCCTATGACTTCTCGAAACTTGTCTACGCTCCTGAGGGTTTCTCCGGAGGAGTCTCGGCTGGGACTGCGTCAAGCATTCTGACGAATACCAAGGTGACCGTGGCGCAGTCGGGGGACATGGCAAGCATCAATTTCCTCTCTGGGACCATTGGAAACTTCACGACACTTTCGGTGCGAGCAGACTTACAGACCGCGAGCAACGTCGACGGCAGCTACCGAATGGACGGAGCTGTGATTCTGGACTCAGGAACAGACGTACCGGTGAAACTGCTGACCTGCAAAGGGACGTCGATCAATGACACGATTGCCAAGTTAATTCAGAAGGGCTCGACAAGTGCGCAATATGATTTTCTTGTGCTGTTCAGCCTTGACCCTGTCGCTCTTTACGACGCTGCAACACAGAGCCACGGTGATTCAGTCGAAGTGAAAGAACCGCTTCAGCTCATAGTTTACGGAGAGGCGCAGACCGAGTGAGCGAGGTACCGTTATCGGATGTCGGACTGGTTTGCAACGTCGTATTCGACAAATCGCACGTCTGATGGCGCGAGGGTGGGCGGACCGCGCCTTGTCGCCCGGTCGTCGGTGGAGTGCATCCTGCCGCTGAATTGAAGATCGTCGAGGAAGGAAACGTCATCCCCGATTCGATGGTCGCGAGGCAGGCGGAGAATCTCCACGATAGAGCTTTTCGCATCCGACGCGGTTCGCATCACGCTGGAACGAAGGATCTTTTCCTTCTGGAGTGCGGAATGTCAGACCTCAATCCGACCGATGCGCAGCTCCTTCAAACCGTGAGTTCCGCCGCTCCGGCCGTGATCGCCGATGTTATCGTGACGATGCAGCGCATCGATGGGTTCTTGCCGAACAGCGATGGCCTGAAGTGGTTTAACAAGCTCTATTTGATGGTGACGCAACAGATCGACGCCCAGCCCCCGCCAAACGGCTGGGAAGATGCCATATGGCTGACGCACCTCGACGTAGTCTTTGCGGGCTTCTACTTTGCGGCGATTGCAGATGCACTGGAGCAGAACCCGAATCTTGCGAGTTCGTGGGAGGCTCTGTTTGAGGCGAGGAACAGAGCCGGTGTCGATCGAATCCAGCTTGCTCTGGCGGGGATGAACGCTCATATCAATCACGATCTAGCGCTGGCCCTTCTGCAGAGCAATAACGAACTGCGTGTGGCGCCAGGGCTGCAGAGCCCCGAGCACGATGATTATGAGCACGTGAATGGCTTGCTCGAGCAGGTGCTCCCCTCGGCGTTGAATTTTCTGGCCGCGGGGATGGCGGGCCAGCTGGCGCAAGACACCGGGAAGGTGGGGCGTCTGCTCGCGATCTGGAACGTTCGCGCTGCACGCAACCTGGCGTGGGACTTCGCCGCTCACCTTGGGAATCTCGAAGCCGCGAGCCGCGTCCTGGCACTGGATGCCCAAGACAAGCTCACCGGGGTGATCGGGCGTACGTTGCTGCTTCCTGTCTAGCAGTCATGGACCGGCGTGCTCGGCAAGAATTCGGCGCGGCTCGCACTCGTGCTCGCAAAATCAGCGTGAATTCGGAGGCCGTGTCCACTGCGAAATGGCGATGAAGGAAATGAAGTGACTTGAACGGCTCTGCCTACGTTCGACCTGGTCAGGTCCGCGCCCTCTGTGGTCGGGCCATTTTCTGCGCCATGTAAAGGAGCAGCCGGCGGTCGCCATCATCGCAAGGATCGAATTGCGAATCCCTTCGAGTTGAACCAGACTTGGGATATTCTTGCTCGCGGTTCACATTCTGATTCAGAACCTGTTTCGCTGGCGGGATTTTTCTGCTTGACAAAGGAGCCATCTATCTGCTAATGGTCATTAACAGAAAGAAACTGAAGTCGACGGGCGATGCGGCGAAAGAGCTAGGAATTCATGCTATCACTCTTCACCGCTACGTCTTGGCTAAGAAGGTGCCCGCTCCGCCGATACAGATGGTAGGTGGCATCAGGGTTCGCCTCTGGAGCCGTAGCGACATTGCTAAAGTTCGAGGTCTCCTGGCGAAGATCCGGAACGGAAGGACGAAAAAGAGGCGAGCCGGGAAAGGGAAGTAAGTAATGCCACGAACAGCGGGACGCGTTGGTGTTCGAGCACCAACGCGCCCCTGACCACAGTCGCACGTCTGAGGTGCAACGTTGGCTGGAACAGAAGTTACCCATTTTCCGCTTGGGGAGCAACTTCCCCGGTACCGCGATTTCCGTCCTCCTGCCTTTCCTGAGGCCGTAGCAAAATCCCCACCGTATTCGCAACAGCTCTGTCAACGCAGCTGTTTTGAGCTCCCCCATCGCGGACGAGGATGGTCGCCTCGGATTCGCCAATACTGGTGTGTCCATTCAGCCAGAAGCCGTCGCCCGTAGACTGGTGAGCCGCAAGATCCATTTCGTTTATCAGCGAAATGCTTTAGCCGCGGTTTTCGCTGAAAGGAATTGACGAATGAAGGTGGACACCTATGCCGAGATGTATCTGTGGAATCGTGGTGTGGACTGTCTTATACGAGTCCTCCAACGCTTGGACGTCCTCTCGATTGGCTCGAAGCAAAAGATGAAGGCATATGAGGTATGCCTTGAAGAGATCCGTGCGGGGCTCAATGCCGACTTTGCCGAGGCAATTGCCACAAGAGAACGTGCCGACGAAGGACGACTTCGCAGACAGCGAACAGCCTGGGAAGCGAGCCGCACCGATAACCAACAGCATTAGGCCGAGGCTGCGGCAGGAACCCTGCGGTCGAGAAGCGAATGGGGCCGCCAAAGGCATTCGCCGCATTCACCGCACTCATACGCGATGTGGGCCTTCATTCCATACGTTGCCAACTAAGTTTTCGAGGCGTAGACAAGCGGGCATCCGATGGGGGAATGGAAAGCGCCAATCAGTCTCCGGGTCCGCCGAGACTTGCGGGCCGAACTCGAGGAATTTGCCGCACTGGAAAAGCGGACGCTCGGCAATATCGGAGAGCTGATCCTCGAATGGGGATTCGAACAGCTGAAGAGAGCCGGTTCTACCGAGCGGCTGCTGAAGAGCAAGGTCTCTTCTCCCGATAATCGGTCCCGCAGGCGGGGACTGAGGGAATGAGTCCCTTCTTCTTCAACATCCGAACTGCAACTGGAGAGGAGTGCTCGCCTGTCCGGACGCGACCGCGACCCGGAGCGATTGGTCGCGTAGCTCAGGCAATTGGTGGACGCCTTACAGGGGAAGAACGTGGCTGCTGAGAGGATTGGTGATCCCCCGAGGAGCCTGCGCGATCGCTCTTCGTTGAGGTCGCAACAAGGCACTGGTCGTAATGAACACTGTCCCGAAGAAATGAATCTGCACACATCTGAAATCGCTCGTGTGACCTAGGGAAACACATGGAGAGCTTCCTAGCGGCGCGATTTCCTTATCTCTCGGCACAGAGAGAAGCCGACAAGAGCGTCGCCGCCGCGGTAAGGGGAACTGAAGTCTCTGACGAACACCTCCTGTCTCGCCTCCGCATGGCGGATGGAGAAGCGCTCGGCCTCCTTTTCCGTCGCTACGCCAGGCTCGTGCGCCACATTGCCCTAAGAATCCTACGCGACGATACCGAGGCGGAAGACCTCGTCCAAGATCTCTTTCTCTTCCTCCAACGGAAAGGCTCCGTCTTTGACAGCTCGAAGAGCTCAGCCAGTTCATGGATTGTGCAGATGACCTATCACCGGGCGATTGAGCGGCGCCGCTACCTGGCCACAAGACAGTTCTATGCGCGGGGAGATCTCAAGAGCAGCCCCGATCGCTTGGTCGGTACTCCGACCGCAGAGAACGATTACTCCGCAGAAGAGGTCTTTGGCCGTAATGGTTTAGCGAAGGTGGTCGACACACTCTCCCAAGATCAACGGGAGACCTTGCGGCTGTACTTTTTTGAGGGATACAGCCTCGCCGAAATCGGTCAAAGGCTGGGCCAGAATCTCGGGAATGTGAGAAACCACTATTACCGCGGGCTCGACAAGTTGCGGAAGGCGATGCTCGGAGGTAGTCTGCCAGCCACGAAACGCTAAGATGTCTAGAAATCGCAAGAACGAAGGCCAAGACTGGTCGCAGGGGCGACCACACGAGGAATTCCTCGAGCTTTGTGCCCTCTCGGCCGCCGGCGAACTGACTGAGGAGGAGCGAAGAAAGCTGGACACCCACGTCGCCCAATGCGCGAATTGCCGTCAAGCCTTGCGAGAGTTTGAGACGACGGTCGACGTGGCCGTGCCTCTGCTTAGCTCGGTTCTGTCCGACGCCGCGATGCCGAGGCCTGACTCCACTCGTGACGCTGTTGACGCCACGCTCCACGCTGTGCGTTCACCGTCCGAGGTCATGCCTATCGACCAACGACACTCGGAACGAAGCAGCGGGCTCACGCTCGGGCATCGAGGCGGAAACGGTCGAGCCCAGGTCAACTGGAGTTATGTGTGGACACCATTTGCGGCAGCCGTCGCGCTCATTGTGGCTTTGGGAATCTATTCCTTCGAGGTTGGGAAGCATCGAGGGCAGGAAGCCCGCGACCAGACTCACAGCGCCGCTGGCGCAGGGCTCGATCTGCTCGAACAGCAGCTGAGCGACGCCGGACATGCGCGCGAGGTCTTGACGGCCCAGTTGTCAGAGCGGGACCGCATGATCGCGCAACTGAAGCATCAGCTCGAGGCTCAATCTGCGGTGATTGGCAAACTCAGGAACGAAGAGATCGTCTGGGCAAAATCCACGGAGGATCGCAACGCCGAGAGACGGCAAGCGGCCGGGGTGCAGCGCGATCTGTTGGCGAAGGTCGATGCGGCCCAGGACAGGCTGCAGAAAACGCAGGCGGAACTCGACGGGTTGCGGCAGCAGCGATCGCACGACGAGTCGCTCGTTGCATCGTTCGAAGCTCAGATCGGTGATCTCAACGCGCAGCTTCGCGAGCGCGAAGAGACCATTGGCAAGCAGGACGACTTGCTGGCCCACGACCGCGACATCCGCGAACTGATGGGCGCGCGGGATCTTTATATCGCAGAGATCTACGACGTGGCTCGTGACGGCCAAACGCAGAAACCCTATGGCCGCGTCTTCTACACGAAGGGAAAATCCCTGATCTTCTACGCCTACGATTTGGACCAGCAGGTGGGCCTCAAAACCACCAGCACGTTTCAGGCTTGGGGAAGGCGAGGTCCTGACCGGGAGCGCGCCGCGAGCCTTGGCATTTTCTACGAGGACAACCAGGCCAAGAAGCGCTGGGTTGTAAAGTGCGATAACCCGAAAACGCTCGGCGAGATTGACGCCGTGTTTGTCACCGTCGAACCAAAAGGTGGTAGCCAGAAGCCAAGCAGCAAACCGCTCCTGTTCGCCTATCTGAAGCTCGACCCGAACCACCCCTGATCGCGGCCTTCCGGAGCGCCAACCATCGTTGGCGCCATTCGTTCGCTTGGCAATGATACAACTCCCAGATCTCCTGCGTAGACGGGACGAGCAATTCAAGTCCATTCGTCACGGGAGGAACGGCGTGAGTAAGTTCGCCTGCATTCTGATGTTGGTGGTGCTCTGTTGTGCCTCAGCAGTTGCCCAGTCGCCCAGTGCGACCATCAATGGGCTTGTCCTCGATCCGTCCGGCGCAGTCATCGTCGGCGCGGAGATCCTCGCGGTCAACGATGTGACGGGCCTGCAGTACTCGGCCACGACCAACCGGGAAGGCATCTATGTGGTCGCGAACCTCCCGGCCGGACCTTATCGGCTCCAGGTGTCGAAGATCGGTTTCAAGACGCTGATTAAGCCCGACATCATTCTGAATGTTCAGGATTCCCTGGCTGTCAATTTCACGCTCCCGGTGGGTGCCGCGTCGGAAACCGTTACGGTAGAAGCCGGCGCCTCGGTAGTCAACACGGAGAGCGCCGCGGTGAGCACAGTCGTCGATCGGCAATTCGCCGAAAACTTGCCGATGAACGGCAGGAGTTTCCAGACGCTGATATATCTCACGCCGGGAGTTGTGGTCACTCCCAGCAACGAGTTGGATGGAGGGCAGTTCAGCGTCAATGGTCAGCGTGCCAGCTCCAACTACTGGATGGTGGACGGCGTCAGCGCCAATATCGGAAGCGGAGCAGCGTATGGCCCTGGTAATGGCTTTGGGGGAGCGCTTGGCTCTTTTAGCGCGTTAGGTGGCACGAACAGCCTTGTCTCCGTGGACGCGATGGAGGAGTTTCGCATCCAGACCTCCACCTACGCGCCCGAGTTCGGCCGGACGCCCGGGGCGCAAATTTCCATCGTGACGCGCTCGGGCGGAAACCAGTTTCATGGCGCGCTGTTCGACTATTTCCGGAACGACAAATTGGACGCAAACGATTGGTTCGCGGACGCAGCCGAGTTACCCAAGCCAGCGGAGAAGCAGAACGATTTCGGGGGAACATTTGGCGGCCCGATTCAGAAGGACCGCACCTTCTTCTTCCTCTCGTACGAGGGACTTCGCCTTCGGCTGCCACAAGTCGCGCTCGACACTGTTCCGGACGCGAGCTTCACACCGGGGGGCACAACCAACTCGCGGTCGACTGCGATAGCGGCCATGCAACCCTATCTGAGTGCTTTCCCCCTGCCAAACAGCAATAGTCCGGAGGTTTTTGCGCCGTGCACTCCAAATGTAAACGGCTGTCCGCCTTCGGGCCAACAGGCGACGGGCACCGCACAATTCAACGCGAGCTATCCCAATCCCGCGAGCCTCGACGCCTATAGTCTTCGAATCGACCACAGATTGGGCAGCAATTGGAGCCTGTTCGGCCGTTACAACTACTCTCCCTCCCACATCATTAACCGCGGCGGGACGTTCGCTTTGAGCGTAGTCCAGCCGAATCGCATCACCATTCAGACAGGCACCGTGGGGGCAACCTGGAGCGTAACTCCCGATATCACGAACGATCTGCGGTTCAACTACAGTAGGACGAACGCTTCTAGCTATTCTTATCAGGACGACTTTGGCGGCGCCACCCCCCTCGCGTCCTTGCCGCTGCCGCCCCCCTTCACTGCCCAAGATTCATCGTTTCAATTTCTCATCCTTTCCCTGACTGGCCAAGGCTTGTCCGTCGGCCGGATCCAGCAGGTTCGACAGCGACAGTACAACGTAGTCGATGCATTTATGGTTCAGAGAGGGCAACACAGCCTCAAGTTCGGAGTCGACTATCGGCGTCTATCGCCGGTGTACTCTCCCAGGAAGTACGTCCAAGAACCTCTCTTTCTCGACGTGCCATCTGTCGGCGCCGGGAGTCCCCTGTTCACCTTCGTGCTCTCCGGAGCAGGTTCGACATTCTTGTTCCACAACCTTGGAGCGTATGCGCAGGACACTTGGCGCATGATGTCTCGCCTGACGTTGACGTATGGATTGCGATGGGACGTGGACTTCGCTCCGTCCTCGGAGGGCGGTCCCAATATTACAGCCGTAACCGGATACGACCTGAGCAACCCTTCGAATCTGGCCCTGGCACCGATGGGAACTCCTCCGTTTCGCACACCGTTTGCCAATGTTGCCCCTCGCTTGGGCATCGCGTATCAACTTTCCAAAAAACGGGAATTCCAGACTGTCGTTCGCGGAGGGGTCGGTGTTTTCTACGATTTGGTGAGCTCAGAGGCAGGAAACCTTATGATAACGGCGGGCTACCCATTCAAGGCTCTCAGTCAGGAGTTTGGAGCGTATCCGCTGAGCTCGGCGGCGGCTGCGCCTCCAGCAATCACTCCTGGAAGCCTAGCCGACTGTTGCAATCCACTAGTGGGATTCGACCCACATCTCGAGCTTCCTTACAGTCTCCAGTGGAACGTTGCCGTCGAGCAAGGTCTGGGCGACCAGCAATCGTTTTCCGCTTCGTATATCGGTGCGTCGGGCAAGCGACTGCTTCAAACCGGCTTTGTCTATGCCCCGAACGCCAACTTGTACGCGGCTGACTTGGTCGGTAACACAGCGGGATCGAGTTACAATGCGCTCCAGCTTCAATTCCAGCGCCGCCTTTCACACCGTCTGCAGGTTCTTGCTTCTTACACGTGGTCCCATTCGATCGACGATGGTTCCGCCGGTTCGACATATCTTCTCTCGAATGCTTTTGTTCCAGGACTTGGGCCGGATGCGAACCGGGGGCCAGCCGACTTCGATATTCGGAGCGCGTTCTCGGCGGGACTCACATATGACATCGCCGTCCCAGCCACCAACACCTTTACGCGTGCAGTTCTGGGCGGTTGGTCCACAGAGAACTTCGTGATGGCACGTTCGGCCCCGCCCCTTGACGTCACGGACGGCCAGTTCGGCCAACTCGCCAATGGCTTCCTGGCGGATACCAGGCCCGACCTTGTTGGAGGACAACCTCTGTACCTATATGGCGGTGAGTGTGCTTCGGTGTTTCAGGCGCTGGGAGAGCTCAGCCCGGGAAGCGTATGCGCCGGGGGAAAGGGGTTGAACCCGGGCGCCTTTACCACTCCACCGATTGATTCCAACACGGGACTCCCCCTGCGACAGGGGACGACGCCGAGAAACTTTCTGAGAGGATTCGGTGCTACGCAATGGGACTTTGCGTTACACCGCGATTTCCCCATTCACGAGTTGCTCAGGTTGCAGTTTCGTGCGGAGCTGTTCAACCTTCTGAATCACCCGAACTTTGCGCAACCAGACGGTCAATTCGGCTTTGGTGGGTTTGGCGTGTCGAGGCAGACACTCGGCCGGGGCCTCAACATGGGAAATCTGGGCGGCGGATCGCTCAGTCCCCTTTATCAAATCGGTGGGCCCCGCTCGATACAACTAGCCCTGAAATTAATCTTCTAGTGGCTGTCTCCGCCGGCAATTCGACCGGGACTGCCCGCTCGCATCAACCCGTCACTCCAGATTCGGCCGTGCAGGACGCCTCGCGATCGGATTGGACGGACAATTTCTTAGTCGGAGGATTTGGTGACCACGGCGAACCGTCAAAACGGGCTCGTATGTCTTGGCCTAGCGGCCTGCGTGTTGTGGTGGATCGCTGTACCCCATAGGGCAAGGGCACAGGCTCTGCAGCCCTTGTCGGTGGAGGATGCGCTCAGGACGGTTGAGTTCGGCCAGTTAACGCCCGTCGGGTTGTCTCCCGATGGGAGATGGGTGGCTTATACCGTCAAGAACAACCAAAGAAGTAGGGCGGTAGATCGCGCGACCTGGGCTCGATTCGGCGTTCGTGATGTGTTCACCGGAACAGATATTTGGGTCTTGAACGTGCAGACTGGCTCCTCGAGAAACGTGACAGGCGGCGAAGATGACAACTTCATGCCAGTGTGGTCGCCCGATAGTCGGCAGCTGGCTTTCCTGTCCGACAGGGACGGAAGTGGACAGTTACAGTTGTGGGATTGGGACGTTGATCGCAATCGGATGACGAGAATCTCTGGTCTCAATGTCAGGCAGTTTGGTCAACTCGAGTGGACCCGCGACAGCCGAAAAATCGTGGTTCCCGTTGTCCCCGACAGCATGGATGTCGAGGACTATGTCAAGAGGGTTAGCTCTTCGGCGATCGAAATCGCGAAGGCGAGGAGCGAAGTGCCAGGATCAACGGTGGTGCTGTATCAATCGGGCCGGACCGGTGCCGAAAGAGACATTCCGCGGTCGGATCCGTGGAATCTCGACATGCATTTGCGGGACTTGGTCTTGATTGATGTCGCGAGCGGCAGGGCCATCCCTGTTGTCTGTGGGCAGAGGATTGCCAGTTTCTTCGTGTCCCCCGACGGTTCGCGGATCGCCTACACGATTCCGAGGCGCTTCGAGAAGCCAGGCTCACAACAGATCTTGTTTGATCTCGTTACAAAGCCATTTTCGACCGACGAGGAGCAAGTAATTGCTACAGACGTCCGCTTTGATTATGACGGCGGCTCATTCAGTTGGTCACCTGACAGCTTGCACCTCGCTTACGTGACCGGCGGACCGGAGGAGAGGGTCCGGGATTGCTACGTGGCAGATATTGAAGGCAGAGTTGTGCGCAATGTCAGCATGCTCGCGCCCGTGCCGCCCCGTGCGTCGAAAGCCCCTCTCTGGGATCCTGGGGGCAAGGAACTATATTTCGTCCGCGCTGGAGGGCTTTGGAAATCTTCACTCGATCACAGCAAGGCAGTTGAAGTTGCGCGAGTACCCGGCCGGCAAATCCTGCAGATGGTTCCTCAGGAGAACAATCTCCTGTGGATGTCGGATCGGGGCCGGTCGACCATTGTCTTGACGCACGATGATGCGGGCAAGCAGGACGGCTTTTATAGGATTGACTTGGCGACCGGTCAAAGCACGAAGCTTCTGGAAAAGGGACAGTGCTACACCTGTGCGAATTCAGAGCCTAGAGTCAGTGTCCAAAGAGACGGCTTGGCCGCTGTGTTCTTCGCGGAGGACGCGGGACACGACAACGACTTGTGGATCACTGACCCCAGCTTCAGAAATCCGCAGCGTCTAACGCATCTCAATTCCCAATTTGACAGATACAAGATGGGAACACCGCGCCTGGTCCGATGGTTTAGCGACGACGGGCAAATGTTGAGCGGGGCCTTGCTGTTACCCGCGAACTATCAGGAGGGGAAACGCTACCCCCTGATCGTCTGGGTGTATGGCGGGGGTTCGGAATCGAATCATTTCGACCATTTTGGCCTCGAAGGTTCCGGGCCGTTCAACATGCAATTGTTTGCGACGCGTGACTATGCAGTGCTGACACCGGACTCTCCCCAACAACTGGGGACACCCATGATCGACCTGGCGAAGACCGTCTTGCCTGCTGTGAGTAAGATAATCGAGATGGGAATCGCCGACCCGGATCGGCTCGGCGTGATGGGCCACAGCAACGGGGGTTACAGCACTCTCGGCCTAATCGTTCAAACCACACGATTCAAGGCGGCCCTCGAGGCCGATGGAATGGCCGACCTCCTTGGCGAATACGGCGAGATGGATTCCTCGGGGACCGCCTTTGGGACTTCGAATTTAGAGCGCGGTCAAGACGCTCTCGGAGGAACTCCTTGGGAGGTTCGCGAACGATACATCGAGAACTCTCCTGTTTTCTACCTGGACCGCGTTGAGACACCTCTAATGATCGTTCATGGATCGAAGGATACGGCGGTTGCGCAGTTTCTGGGAGATGAAATCTTTGTGGACTTACGCCGGCTCGGCAAGGAAGTGGAGTATGCGAAATATCAAGGCGAAGAGCATTCGCCTAACTACTGGAGCTTTGCCAACCAAGTCGACTTCTGCGATCGCATGGTTGCTTGGTTCGATCGATTCCTAAAAGACGTTGAGCATTAAGATGCCTCCCACGTCCTCGAAGCGAGCTGCTGCAGTTCTTGCGTTGGGGCGTCCGAACATCCGAACGCCCCAACGCTCCTGGCGAACAGCTACTCGTCGGCTTCGTACGCGTTCTGTGTCAACTGCAGGTTCTCCCCGTCGACTATTGCGGTCGGCTCCTTTTTGGTGCCCTGCACCGTACAGAGAGCAAACCCCACGACGACGACTTCCGGCTTGTTGTATTTCATTTTGTCACCTCGTTTTTGGCATTCACTTGCACACGTAGCTCTTTGAACCTTAGTTCACGAATGGCTCGACGACGGGTTCCATTTCGCCGAGCCCAACGCAGTGTTCATCTTGGCGTTGGAGCGCCGTGGTTCGCCGGGCGCTCCAACGCTCCCTCGGCAAGTTACTCGTCGGCTTCATAGGCAGCGTGGGTCACATAATCGCTGTCCTGTGCGTAATTGGTGCCCTTCTGACCGCTCCGCACCGCGCGAAGGGCAAGTTCCACTACGGCGACTTCCGGCTTGTCGTACTTCATTGTTGATCACCTCCTTTCTCACGTTCGCTGGACGACCGTGCTAGCTGAAACCGTTGTTGAAGGAACGGCTTTCTCAATGCGCTCTGTTCTGACGGGGAAGTGGAATCTGGTTCTTGCGTGAGAGCGATTGGAAGGCCAGCGCCCAACTCTTTTGGCCGTTATTCGTCGGCTTCATAGGCGCCAGAGGTTGTCATCTCGAATGATGAATCGACCACGTGTGTGATGGCCTTGCCACCCCGCACCGCATGGAGAGCAAGGTCCACAACTGTGACTTCCGGCTTGTCATATTTCATTGGCTTTTCACCCCCTCTCTTCTTTTGGCGTTCCCCGCGCACCTTGTCGACACCCTGAGCTCCTCGTATGTTGTGGAAGCAGCTCCGTCCGTGTTGTCTATCGTCGAGCCCAGAGGAATCACCGGTGATGACCGAAGGGCTGCCGCTGACACTCGGCTACGTTCTCTGTGCCTGATGGCTCTAAGCCAGGATTCGAGCACCATGGTTCGCAGCATCGTCACGATCGGGATTTCCTGGCCATGGCGCGTCCGCTGTATCGCTTCGCAGAAGGCCTTCGCGTCGATGATTCCGAGGAGCGCACTCATCATTTCTTGACTCATCTCGATCAGGCGTGCCCATTCCGTCGAGATGGTTGTTGTCGGAGAACGGACCACAAACGCCTTCCTCTTCCTTGTCAAGAGTTCCTCTGGAACGATTCCAACAAGTGCGCGACGCATCAAGGAACGGCGCTGGCCCGGGCGGACTAGCTGCTCCCGTGGGACTGCATACATGAACTCCAGCAGGTCACGGTCGAGATACGGGTAGCGCTTCTCAACGGCCGGCTCTGACGGCAGGGCTGAGCACGCTAGTTGCCTTCGCAAGGAATCGAATGTCGACGCGTTCTCCTGAAAGGATGGCAGGGGGCCGAACAGCTTGACCCTGGACGGGTACCCGGTGAGCGCGCTCCTTTGACGCTCTACAAAACCGGGATGCAGCCAGGCTGCGGGCTGCATTTGTTTTGGAATGCCGACGAGAGCAGGAGGGAAGAATCCTCGCACGGCTTCGAAGAACAGGTGGAACCAGGGCTTCCTCTTGTTCAAAGCCCAGACTTTCAGCTGCCTCGCGAGCGCTCCGAGTCGTACTCTTGCCAGCAAGTCCATCAATTCAGGCGTGGGTGTTGGCACGCCGCCCGTGACTTCATCACCACCAATGCCGGAAAGCACGACGCGGTTTCCTTGCGATTCGAGGCAGGCCTCGAACTCCTGGCGTGCTTTGGCGTGGCGCCCGGCGCCAGACCCCGGGGTCGCCGCGAACGTGCCGCTCTCCAGTTTGAAGTCGAACGGTTCCTGTCCGCCGACATCGATGTGGCAGCCGGTACGCCCGCGCTTTTCTTCGACCCTGGTGAAATAGGGGCGCTCGTTCCAGTTGGGTTCTGAGTCGTTGTAGTAAGAGAGCGTGTCGAGCCGCGGCGCTTCCCCTGCTCCACGAGCGAGGATCGCATCCGCCATGCAGACGATGGACGAGGAATCCATTCCGCCGCTCAGCTCGGCTAGGATGGGCGCATCGGACCGGAGCCGCCGCTGCACGGCTTGTGAGAAGACCGCGCGGAAGTGCTCCTCATATTCTGCGTCCGTGCGGTACCGGATTCTCTTGTCCGGATCAAGATCCCAGTACTTGTGGACCGATTGTTTCCCCTGCTCCAGGCGGACGAAAGAGGACGGCGGGACGGAATGAATCCCGATGTAGGGAGTGAGATGGGCCGCAGGGAAAAAGGAAAGCCACCCCGCGATGTATTCTTCCTCGAGCGCGAAGGTCCCTCCCGCGAACAGCACCAGGGGATCGAGGATGGTGCTCCACGTGATTTGATCCCTTTCGGCTGAGTAATAGAGGTGGCGCGTGCCGATGGGATCTTTCGCCAGGATGAGCGAAGGTTCCCTCGGATTCCATATCGAAAGAGCCCAGTCGCCAATGAGTTTCGCAAAGCAGTCGGTTCCGCACCGGTCATAGGCTGCGGCAACGATTGACACATCTGCGGAGTCACTGGAAACCGAGTTGCCCAACTCATGGATCAGCTCCGAGCGATTGTCGAGGCGGCCGTCCCAGCTGACGATGGCGCCTGAAGCGGAGACATGCGGCTGCTTTTCCCTCCGCGACTCCTTCGTCGTGTGAAAAGCGCGGTAGAGAACAGTCGCGCCGTCCTTCCGGCAGGAGTCGCTGCTGTCGGGCCCGTACGGAGCGAGAAGCGTGTTCACTCTCTCGAGAAGGTCGGGGAGAGGAGGCATGCCATCAAAGCTCCATTTTCCAAATTGAACGCTCATGGGTTCAGACCCTCGATTCGGCTCCTGGATGCGGACCTAGCATCTGTCGAGCACGGCATACATCTCCGGCATGTACGGCTTGTCGTTGACTACGCGGCCGTCGACTTCAACCCACGCATGGGCCTTGAACGGCATCTGCTGGGCTCCGATCACCAGCTGAGCGGGGACTCCGTTCCGCCGCAGGAGGCACGCGGTCGCGGCGGACCGCTGCAGGCACTGCGCCTCTTTCCAGTACCAGATACACGCCAGGTCCACCGCCGAGCAGACCCGCTCGGTGGTGTTCTCGGGCGGCGTGCCTCTGCGCGTCGGATAGCGTCGCACCTTCTGATAGAGCGCCGCGAAGTTCCCTCGCGCGAGGTACAGGTCGAAGGAGATCAGCATCAGGTACGCTCTCAGGAAGAGAAGCCTCAAGGCACACCTCCTTTCACCGCGGCAGCTGCAACTGGTCGCACAGAAACGCCATTCGGTCCGTCAGCGCCTCGATCCGCTCGCTCAGCGGAAGCACGGGCGAATGCCCGCGGAATTGGCTGTAATCGAGAAGAATCGGATGCCGCGATGAACTCGCGGATTGCAGACGCGCGGTCATCTTGCGTGCGTGGAGCGGATTGCAATTCCGGTCCGCGTCCCCGGAAACAATCATCGTCGCGGGATAGGCTGCACCGTCCCGCACCCGGTGGTAGGGCGAGTAGCCGGCCAGGGCCGTGAAATCTTCCGGGTCGTCCGCGGTTCCAAACTCCTCCTGCCAGACGTGCGCGTTGTCAAAAAGGTGGTAGCGCAACATATCGAGCATCGGAACCATGCAGACAGCGGCCCGGAAGAGATCAGGGCGTTGCGTGATGGCCGCACCGACCAGCAAGCCTGAATTCGATCCCCCGAAGATGGCGAGCTTGCTGGAAGTAGTCCGTCCCGTCTGGATCAGCCATTCAGCCGCGGCGAGGAAGTCGTCATAGGCCTTCTGGCGATTCCTGCGCCTGGCAGCCTCGTGCCATCTGGCTCCGAATTCCGACCCGCCGCGGATGTTCGGCAGCGCGAACAGGCAGCCACGTTCCATGAGGAACGAGACAAAGACGCTGAACTGCGGCGTCATGGACACGCCGTAGCCGCCGTAGGAGGTCATGATCGCGGGATGGCAGCCTCCCGCCAGGATCTCTTTGCGGCCAGCGAGATAGATGGGAATCTCGGTCCCGTCTTTGGACGCGAAACGGAGTTGCTGGTGGGCATAGCCTGCTGGGTCGAGGACGAGGCTTCTTTTGGCCCACAGCGCGCATTCATTCTTCTTTGGAGAATAGCGAACGGTGCGGATCGGATCCGTGAACGATTCTCTCTCGAGGAAGATCTCATCGTTCTCAGGAGCTCCGCTCGTGATGCGGAGCGTTTCCTCCGGGCTCACGGTCAGGTCGTCGGTCCTGCGGCCGGCCAGGTCGAACATGCGGATGCGGCGTTCCATGTTCTTCGCGCAGAGAACCACGATGCGGTCGCCGGCGACGGCCCACTGCCCGATGCGGTAATCGCTCTCGGCAATGACGTCGACCCACTCGGCTTCTTCTCCACCCCGCAGGCGCAACTCGATGATCCGCAGGTTGGGTGCATCGCGGTCCGTAATTGCCAGAATTCTTTCCGGCAGGAGCAGGGGGCCAAAGCGATACTCCGCATCGGACACGAGGCATTCCGGGGGCTCGGTTCCGTCGACGGACCTCAGGTAAAAGGACGTGAGGGTCTTCTCGAGAAACCGGTAGATGAGAAATCCCAGGCGATGCTGGCCGGGGACGAGAGACAGCCGGAGTTTCTCGTCGTCTCCGGCACGGAAGACCTCTTGGTCTTCCCGGAAGTCGGTGCCGAGCACGTGACGATAGGCGGCTCGACGGAAGGGAGCCTTCGAATCGAGTGCCTCATGGACGTAGTAGAAGCTCCGGCCATCCGGTGCGAAGGCAAATCCCCGCAGATAACCCCTTGGAAGAATGTCCGGAAGTGTCTTGCGGGATTCGATGTCCGCGATTGCGAAAGTCCCGGTCCGTTCTCCGCCTTCTTTGATCTCATAGAGCAGGAACCGTCCATTGGGGGATACGCGCAGCGGCTTCACCGCCGTGTGGATTCCGCGCCCTCGTTCGGACGGATCGACCAGCAGCTGGTCCTCGCCATGAGGCCCCTCGCGCATGTAGATACACGGCTGTTCCTCGTCGGCAAGGCGCTTGCGAAAGAAATAGCGGCTGCCGGCCTTTTGAACCGAGTCGTATGTCTCAATCGCCAGGAATTCGCGCACGCGCCGCCGGACCCCGTCCCGCCCCGCGACATTGTCGAGATAAGAGCGCGCGTAACGAGTCTGATCCTCGATCCAGGAGCGCGTGCGCGGAGAGCCTTGGTCCTCAAGCCACCGGTAGGGATCGGTGACCGGCACGCCATGAAGCACCTCGGTGACGGGCTCGACCGGCGAGAAGGGCGGAGCGGCGATCAGCTCAGGCACAGTTCGCTCCTTCCCGCGGCCTGGATTGCTTCGCGGTACATGCGGCGAGTCAGGCTGCGGAAGTATCCGGCGAGCGGGGGATTGCGGACGAGTTCCGGCGAGCGCCATGACTCGTTCGCCAAGGCATAGGCAAACACGGCAACGAGAGGAGCAAGAGCCAGCGCCCGCCTCAGATCCTCCGGTGAATGGAAAGAGAGCCATGGGCGGAGATACGCGGAGGCGAGATGGTCCGCGGCCGCCGGCTTCGCGATCCCGCTTCGCGCCATGTGCTGGCACAGGTATTCGAACGTCAACAGTGGATTCCCGACGCACGCTTCGGCCCAGTCGAGAAACACACAGCGGTCTGCGGATACGAGAATGTTGCCGGGGTTCACGTCGACGTGGCCGAGGGTATTCGGAAGGCCGAAGGCCTCAAGCAGTCTGCAGGATTCCTTGAGACCCTCGGCAAGAGTTGCGATCTCGGACTCGACGAGTGGGGCCGGCGCTGGCTTCTCCTGCGCCGCCATGACCTCCTTCATCCGGGTCAGGAACGGGTCGATCCGTTCGGCAAGCCTCGGAATTCGAAGGTCCTTGGCCTGCGCCTCGATCAGCTCGGCCGTCTTTCCGATCGAGGCGATCTGAAGCTCGGCAAGTCCTTCGGCGGCGCGCTCCCATGCCGGGAATTCCGCAATTTCAGCGAGCGGAACTCCCGCCACTTCCTCCGACAGCCAGCCGTTCCATGACGGGTGAACCCCGAGGATCGAGGGAATGTGGCCGGGAAAAAGCCGCGCCAGAGCGACGGTGACGCGCAGTTCGTGGGAGTTGGGTTCTCTCGTGGCCTTGAACCAGACGGCTTCGCGGTCCGTTTCAAGACGAATGAGGCTGAACGTGGGACTCGCGTTCAGTTGCCGGATGCCGCCTGTCAACCGGAGACCGAACGGAGCCAGCTGGCCCTCTACCCATCGGCAGAGATCGCGGAGCCAGCCCGGCCGTGCAAATGGCCCCGGTTTCTCGTTTGTCGCGTAGGCCGTAAGTTCTCGAAGCATTTCCCGGATCAGCTGAGCTTCCGCCGGCTCGAGCGAGGCGGCCGCCCGGCGGCGAGATATCCAGAACGCGCCGGCCGGCACCCTGTCGTTTTGCCGTGTCGATTCCATGGCCGCGCACTTTGGTTCTTCACCTGCATTGGAAAGCGGAAGGCCCGGAACCAACAAGCAGTACGTTTCCAGTCCCCACGCTCTCCTGACCTCTGCCGTCAATTGTTCTGCGCACCGCTGTTGCGGATCGATTTCAACCCGAGGGAGGGTCCACCGCGGGCCGTTCGGCAAGAGGAGAATTTCGGAACCGTTTCGGCGCGTGACAATCAATCGGTAGGTGATGGCGGCTTTGACGAGTGACTCCATACGTGCATCCTCCGCGTGGTTCTTCGCTACGTGACATTGGCGGGACGAACGGGCTGCAAGATGTGATGCTTCTGTAAAGTCTCGATGAACTCGAGGATATCGGCGCGCACGACGTCCTTATTCACTCCATAGTCCCGGCTGATTTCGTCCGCGATGCGGCACTCGTCATAGCCCCGTTGCATCAATTCCAGGATCTGGGCTCCCACGATGTTCAGGCAGAACATCTGGCCGTGGTGAACATCGAGCAGAATCCCGCCATCAGCTGTCTCGGTTCGCCGGATTGTCTCGGACACTCGGAACATTGGTTGCAGCATGTCGGGCAGTCGAGTCTGGAACGCCCTGCTGGAAGGGAACTCTCGCACCTCGCCGGGGACGATTTCCAGAAGCGAAGCGATTTGTTCGCACCGGGACAATTCAGGCGCTAACCTCCTGGAAACGTGAAACATGGAGCAGTCGAGGAGTCTCGCGCCCTGGCCCGCGCGTTCGCATCGGAGACATAGACAAGCAAGGAGCCTGTCTCCTTCGGACCCTGAAGGGATCCCGAGACGCTTGGCACTGACGCCGCCGGCGACGTAGGAGCGGAGGAACTTCGTTGTTTGAGGTCATTCAAGCGGACATGGAAGCGGACATCCGCTTACACCTCCGCTAGCTAACTGTTTGTTTCTACGCGAATTACTGCTATCATTGTCTCGGACGTATAAGCGGACATGACAGCGGACATAAAGAGAGGGCAAGACCGGGGCGAGTCGGAATCGATGATGGAACCGCTGCTGGTCGGTGAAGGGTCGCGGCATCGGGGTGGGTTGATCGACCTCGCCCTCGACTTGGCACAGAGATCGGCCGGCTTTCGTCGCAGCCTGCCCGGGAGCCTTGTCGGCTCGCTTGCCGACCTCGTACGGGCAATGAATTGTTACTACAGCAATCTGATCGAGGGGCACGACACCCATCCAGTCGATATCGAGCGGGCCCTCAAGAATGACTACAGCAAGGACACGCGCAAGCGTGCCCTGCAGCTCGAAGCGAAGGCGCACATCACCGTCCAGAAATGGATTGACTCCGGTGGCCTGAGAGGGCGCGCCGCCACAAGCGACGGTATTCGGGAAATCCATCGCCGCTTCTGTGAAGAACTTCCGGAGGATATGTTGTCGGTTGAAGACCCTTTGGCAAAAGAGCGCGTGCGGGTCGTGCCTGGCGAGTTGCGCGCGCGGGATGTGAGGGTGGGCGATCATATCGCGATCAGTCCGGGCGCCGTCCCGCGCTTCCTCGGGCGTTTCGAAGACATCTACGGCCAGCTAAGCAAGACGGAGTCGATCCTGGGGACAGCAGCGGCGCACCACCGGCTCGTGTGGATTCACCCGTTTGTGGACGGCAACGGCCGCGTGGCGCGCCTGATGTCGCATGCAACGCTGCTCGAGACGCTCGACACAGGGGCGGTGTGGTCGGTGGCGCGGGGGCTGGCGCGCAGCGTCGATGCCTACAAAGGGCACCTTGCGGCCTGTGATAGGACGCGCCGCAATGATGTGGACGGCCGGGGCAATCTCAGTGAGGACGCGCTGGCAGAATTTACGGACTTCTTTCTGAGAACCTGTATTGATCAGGTTACCTTCATGGAGGGCCTCATGCAGCCGGACGAGCTGCGCGCGCGAATTCTTCTGTGGACGGAGGAGGAGATCAGGGTTGGTGCCCTGCCGCCCAAGGCGAGCAATGTCCTGGAGGCCATTCTGTATCGAGGCGAATTACCTCGTGCGGGTGTTGCCGACATCGTAGGGGCCAGCGAGCGTCACGCGCGGCGGATTGTTTCGGCACTGATGGAGCGTGGCGTCCTAACCGCAGACGGCGCGCGCGCGCCGCTGCGCCTCGTCTTCCCTGCGGAACTTGCCTCCCGCTGGATGCCGGGATTGTTTCCTGCGAGGGCCGCTTAGACTCGTAGATCGCGCAACAGGGGCCCTCTCTCAAGGCGAGCGCGCCCCGCCGCGCCCGGTTCCGATCACGCCGAAGGGCAACAGCGGGACCTAGCTCTCCGGAACGGATCAGGAATCGGTACGCTGTGTGCTCGCCGCCCGACTCCACTAAGTTCGTTACAGCGGGTTGTCACAGCCTGTCACAGCTGGGGCCGGTAGTATTGTGTCGGGTCAATGGCGCCGGTTTCAGAGCAGCCGCCGGAGAATCGTGGTGACCTGCCCGACGACTTCGGCGTCTTCGCCGTTCTTGTAGGATTGCGCGCCCACTGCGCTTCCTGGGTAGCCGTGGAGGACGAGATTCCCCTCATCGAGAGTGCAACGGCCGCAAACATAGCGACCGTCCCGTCGGAGAACCAGGTAGAGCGATCGGTAGCAGACGAGGTTCCCTCCCGACGGAGACGGTTTCCTGGCTCTGCGGCTGACGGCAATGAGTGCGGCGTTCAATAGCAATGGATGCTGGGGCGCTGGATCGCCGCCTACCCAGAACAGGTCCGAAAGCGAGAAGCCCTTGAGGCCGGTGATCCGGTCGAGTGAAAACCGGAGGAAGAGCGGGACTTCTTCCCATTCGTTTACGAGAGCAGCGATGAAGCCGCCCGGTTCTGCTACGCCAATCTGGCTGACGGTCGGGACGTCGTGATCCCGGCCGGGCGCCTTCCGCGGAATGAGCTCATCGGGGATCGGCTCGCGGCCCGCCCGTTCGAGAGGGAGTCCGGAGGCTCGCAGAAACTCGTCGAAGCCGATGCTGTACAAAAGGCAGAGTGCGAGGATCTTTTCGATGTGCCGTGGAGGCGCGGACAGCGTTTCGTAGTCCGACAACGTGCCAGAGGCGGCAAAATAGAGCTCGTTCGAGAGTTCGTTCGCAATCAAGCGGCTGAGCATCGACCCCTCACGAAAGGTCAGCCCCGCGCTCAGGCGAGAGTCCCGGACAAGATTCCTGAGGTTTGTTGGCTCGCCCAGCGGGCGGTGGGGGCGCGGTTTGGCCAAAGCTGCCGATTTCACCGTCGCGGCCGCGCTCCCTGAATCGTGACTGGGGATCACCCGTCGAATTTCGGAGTCGATCATTCCCAGGATTTTGGCATCCCTTCCAATGTGCAACTCGCGTTCCGCACAAGGCCGCTGCGGACAATGCAGGAGGACCCGGTCCTTTCCAAGCCGGACGAGCCTCGTGCATACCAGTCCGAAATCGTGCTGCACTAAGAAGAAGGGGCTTTCGCCATTCGGGTAGCGGCGGATCGGCTGCTCGTTCACGCGCTGCGCGTCCACCCGGATGATGCTCCCGGGAACAAAGTAGGGCAGGGCATACGGGTCCTGCTCGCCGACCCTGGCATACAGAAATCTTCTCTGACCTAGGGCAAGCAGGTCCCTGGCCCGCTTCGCCGGCGCCACAGTTAGGAACTGCCCCAACGGAGCGATCGCGGGACCAGGCAAAGCCCCGGGCCTCTGAGCGAACCAAGGGACCCAGGCATCCGTGTCATAGACGGCGGAATCCAGCATGGTTGTCTGTTTTCGGCGAAGCAGCAGTTGCAGCCGGAGTATTGCGTCAAGATCGAATCCGAACACCGCCAGCCAGTCCGGCAACCGATAGTTCGTGATATGGCTGAGGGCCAGGATATGGCCGATCGTGGGCTGCCAGCCAGGGCGTGCCAAGTCGTAATACAAATTGTGGGGAACGCAAAACGGCGAACGACGCCCAAAGATTTCGCCGGACTGTCTGGAAAGGTTGTAGAGCGTCAAGCCGCGTGTGGCGAGAATCTCCCGCACTTGCAGCGCCCTGTCCATTCGAAGACACACCATTTTTCTGCGTGTATATCGGAGGAGACCCTCAACGCGAGAATTATCGGGGCGCTGGCCGCAATTGCGACCAGTTGCCGGGTTTTCAGCACTGCTGGGCGAAAAGCGTGCTTGGATAAGCGAAGGTTCACGTGGCTGGACATAAAACGGTTGCCAGCGTAGGATTCCCGCCAATGGTCGCCCGCAGGCCGAATCCGAGTGCCGGAGAGAAGCTAAGGGAGTATCGCGAGCGTTTGGGATTAACGACACGCGATGTCGAGGCGAGGAGTCAGCAAATCGCGGACGACAGGCACAACCGGGAATACTATCTCTCCCACGCTTGGGTGACCGACATTGAGAACGGGAAGTTCAAGCCGAGCATTTATAAAATCTACAGCCTCAGCGCCATCTACCATGTCGGATACACCGAAGTGCTTTCGTGTTTCGGTCTGCCGATCAGCGAACTCGGGCGCTATCGTGCCTCGATTGGCGTACCCAGAACGCATCTGTTGGGTGGGGAAACTGATCTAGAGGCCGGGAGAGTGTCGCTGCCGGTCCGCTTTAAGCCGGAGTTCCAATTAGAGAAGACGAATCTGCTTGCGCGGGTCGTCGAGAAGTGGGACCAGATTCCGGTCGGTTTCCTGCAGCATCTTGACCTGCACAAATCCGTGTACGGCTATATCGGCCTCGAGGACTACACGCTGTACCCTCTGATCCGCCCCGGCTCGCTCGTGCAGATCGATGCCGGTCAGAGGAAAATCAGCACTGAGAAATGGAAAACGGAGTTCGACCGCCCGATCTACTTCGTGGAGCTCCGAATCGGCTACGTTTGCAGTTGGTGTCAGGTGGACCAGGGGCAGCTCTTCGTTATTCCTCACCCGCATTCGCACCAGGATGTTCGGCGGTTTGACTATCCGTCTCAGGCCGAAATCGTCGGCAGGGTGACCGGTGTGGCCATGCGCATTGTCGGCGAGCAGGCACCAGGAATTGGAGAGACGGTTCCAAGCCCTCGAGAGTGACCCCTGTACGAGCCGGAGCTACGATCTTAGCTCGCCAGGATCAGCGAGACGAATGGGATTGCTGCTAGAATGGGGCTGCGAACGTATGAAGGCTGGAATGCCGGTTTGACCCGAGTCGACGTTGCCAAACCGCTAGGAGAGGCTCACTCATCCATTTCAAAATGCGGACTCGGTCAGAGGCGTGTGGATTTCGTCGAGCTCCAACAACCCGCAAATATGTGGTGTTTCATCGTGGATAGCTCCTTAAGGATATGGCGGACAGACCTCGGCGTGTTAGCGCTCTACTGGCGATCAAGCTTCTGCACACGGCAGTTTGGGCCGCGTTGGCCGGATGCATCGTGGCGCTGCCAATAACGGCGCTGCTCCATCGCTTCGACTGGGCGATCATCCTGACCGTGATCATCGTCGCTGAGTGCGGCGTGCTCGACGTCAACAAGGGTCAGTGTCCACTGACTGGAGTAGCAGCTCGCTTCACCGATGAGCGGGCAGACAACTTCGACATTTATCTGCCCAATTGGGTCGCGCGGCACAATAAGTCGATTTTCGGCACGCTCTTCGTCGTCAACGAACTGTTCGCGCTGTGGTGCTGGCTGAAGTGAGAGCTATTTTCGTGGGCGAGAGTTGACCGACACTCCACTTAGAATGTAGCGAACGATCATGCAGTTGGTCGAGTTTGCTACTCGCCAGCAAACTGGTCTGCATCCTTCGCGGCCCTTAGGGGAATACAGATGCTAAGGAGGCTTGAAACTTTTGAGCAATCTTTACGAACCCGGCCGATGATGGGTGGATTTCGTTCTGCCAGTCCGAATTGTTGGGTGTAAGAGTCCCTTGAGTCGGCACCACGATGAATTTCTGAACTTTGGGATCCGCTGCGACGCGATCAAGCATCCCGCGAAACATCTGCATCAGCGCCTTGACGACTAGGAACTCGTCGTTCGGGTCTGGAACTGCTTTGCCCAAATGTTTGTATGCGTAGTCCAGCGACGGCTTAAGCCAAGGGCCCTCTCCGCACACAGCCTTGCCGGTGATCGGAGGGAAATCGTAGGCGTTTACGAAGATTACGGTCTGCGAGCTGTATTGGTCGCGCAGGTCAACCAGCTCGCGGTATTCGGCCTCGAGAATTGCCAGTGCAGCGTTCACTGCGTTCAGGTCCAGCATTTGCGCTGGCGGAACCACTGGGGGCACATCCTTCAGCCAAATGCAGAACTGGTCGCCAACGATGTCATTCCCGCCGCCCGAAAAAAGCAGCGCATCAAATCTGATTCGTGAATCGCTGAGTCTCGTGATGATTTCCTGTCGGAGGGAAAGTCCCATCATCTGTTCCACTTCCAGGCCGTGTTGAGCCATGTTAGCGATTCCATAGCCAAGTAGTTTTTGAAGTTGGTAGATGACGCCGTCCCCGTGTGTTACCGGCAATGGATACTCAAACCAGGAGTCGCCCTCCGCTAGAATACGCAAGTTTTGCTTCCCGGCTGCCAGCGCGACGGCCCGTAAGGCTATGCCCGGTGAGGGAGGCTCAGTCGGATTCTGGATCTGCGCGAGGTACTCCCTGTATTTAACCTCGCGGTCTCTGGCGATTTCCTCACGCATTTTGTGCTGGGCCCGGTACTGCGCAACGATCGCGAGACGCGTTGCCACACCAACTCCAGGTCGCGTTGGCTTACTAGGTGTTCGTTTTGGCGCCTTGTCTTTCCGGCGAGCCACCCGCTTTTTCTTGACTGACATTCGTAACTCCTTTCGCCGAAGGCGCAATTATGCACCTTTTTGCGAGAAGGGATTCCAGGAGGGTTAAAGTAGCAACCTCGGAGGCGTTCCAATGAGCGACAACGTCCAGTGGACAAACTGCCCAATATGTAATCGCCCGCTAAATCCTAACGATCACACTGAATCAGTCGATTACAACGGTGAAATAATCCATGTGACCTGCGTTGAAGTGGCTGACCAACGCCAAAGACAAGGCTACAATCCCAACAACTCCTACACCTGAACAAACACGGCTGACGGCTCATGCACGTGCGATTGACAGCCGGAAGCTTGCAAAGTGATAATCGCCCGTCGGGTGTTGGAGTTCGCCCTAAACCGCCCCTAGACGGGGCAGATGACTCCTACAAGGGAATGACCCCTGGTGGGAGCCGCTGAAAGTTTTCTTCTCCGTAGTTCCTACCAGAAGTAGCTCCCTATATCATAGGAATCACAGGGATTTCCTTGCATGAGCAAATTCCAACGCGCGCAGCCAACGTGACGCAGGTTATAGGCCTGAAGATCGCGCTTTGTGGCGTCGCTCTAATATCCATAGCGGTCGCGATCGCGAGTCAGCCCCAGGTAGAAAGCCCCACGAACAGGTCGGCGCAAAATGTGCCCGAATTCGTGTTTCTGGTGCCATGCATCGTGGGTGCCCTTCTGACATTCCTGGGAGCGGTTCGGATAAGTCTCACAGGGCGGCCTTGGCACTTGGCCGCTTTTGGAACTGTTTTGCTTGTTGCCGCCAGCGTTCTTCCGGGCGCCGCATCGCGATTGTTCTCTGAACCGCTTGTGGCCCACCGCTGGACCTCGCCTTTGGTTTTGCCTTTCTTCGTACTCCGGGTTGATGGACTCATTTTGTTCTCAACAGCTTTCGTGCGTTTACTCATAAAGGAAAGAAGTCGGAGCTGAGATGGCAGCGAAGAACGAAACCCCGGGAAATCGAAGGCTGATGGTAAGCATGGGCGTCTCGGTTGTTCTTGGAATTCTAGTCGGACAAATGTTCGATTTTGAAAATCAGGGAAAACTTCACTTTGTCTCAATCACAGGGCGAGGGCCTGTGGCTGACGCGCTCGTGATCGTGTCCGTCATCCTGATGGTTTTTGGCGCTCTTGGAATGACTTCCGCGATCAGGGCGGCCATTCTGATCATTCTTGGGACGGTTCTCGTTCTTGCCCCGCTCTTGGGTCCTGGCATTGTGGCTTGGCTCTCGCCAAATGCGAGAATCGACACCCAGACGCGAAGCTCATTCCTGTTCTTGTCGATGGTCGAATTTATCGGTGCCTGCTTTCTTGGTTCTGGATTGCGGCGCGTGCTTTCCCATAAACAGAGCAGGCCGTCGTCACCCGAGGCCGGAACGAAGAGCCAATAAATGCTTCCACAAGTAGCATAGACATGGTGTTTCCTGGCGAAAGACAAATCGGAACCAGACTTCACCGGACAACCAGTTGGTGATGCTCCGCGGCTGCGGGAATCCTTCTTTGCGTACCTCTCCAAAAATCTTTACTCCTCGCCGGATCGAACCGGCGATCCGTTTGGTCCAACTTGGCTAGCTGCTTCATTCGGTTCACACAGGCTTCGAAGGGCACTCTCGGTTCGATCAAGACGAAACAGCGCGGCCTCGACCGCCAAGGCCCCTTCCGCTTTGGCGGCGCGGGCCCGATCCAGGGCGCGCTCGGCGATCCGAGTCACCTCATGCAAGAGCTTCCGGATCTCGACTTCCAGCTGCCCCCGGCTCTCCTGTACGCGATTCACGACGTCCGACTGCACGCGCGTGCTGTTCATTTCCATCAAGTAATCGAGGAAGGCCCATGCCTGCGTTTCGATTACGGCGTATGCCTGCACAAGTCCCAGAAACACGTCGGCAAGATAGCGCAAAGGTGAAGCAGGCAAAGCGACGTGGAGCAACTGCTCAAACGTGAAGCGCGACTGAACGCGAAAGCCTCGATCAGAATCGAGGGCGTTGGGCATCCGCGTGAATTCCGGCACGCCCGACTCGGCAAGTTTCCTGAGGAAATCGTTTCCGAGGCTGACAAACCGAGATGCCACCTTGCGGTATTCCTGCTCCGCAGCGGCCTGCTCGGTTTCTAGCCAAGGTCGAACATGACGTTCGGAAACAACCTGTGCGGTGCGCAGCGCGTCTCTGCGGAACTTCGGGCCATAGTGGCGGGGCAAAGTTTGCAGTTCTTGCTTAAACTCCGCCTGCACTTTCGGCAATGTTGAGGCGAGAAACTGCTTTCTCTGCTCTAGGAACATGTCCGAAAGGCGATGCTCCTCCGCCATGAACAGATAGCTCACGTCGCGGAGCGATCGCTCGGCTTCTGAAATCGTCTGGCGCAAGTTGCGAATCCGTTGTTCGGATTCTTCAATAGGGCGTGCCAGCGCCTCTCTCTCTTCTGAAATGATTGCGAAAAGCTCTGCTGCGAGCCGCTGAAAACCTCTTTCGCCAGCCGCGCGAACGAGGTCGCGGCCCGACTCTCGGACCAGATCTTCGAGTGCGGCAACCAACAGTGCCCAGTCGCGTGTTGACCCTTGATTTCTGAGAAGCTCCTCGGCGCTCACCTCATAGACGGGGCCAGGGGGCCGGTGCAACTGGTTTTCCAGCATCTTGCTTGTAAACGATTTGGCGATGGCGCGTTCTTCTTCAGAGGTTCTGTCCGCCTTATTCAGTACAATGATGAGGTTTGCTACCTGCTTCCCGATTTCGCTAACCAGTGCCAGCTCTTCCCCCGCGATCGGCGGGTCGGCTCCCACAACGACGATGGCGGCGTCAATATGAGGAACGAACGCTTGCGTCGCTGCTGTGTTTCCGACAAAGACTGAGCCGAGGCCGGGCGTGTCCACAAAGCACATGCCTTCCGCCAAGAGTGAACTCGGAGCAAAGACCTCCACTGCCACGACGCCTTTTTCGTTTTCGGGATTGAGCTCTTCGGAAACGTATTGCGGTAGATCTTCCGGACGAATGTCCGTCCACGTTCCTCCCTGGAAACGCACTCGGGCCCGTTTCGTACCCCCATAGCGAATCACAGTCGGCACCGTAGTCAGAGGCAAGACTCCAGTAGGCAAGATGCGGTCGCCCAAGAGAGCGTTCAAGAGCGTCGATTTCCCCCGCTTAAACTGCCCGACGCAGGCTACATAGAATCGCCCTTCGGCCGTCCTTTGGGCGAGCGCCGTAGCCTCTTCCTGAACTCGTTCAGAGCCGAGTTCCTCGGCCAAATCGACAAGGCGACGGAGGGAACTCTCTGCGGACACCTCCTGAAATGCGGTTTGACGGTTGTTGGGTTTGGGATTCATGACAGATGACTCGAGAAAGATGAAAAGCGGTTTCCCTGCAGCAGATAGTCCACATGGACCAGCTTGACCTTCACTTGGTCCCCATAGTGGTAGCGCGGGTCAGCCGCCAGTTCGCACATCTTGACGATCGAGCCCGGCAAGTGTCCGCTCAGGTGCAGGACATCTTCACGAAAGCCATCGAGGTCAAGCGAACCCAAGCCAAACCTCGCAATACAAATTTCCATCAGTTCACGAGCAGAGGCTTCCGACAGCGGTCCCAACCGGATTCGGTATTCGTCGGTCCAATACAAGCTCCAGGCATACCCGATCTCGGCTTGCGAATAACCCTGGCCCGCAAAGTAAACGGGTGTTTTGGTGCGATATACGATTTCCTTCATCAATTGGGCGATCGTGTGCGAAGCGGGTGGCAGCTGATCCAAGAGGAAGCGATACTCGCCTTGCTCGGCGGCCGTGAACAGGATTCCGCGCAGGCGAAGCGCCGACTGTTCACTAATCCAACGGGTCAACGTCGCCTCGGTGCACCGGTCCGCTTGGACCTTCTTCCTCACGAAAGGATCACCTGCCAGGTAGAGTCCGCGGACCAGGTGTTCGATCAACTGCCGCCTGCTTGCTGCGCCGGCCCAGCAGATGCATTTGCGCCGCTCGTTTTCTGGCAGTTCAGCGAGTACCTTCGCGATCAAGAATGACTTGCCTGCATCCGAGGCTCCCCAGATCAACTGGCTTTGCCGCTTCCGCAGCGCCGCATGAAGCTGGCGTGTTTCGGTTTCGCGACCGATCAAGCGTTCGAGCAGTGCATTCGCCTGTCTCATACGGTGTCGCTGGCCAAATGAAAAAGTACGCTCACCTCTTTTGTTCTCCGCTACTGCGAGCGAGCACCTTCCTGGTGCACGTACTTGACCACCTCGACTTCCGACATGGCGATGAGCCCCTGGTCGACAACCTCGTCAAGGAAAGGGAGCAGCTTTTGGATCTTCTCTTCGGAGTCGATCACACTGACCATCACCGGAGCATCGTGAGAAAACGAGAGAACGCGCGAGCGATGTATCAGACTGCTTGCACCATATCCCGCGATGCCGCGGAGAACCGTCGCGCCAGCGATGTCCAGCTCGCGACATTTCTCCACAATCGCGCGGTAGAGAGGCTTGTCTTTCCACTTGTCGCCTTCCCCAAAATGGATACGGAGCATTTTGGCCTTGCCCGCAAGTTTCATTGCCGCGCCTCCTTTCTTCGCTCGGCGGTCGCGAAGTTGTGCGTGTACTTGATGATGTCTACGTCAGACAGGACAACAAGTCCCTGTTGCACCATCTCATCGAGGATCGGAAAGTAAGCCTGGAGCTTTTCCTCGGTATCGACAACAGAGAGCATCACGGGCCGGTCGTGCGAGAGATGCAGAGCTGAATCCTTATGGATTCGGCGGTTAGCCCCATAACCCAGGATTCCTTGATAGATCGTCACTCCAGCGATGTCGTTCGCGCGCATGCTCTCAATCAAAGCCTTGTACAACGGTTTGTCGTGCCATTTATCGTTCTCGCCGATATAAATCCTCATGAGCTTTGCCTTGCCCTGGCGCTTCAAAGGCGGCAGCGACTCTTGCGGGGCTTTTTTCTTCTCGACTTCCGCCGGCTTGACAACCATTGTGTCCTGAATTTCAATGAGCCCCGTTCCTGCCAGTTCATGGAGCTTCGGCAGAACCTCCTCGACCTTTTCAGCGGATTCGATGAATTCGATTTTCATAGGGAGATCCGCAGTGAGAACCTCAATCCGAGTCGTGTGGAGGTGGTGGTCCGCGCCGAATCCCGCGACACCGCGCACTACACTGGCGCCGGATATGCCATGGTAAAAAAGGAAATTCAGAATCGCGGAATACAAGGATTGTCCGTGGTATTGATGGTCCTCACCTACGTAGATACTTACCTTCTTGGCGGGTCCGGCTCTCAGCATATTCCCCCCTAGCTCTCAATTCCGCGCTGTCCGACTAAATATTCAGCAGCTCGTCCAAGGACGCCGCCCCCACTATGACTCCCTTCCTTGAGCCGCTCCAGGAAACCTCCGAGAACTTCCACGATCTCGCCGCCGTTTCTAGCCATGATTTCCTGAACGCTGTCACGCAGCGGCTCGGGCAGCTTCGCCATGACCTCGCGGCCATGGCGCGAACACAGCGTTCCATAATCGTGCAACCAGGAGCGAAGCTTCGGCTCGCGAAGCTGCTGTGCTATCTCATCGAGCCGCATTACCTTCTCCTCGTGAATCCTTCTGCAGAGATCGCATTGTTCGGGAACCGGAGCCGCCGGCCTCCAGTCGGGACCTAAGATGGCTTGGAGGAAGATGGTTGCCACACATTCGGCGGGCGCGGAGTTCGCAACCACCCAGCCGTGCGTATTGCAAAACCGCCGGCATTCCTGTGGCTCAAGATGTTTGAGGAGATCGTTTTGGAACTCTCTGAGGGCCACGCAGACCGAGCACGAATTCCGTGTGGCGATGCTTGTAATGGAGAGCTTTGAAGCGTGCGCCCGATATTTCATGTAATTGTCCTTCCGGTGATTACACCCACCCACACCGAGAAAAAACCGACGGCGACGCTGAGCGCGATATTTATCCCTGCGATGAGAAACTCGCCGTCCTGGAAGACGCGAAACGTTTCATATTCAAAGGAAGAGAAGGTGCTGTATCCGCCGAGGAATCCAATGGGAATCAGGTACCTCCAATTGGGACTCCAGTGTGTTCTTTCTGCCAGAACAGTCATGATAAAACCAATCAAAAACGACGCCGTGATGTTGATGAGGAACGTCCCGTACGGGAAACGGGTGCCCAGCCGAGCGCTCACATAGCCTCCGGCCCAGAAGCGCAACATTGACCCGATCGCCCCGCCCAAGGCCACGATCAAATATTTGGTCATAAGAATCGCTCTGCTCCCTCTCCTTTCGAGGCCCTCATACCGCCTCTTTCTCCGGTGCGCGGGCACCCTCCGTCGAGTTCGCCAGGCGACGGTCGCTTCCTGCGGTTCCGCTACCTCTCAATTGAGCAAGGCTTTCCTCAAGACCCTGAACTTCGTCGTTCCCGAGTTCTCGACCCCCCAGCGCCTGCTCGGCTTGGGCGCGATAGTTCTCTGCGTACGTCTCGAACTTGTGTTTCAGTTGCGCTATGACCGAGTCGGTCCACGCCTTGACCAGTTCCCAATAGGCCTCCAGCGCGGAATAGAAAGCCGGCGGCAACTGGCGGGAAATCTGCCTACCCACGGAACGCTCCGCGCCCTTTTGCCCCAACAGTCCCGCAAGCTTCGGTCGTGAGATGACCATCGTGAACGATGCAGATTCAAAGACGGGAGCACCGCGAATCAATGATGGGAATTCGTCTTCGCCCGGAGCATCCGGGATCCCCAGGTCGGCGGCGCATTGTCGCAGGTCGGCTCCGAGCTGACCTGCAAGGGCGGTTATTTCTGTCTGCAGCTTGCTCGCCTGCCTCTGGACAAACTGCGTGACGCTGTCGCGGACTGCCTGTCCGGGTATGACCACCCCATAGCTGCCTGTCGACCACGAATGCAGCAAGCGTCTGGCCGCCTCGTCGATTGCCTCGGGCATGCTCTCGCTGACTGCTTGGATATAACGTTCAGAAACCGCACGCATCTCTTCAATCGTCCCCGTCGTCGTCCGCAGGAGCGTCTCAGCGGCGCGGGCTCGATCTTGCGATTTTGTGGTTGATCGCGCGCCTCGGCTAAGCCGCGCTTCGACGGCCGCCGCCACAGAATCGCGCAAGGCGCCGATTTTTCTTCGTAGGGATGCCGCCCGCAGTTCCTGCGAGCGCGCGTAAAGTGAGATAATTTGGTTTTCAAACCAATCGTCGAGCATCGCCCGGCACGAGGGCAACACGCTGACGGGATGGACCGCCAAATCCAGTCTGCATTCGGACGCGATGTGTTGCTTCACATACTCAACGATCCGAACGCGGTCTTCAGGCCCAAGCAGGTCCGCTTTGCTGAGAAGAACGTTGACCGGGATCGCCGCTTCCTGCAAGGTCAGGATTGTTTGAAGGTCGTCTGCGGTCAGTGTCGAGCCAGCGTCAATGAGGACCACCCCGAGGTCGCATTTCGGCAGGTAAGCGAGTGTTTCCGTGGCGCCGCTCGTGGCAAGAGATCCTAGTCCTGGCGTGTCGACGAAGGTCACACCGCCTCTCAACCTCGCCGAGGGAAGCGCAACCACGAGCCGGACCACGTGCTTCGCGTTGCCGGGATTCTGCTGCTCTGTCGCGAATTCCGGCAAATCGGTAATCTCGAGTTTCTTCCTCGGGGCTTCCGAAAACCAAACCGTTAGAGACGGCTCCTCAGCGTGAACGATACGCGTTGGAACGGCCGTGATCGGCGTCACACCTACTGGCAGAGCATCCGTTTCGAGGACTGCATTCAATAAGGATGATTTCCCGGAGCTGACGCGCCCGAACACCGCGATTTCAAAACTCTTGTCTTCCGCTCGATCGAGGATCGCTGCCATCGAGGACCGAAATTCAACTAGCCCGCGATCACGAACCGCTTGCTCGATCCTTTTCAGAAGCTCCAAGTCGTTTCCCGCCCGATCCAAACGCTCTAGGCGAGCCTTCAGGTCTTCGCCAACGCCTTCCGACAGGTAGCGGTCAAAACGATGAATCAAGCCACTGAGCTCTCCGACGATCCCATTCAATTCAGTCGCTACGCTTTCGGGCACCTCTCCGTAACCGCGCATGTATTTCGGTTTGAGCTCTTCCGCTGCGATGTCGATCGCGCCGAGGTTGACATGCACAGCGCGAGACGCAGGAATCGACGGCTTCTCGCGAGCAATGCTCTGGCCTTCGAGGATTCGGACCAATTGCGCGCGCACCCGTGCGATGTAATCGTCAATCGTCCTGCGCTGCGCGGGAAGGATATCGGCGGAATACCGAGGAAAGGCTGCCTTAGAGGTCGTCGTATTCAGAATTTCTTCAATCTCTCCAAGAAGCTTGTCGATATATTGGCAGGTAATGCGAAGGCGGTTTGCCTGGAACGGGTTCAGGGATTCGCGGGGCTTCTGCTCTCCTGAGTTCATCTGAATTTCCCATCGAACGCACATGTATCCCACGCGTTCAAAGTTAGACTTCTCTTGCGAGGGTACTCAGTAGCTAAAGGAGATGAAGGTGAGAGCAGATCACCCCCTCGCGGGCCGAAACCCTCGTAGGAGTCATCTGCCCCCTCTAGGGGCGGTTTAGGGCGAACTCCAACACCCGTAACAAGATTATTATTTTCCCTTCAAACGTCCAAGTCAACCGCTCCCTGTTGGGCGAACATTCGGCTGACCGACCAGTAAGTTCAACCCTTTCTCGGGAGATCCCAGCTCGTCGTCGGTCGCAAGCTCCATGTGCAGGCCTCCGTGCCGCAGAGCGAATCGCTCCAGGTTCTCAGCGGTGCGCTCCAGAATGTTGGCGGAATGCAGTAACAGTCGGTTCGCCCAATTGGTTTCCGGAGTCTTCTGAAGAATCCCCTTAAGGTGTCGGAGGCAAACGCACGGAAGGTCATCATCTCCGGGCGATCGATCCGCATATTCGAGCACGTATTCATTCATCGTCGTCTCTTCCGTTTCCGCGACAACCTGACATGCCCGGCACTTGTGCTGGTCGGGGAGAAACTGTTCAAATTGATCGTTCCAGTCCTCGCGCAAGCGGCCATCGTGAGATAGGAGTCGCAACTGTTGCGCCACGGAAAGTAAAGTTTGCGGATATCCTGAGGCGATGCCTTGCGGCGAAGCTAGGCGCGCATATTCGCGAGTGTGCAAGGAGCAAAACCCGGATCGCGAAGCATGAAACAACTGCTGTTCTCGGCTATGACTCAGGTCATATTGAAAATGACTCATGAACTTGAACGTCGCGTCGGCCATTCGCTTACACACGAAGCACGATGAAATCTTCACCGATCGGCTCGTAGCCACCTCCGTGCCATGAGACGAATCATGCTCGAACCGCTCTTGCGTCAGGAACTTGGCGCGTACGTCGGCGAGCCGGTCTTCCAAATTCTTCAGGCACGTTCCATCGCAGCAGGCCCGAAGCAACGACTCGATACGGTCGCTTATGCTCGCAAGGAAGTCACTCAACCTGCTTTTAATCAGATAGTTGACGAGCGCGTGCTCGAAAACAGGGAGCTGGCTTCGCTCCAATCGCTCTCGGTCCTGGTTTAGCTTAGCTGTCAAGGCCTCCGATGCGGAGAGCGCGAACAGGGGCAGGTCGCCGAAATCAGTCTCTTCAGCCACACGTGACCGAATGAATTCAAGAACCTCCTCTCTTTGGTCGAGCGGACATAGGTCCAGCTTGTTGACAACAATGAACACCTTGCGGCGCAAGGAGCGAGCCGCGTGCAGGAACGCTAATTCTTCGCCCGAGAGCGGGAACTCAAAACTTGTGACCAGCACCAAGGCGTCTATTTGGGGAAGAAAGCGGCGTGTCGTCTCGGTATTCTGGATTACCACGGAGCCTAGTCCCGGCGTGTCCACAAAGAAAGCGCCCCGTCGAAGGATCTCGGCCGGCAACTGCACTTCCGCCATTTCGATCTTTCTTTGATTGCCGGGATTCCCCTTCTCGGTAATCCATTCCGGCAGTTCCGACAGGGGTACTTCGTGACTGAGATTGCTGTTTTCAAAGCGCATGACAACTCGCTCACGCGGGTTGTAGCTGATGGCGGTGATGACGGACGTGACCGGCACGATTCCGGTCGGAAGGCGGTCCATGCCGACCATGGCGTTCATCAGTGTCGTTTTTCCGCGGCTGAATTGCCCGGCAAGGGTCAGATAAAATCGGTCTTCCGCTAAGCGCTTGAGCACCAGCTGAAATTCTCGCTGGAGATTGTCGTTCTTCTGCTTCCAGGCCTCGGAACTCCCCTCGCGGATCAAGCCTGCGAGTTGAAACTTGATTTCCTCATAATCGCGGAGACGAACTGCGGATTCCCCGGATTGCGGTTTGGCGTGCTTTGTTCCCATGCCGCTTGAGACATTGTGTTTTGTTTTTTCCACGCTCATGATTTTTCGCTCTCCTGCTCGCAGCCCAAAACCCTGCCTGTCTCACTGGCCAATGTTTCCTGTAAGGTGCGCCTCCAATCCGCAAGTCACTCGGCCAACAATTCGTTGTGATCGACGTCCGATTTGTGGGGAACTCCTTCTCCTCAAAAGGCGGTTGAAGGCGAACTCCAACACCTGTGTTCTAGTGGCGGGCGAGGCCCGCTTCCAAAGCCTGATTCCGTAAATTGACAAGCAAGCGAAGGACAACGTCCAGGGCTTGGTCTTTCTTTCCTGAAGTCATCCTCCGTGCGATTTCGTCGTCAACTGCTTCCTGTGCGAAAGCAAAGTGCTCAGCCAATGCGGCTCTCGCCTCCGTTCGAAGAAACCAGCCCGCGCGAGGCAGCATTTCGATCAGGCGGTGGATCGCTCGCCACTTGTCGGGTGGGGGCGCAATTGCGAGGGCGATACGAGCGGTCGTAATCGCAATTTCTGGATCATCCTCTCCAAGCAGCCCTCGTAATCTCGTCCAATCGGTCTCGGACATCTTCAAATCCGAGAGGATTCGCAGGACCCATCGGCGCCGTTGCACGCTCGCCGGACTCTCTTCCTCTGCGGACGGGCTTCGTGCGCTCGCTGCATCCATAAGCAAGGGATGGGCCGCTTCACCCAATCCGCGAATGGCTTCTTCTGCGGACGATCGGCAAATGCCGTCACCGAGTGCCCACAGGAAATACGGCATCGTCTCTGTTCTTCCGAACGTGCCCAGCGCCTCTACAACTCCGGGAAGGAGATGCTCCAGCCCAACGCGTTGCAGGCATTCGAATACGTCTTCCGTTTGCCAACGCGCGAGTTCCCGCGCGGCGGTGCTTTGAACTGCATCCTCGCCCTGTCGGACCACCGCGTCTTTGATCACGACGGGCGTGCTCAAGTACTCAAGCAAAACGTCTTTGGCTCCCAATTGCGCGAGCGTTTCGACAGTCAATTGTCTCGGCTGGAAAATCCCTCGCGGCCTCCCCTGGAGCAGGAAGGATCGTAGAGGAGGAATCGCTCGCGGACCGCAACCCACGAGAGCCGCTGCGGTCATGGGCCCTCCCTGTAACGACTCCAGGCCTTGCACGAGCGATTCGATTTCTTCGTCGGTGAATTCTCTGGCCATCGCCGTTCCGTTTCTATTGCTTCCATCGGGAATAGACGCTTCTTCCCGCGTAGCTCGCGGCACGCCCCAATTCGTGTTCGATTTCGAGAAGGCGGTTGTACTTGGCGATTCGCTCGCCGCGGCACACTGAACCTGTCTTGATCTGTCCTACGCCCGTGGCCACTGCGAAGTCAGCAATCGTTGTGTCGTCGGTCTCGCCTGAGCGATGAGAAATCACGGCCGTGTAGCCATTCTTTCGAGCCATTTCAATGCAACGGAGGGTTTCCGTGATCGTGCCGATCTGGTTGAGCTTGATCAGGATCGAATTGGCGATTCCACGCTGAATGCCTTTCGCGAAAATCGCGGGATTCGTCACAAAAATATCGTCAGCAACGAGCTGGACTCTTCCGCCTAGTCGTTTGGTCAGTTCCACCCAACCGTCCCAATCCTCCTCCGCCAGGCCGTCCTCGAGAGAGAAGATCTCCGGGTAACGGTCCAGCCACTCCGTCCACAAACTCACCATCTCGCTCGATGACTTTTTCGACTGATCGGACTTCCGAAAGAAGTAGCTTCCGTTGTCATAGAACTCGCTCGCTGCAGGGTCCAAATTGATGGCTATATCGCTTCCCGCGTGGTAACCGGCCTTGCGGATGGCTGCTCCCAGTAATTCCATCGCTTCTTCGTTGGACCGCAAGCGCGGTGCAAAGCCGCCTTCGTCTCCGACACTCGTCTCGTATCCCTTTTTATGCAGCGTTTCCTTGAGAGCCTGAAAGGTTTCTGAGGCGGCTCGGAGAGCCTCCGAGAAAGTAGAAGCACCGACAGGGGCAATCATGAATTCCTGAAAATCAACGTTGTTGTCGGCATGTCGGCCGCCATTCAGGACGTTGAACATGGGCACCGGCAGCAAATAGCTCTCCTGCGGTGCCAGATATCGGTAGAGCGCCTCTTTCCGTTCGCAAGCGACCGCCTTCGCAGCTGCTATGGAGACCCCCAGAATTGCATTTGCCCCGAGATGCCGCTTGTTCGGCGTTCCATCGAGTGCATTAAGCCTTTCGTCGAGAGCTTGCTGTTGAGAGGCATCCGTGCCAAGAACGGAAGGCTGGATGACTTGAAGCACATTTTCTACTGCCTGGCGCACGCCCTTTCCCCCGTAGCGATTCTTGTCCCCGTCCCGCAGTTCGATTGCTTCGTTCTTCCCCGTCGACGCTCCGGACGGAACCTTGGCGATGCCCGTGGTACCACTATCCAGCGTTACAGCCACCTGGATGGTGGGATTCCCACGAGAATCCAGGATTTCCAAAGCATCCAGCCTCACGATCTTGGCCATTCTCGTGTCGCCCTCAGTCTGGGAGCAGGCCCCCGGATTCCAGCACGGTGATGAGTTTCTGCTGGATGTGTTTGTCGATCGGCATCAACCGGATCTTCTCGATTGTTTTGTCGATTGGATATGCATACGTGCGCAAAGTGATTTGGCCGTTTTCCCACACGGCGTAGCAGGCGTCCGGGTTCCCTGTTTTGGGCTGTCCGAGGCTTCCCGGGTTGACCAGAATCTGGCCATTGAACGAGCGCATAAAGGGGATATGTGTATGGCCGACCAGAATGACATCCGCATGAAGGTGCGCGCACTCATCGACCCACTTCTCTGAGTCCGCAGGCCGATACTCGTAGAGTGGATCGCCGGGGGTGGCGTGGCAAAGCAAGAATCGAGTGTGAGCGCGGACAACATCGATTCGCAAAGGAAAGGAGCGAAGATATAGCTTTTGTTGTGCAGTCACAACCGCGTCAGAAAATCGGCGCGTCGCCTCCGCCACGTCGTGAAACCGTGTCGAGCAGCGAGGGTCGTCCCCGTAACCAATGCAGTGATCGTGATTCCCGCGAACGACAAGAGTAGCGCTGTCTTTTACGGAATTTACGACCTCATTCGGCTCGGGTCCATAGTTCACCAAATCACCCAAGACCCACAACTCATCGTACGACTCTGGAAGTGCCGAGAGCGCGTCGTAGTTTCCGTGAATGTCAGAAGCAATGACGATTTTCATTGGCGTCTTTCTCGCACCTGTCGCCGTAATTCACGGCCCAGCCGGTCCTAGCGTGAGCCGACCACGCTCCGCGTCGAGACGTCTCCACGCGACGCGAGGAAATCGAATATCTCTGTCGCTCGCGCAAAGCCGCGAAAGTCTCCTCGGGACTCGCCCTCGGGTCTGAAATCCAGCTCGACGAACTTGTTTTCCCGAATGAAGAAGGCGTACTGGACGGCCTGGCTGGTTTCGTCGGGTGCGTCTCGGTTCTTGTCGATGCTTAGGTTCAGGATGTCGATCTTAGGGACACTCGAATCGTCGCCCACATACTTCGTCTTCAAGAGATCGGCGAACTCAAGGGTCGCCGCCCAATCCTTCGAGAGAATCATCGCCACATCGAGGTCGTATTCGATGTCGCCGCTGCCCGTGCAGTGATGCATCGTCGGTCGTGCACGCATAAGCAACTCGTCGAGATCCACGTCAGGCCCGGGATCCTCGTCTAGCCGGCAACCCTCCTTGTCGATCGAGGAAATCGCGAGGACAGGACAGTTCAGTTCCAGGCTGAGATCTGCGAGACTTGTCGAAATCTCATCGATTCGTGCGCGCGGGTCCGCTGGAGGATGTGGGAGAGGAACCTTTTGCAAGTAGTCCAGGAAGATTGCGACGGAGTCCGTGCGAAAATCGTGCATCAGGTTGTACGAGGTCGCTCGGATCCGGTCCACCGTGTCCTTTCGCGACCCTTCCAGCACAAATACCTCACGTCCGAACTGATGGATGCCGTTCAACCCTTTTGCCAGCCGTTCGAGTCCGCCGGGCAGAGACTCCATGTCCTCCGTCAACATCGTTGTCGGGTTGATACCCGACTCCTTCGCTAGCAACCTCGCGGTGAGAACGCGCCGCGTCTGTTCCCAGGAATAGAAAAGGACCGGGATATGGTGATTTTTAGCGATGTGGCTGGCCAGGTGAAGCCCGAAGTTGGTCTTACCTCGTCGTGGTGCACCGGCTAGACCATAGTAGAAGCCAGGTCGAAAGCCACAAAGCAGTTGCGTCAAACGACCGAATGGGGCCAGCGAATAGCCGAGAAGGACCTTTTGGCCCTTGGGTCTCTTCTTAGACTCAGAAACAATCGCCCGAACCAAATCTCCTACCGGGCGGAGCTGTCTCCGCATGCGCTGCTTCTGAATGTCGAGAAGTTCCTGGATGGCTCCCGCCGTAAAGTCGGACAAGCCCGCCTGTCCAGGCTGTCGTTGTTTCGCGTAGGACTCAAGAGACGTACCCAGCTTGACCAGTCGCTCTCGAGCTTGTCGGTCTTTCAGGAGATCCAAATAGGAAAGGAGTTGGTCAAGTTGCGGTGGGCGCAGCCGACTCATTGCTTCCAGGTACTCCTTCACCTGGGGGGAAGACAGGCCTTGTTGTTCGAGCTTTGACTTCACGATAAGGAGATCGACCGCAGCGAGGCTCTGCTCGCGAAGTGTGGAGAGAGTTTCGGCGACGAGACGTGCGGCTGGCGAATGGAGCAACTGGGGATGGAATCCCTCATCGAGGACCTTCTCGAGCATGTACCGATCGCTTGAAATCGCCGCCAGTACGGCCATTTCGACATCAACGCTCTCGGGTCCCATTGGCCTTACCTCCCTCGACGCCTGTCCTTTGGAGCGGGAATTGTCTCTCGAGCCCGGTCAATACTTGGATCGTTCGTTTGACGCCGTCTCTTTCTCGACCGAGTGGCTCGTGGCGATAATTCCAGTCGTGTTTCCGAATGAACTCGTTCAGGTCCGCTTGAAGTTCTCGCAGCCGCGTTGCAAGCGCGCTAAGAATCTGTCGCTTGTTCTCCGACTCGTTCCATATACGGAGTGCTGACCGCGAGTGGTGCACACACAGCGGCGATTGCTCCAGCTTCTGGGACCAAACCGGTTTGTTCTTGAGGTATTCCAGAGTCGCGATGAGAGATTCTTCCCGCTCGATCCAGTCGAGACAAAACATGCAGGCGGAACCAGGAGCAGGTAGGTGAACATCTTTTTTGCGGCGAAATGAACCTAGTGGCTCGGAGCGGTTCAAGTCGGTCTCGGCCGGGAGTTCCGCAATTGCTTTTGCTACGAGATTCTCGCAAAGGATTGCAACGCCGATCCCGCCCGCCGGCCAGCACTCCTCCTCAATGCGTTTGGCAATCCAAAAATGCCGTGCGCAGAAACCTCCACCCTCAAGGAATTTCTCTCGAACGTGCGGCGACATCATGCCTTCCCAGAGGAAGGAGCGGATGGAACGCCGTTCCATGTGAACCAAGTTTGAACAGATCAGGCACTCTCCATGGCGGAGGCTATCCGCCAGGGACATTTCGGTGAACCAGTGCGGACGGCTTTCAAGTTCAGCCTGTCGATCGCCGAGCTTCACTCTGCCCTCAGAAATTCCAAAGCTCACGTCCCCGCACCCGGTAGGACCTGTATCCGACGCCCCGAGTGTTTCTGCGTTTTCGAGCAAGCGCACGCATTGGGACAATAACAATAAGCCTCGGCTAAACTTCGTTCTGGGATCGTTGCCGGAGAGACATGACCCCGCGACAAGGATCCCTTGTCAGGAGTCATCATCTGTCCCGGCCTAAAGGGACAGCGGTTAAGGCCGAACTCCTTGGCCTTCCTTACATATATTAGTTCGGCCGCCGAGAAAGTCAACCGTCGCGGACGACGGCGTTCGAAGCGGGAGAATGATCGGTCGAGACGGAACGCTAGTTAACGCGAGATATACCGTTTCGGCGTTTCTTGCCGCCGCACTACTCGTAGTCGCCTCTCAGCGTGACAACCTGGCAGCCTGACTCAGGGCTCAGCAGCCTAGAACCGGATTCGCATCTTGCGCAAAAGGCCTTGGCCAAGCTCCGTCAACTGCAATCCTTCATCATCCTCGTAGTTAGGCTCCGACATCCCGGGTCTCTGGTTAATTAGAAGCAAGCATTGGGCCCCGGAGTAATCAAAACAGTGTTGTCAGGATCGAACCTCTCCAGCAGCGCCATTAGCTCCCTTAATTTCATGGCCGTCTCCCGAACTCTGCCTCTGCGTAGATCTTAGTCTTACCATTGTTCGCAAAAAACAGCCGTCGTTTCGCTCTGGTCTCGCCCCTTAGGACAATCGGAATAGCAAGAGAATGAGCAGCAGGAAACCGAGTGTGTACGCGACGTAAGTATTCAGCCGGCCATGATGAATTCCCGCAAACAATCTGGCGAGCCAACTCACGGCATCACCAATGGGATGAAAGAACAGCCTGTCGACCAAATGCCTCTCTTCTCTACGGCGGCGAATGGCGGTCCGAAAGTGAACCGCGACGGTCTCGCGTGTGTCCTCCACGATATCGGGCCGGAAAACTGCTTGGAAAACGACTCGAACGGGGTTCGAAAAGCCAGTGGCCGTGTATGTCATTTCTGGCAGAAGTCGTGGAATGCCACCCGCCCAGAGTTCTTTTCTGGCTATCCTCCGCTTTCTGGTGGTGCTTGCCACCACAAGCCATGCGGACAAAAGAAGAATCACCAAAGCGACTAAGGCGTACGAAGGGGACATCGCAAAAACAACAGGATTCTCTGGTCCGCCCCGATGCAGCACCACGAGTCCGCGTCCTGGCAGGACGTCTTGCCCCACCTGCGCTCCCAAAGCGTGGAAGTCCGCGACAAACGCGCGCGGCAATTCTTTGTGTGCCGGATTCGACGCAAAGAATGGAGGCACGAGTGTGTCGACTGTGTCGGGATGGATCAACGGCTGTAGTTCGTGATTGAGCGTCGGAATCACATAGGTAGGCAGCACGCCCAACAACAGACACAGCATCGCGAGCAGGGCCATCGGTGCGATCGCGGAACCATGCATCTCAGAGATGTCCTTGGCCGCACGCTCGGAGCGCGATACGCCGAGGAAGCCCATCGCGAACGCCTTGACGAAACATGTAACCGCAAGCGCAACTGTGAGCGCCAGCCCCGCGCCACACAAAGCAAATACCAGACGCAGCGCCGGGGAAGGAAGTTCGGCGCTGCGCAGCAGTGTCTGCAACGTGAGCCATTCGCTGACAAAGCCGTTAAACGGCGGTACGGCCGAAATCGCCAGCGCGCCAACCAAAAACGTTCCCGCTGTATAGGGCATAACACGAATCAGGCCGCCCAGCTTATCCAGATCGCGCGTTCCGGCGCGATCATCAACGGCACCCGCACCCAAAAAGAGTAGCGCCTTATAAAGCGAGTGGTTAAGCATGTGATAGAAGGCCGCGATAAATGCCATACCTGCCAACAAGGGTTTTCCCCGCGCCGCAAAAATCATTCCAGCGCCGAGGCCGATGGTGACAATCCCGATATTCTCGATCGAACTGTGCGCGAGCAAAGCTTTGAGATCGCTTTCGGTCGTCGCGTAGAGAATTCCGACCAACGCCGAAAGCGTCCCAACAGCCAGTACAATCAACCCTGCGCCGAGCGTTCCAACGGGCACGAGATCGAGATTCACGCGGATAATTCCATAAAGCCCCAAATTCAGGATGACGCCCGAAAGGATAGCGGAGACGTTTGCGGGCGCCGCGGGGTGTGCACGCGGCAACCAGGTGTTCACCGGTACCAGGCCTGCCTTAACACCAAACCCAAAGAAAGTCAGCAGGAACACACTCCAGCGCGTGACTGGTCCGAATTCCACGGCCGCCATCTTCAGCGCCGAAAACTCCAGCGACCCCGCTCTAACGGCCAGAAATAGCAGCACCACCTCGACCACCATAAATCCTGCCTCGCCCATCGCCAGCATGAGAAAGCCGGCCTGGCTGGTTCCATCGCGTTGGTGTTCGAAGTTAACAAGCAAGTAGCTGAAAATAGACATCGCTTCCCACGCCAGCAAGAAGCCCAGAACTTCGTCGGCTATCAGGATCCACGTAATGGATGCAAACAGGAGCAAATACCAGGCGGTAAAAGTGGATAGCCGATAATGTCCCGCATACCGCTTCATGTAGCTCGCGGAGAAAATTGAGCTGGCCAGAAACACGATCGCTGCCACAAACAGGAAAAAAGCTGAGAGACGGTCCAGCGATATGCTGAGGGTTCCCAGGGAACGAATCGTCCACAGGTTGCCGCGAAATTTGCCGCCGTAGAGGACGATCCCGCTGGCCCACAACGCGCACAACGCAGCCAGAGCGCCCGCCCATGCTAGCCACGCCGGATTCCGTCGTTCGGGAATAACCAGTGCCAAAAGGGCACCCGCGCCGCATAGCCCGAAAACCAGTATCAGCGCTAATCCAACATTGGTCATGGCGCGCCGCTTTCGAATCAATCGGGAAATCGTTGCCGGGGACATGACCCTGCGACAAGGATCCCTTGTCAGGAGTCATCATCTGTCCCGGCCTAAAAGGGACAGCGGTTAAGGCCGAACTCCATGGCCTTCTCAAACCGTAGGTTCTAGTCCGCCTGCCAAGACCGTCAAACGCAGAGCAGGCGATTTTCTACGACAGCCGGAACAACAACAGAATGACCAGCAAGAAACCAATTGTGTAGGCCACGTAAGCATTCAGCCGGCCGTGATGCATTCCTGCGAGCAGTCTCGCAAACCAACCGATGGCGTCGCCGACCGGGTGAAAGAACAGGCGGTCCACCAGATGCGTTTCTTCTCTTCGCCTAAGAATTGCGGTCCGGAAATGAACTGCGACCGTCTCCCGCGTGTCCTCCACGATGTCGGGCCGGAAGATCGCCTGAAAGACGACGCGCACTGGATTCGAAAAGCCCGTGGCCGTATAACTCATTTCAGGCAACAGACGCGGGATTCCTCCGGCCCACAATTCGTTGCGAACCACGCTGCGTTTTCGAGTGCTTCGGGTCACGACAATCCATGTTACGAATAACAAAATGGCCAGAGCTAGGAAACCGTAGGATGTCGACATCGCAAAAATGACGGGATTCTGCTCCGAGCCCCGCACCAGGACAACCAGGCCCCTCCCGGGGAGGATCTTGCGACCGGTCTGAGCGCCTATATTGTGGAAGTCTTCGACGAATCCCGGAGGCAATTGCTGATTTTCTGGAGTCGTCGTAAAGAAGGGAGGCACGAGCGAAGCGGCTGCGCTCGTCCCAACGAGCGGCTCGACCGCACGATTCAGCGCGGGAATAACGTAGGTGGGGAGAATACCGAGCAGAAAACATGCAATCGCTAGATATGTCAGCGCAAACTGGGGCCGGGTCGACTTCTGACGTCCGCGCAGCTTCCATTCTCCCCGCTTGATACCAAGAAAGCTCATCGCATAGACCTTGACAAAGCACGTGACCGCGAGTGCCGCGGTCAGCGCAAGAGACGCTCCGCAGAGTGCAAACAAAATCTTGGTTGCGGGAGACAGCAGGACAGCGCTGCGCAGCAAGGCCTGCAAGGTCAGCCATTCGCTGACAAAGCCATTAAATGGCGGGATGGCCGATATGGAAAGGCAGCCAACTAAGAAGACAATGGATAGTGCTGGAAGAAAACGCGCCAGCCCACCGAGACGATCCATCTCGCGCGTTCCCGTGGCCGCTTCGATATCGCCGACTCCTTCGAACAAAAGTGTCTTATAAACGGAATGATTGACCATGTGATAGAGAGCTGCCGTCAGCGCGATGGCTGCTGCGACACCATGGCCAGAAGCGCGGAATACGAGAGCAGCGCCGATGCCCGCAACAATAATGCCCGCGTTCTCAATCGAGCTGTGCGCGAGCATCGTTTTCATGTCGTTGTCCGTGGTGGCATACAAGATACCCACCAAAGCGGTGATGCTCCCGATGACGAGAGCAAACAAACCGGTACCGACCCCATGGCTGGGAACCAAATCCGCATTCAGTCGCAGGATTCCGTAGAAGCCGAGATTCAGCGTGATGCCCGCCAGCACGGGAACGAAAATCGGAGGCGTGGCTGTATAGCAGCGAGGCAGCCAGAAATTCACGGGCACCAACCCGGCCTTGACGCCGAAGCCAAGAAACCCGAGCAGGAAGATGCCCCAGACGGCTCTGTTCGAGAGATGGGCGGCCACCATCCCCAAGGCTGGAAAGGACCAATCGGATGCCCCTCTTCCTGCGATTGAGAACGCCACAACAACCGCGAGGAAACCAGCCTCGCTCATGGCCAGCATGATGTAGCCCGCACGAGGATCTGCTTGCTGGCTCCGTTCGTAGTTCACAAGCAGGTAACAAAGGATCGACATGCATTCCCAACTGATTAAGAACAGCGGAGCATCGTTCGCAGTTAGGATCAGAACGATCGAAGCCATCAAAGCAAAGTGGAGCACGCCGTAGCGACGCGTCGGATAACGTCCTCCGAAGCGAGCCTCGACGAAGTTCCTCACAAAGAGCGACGCCGGGAGATAGACCATACCTGCAGCAAACAAGAAGACCGCGGAAAGCATGTCCAGACGTAATCTCAAGAAGCCCAGCCCTTCGAGATTCCATAGAGTGGCTTCAAGACTTCGGCCAGTAGCCAGCGCCGCGGCCGCCGCGAACATCATCAAGATGGAACAAATCACGCTGAATCCAACTAGCACGCGCAATGGATATCTCCCGCGCGTGATGGCCGATAGCGCAAGTCCACAACCACAGAGAACAAAAAACAAGGTCAGCGCTCCCCCGATCCACGTCAGCACGATTACGCGCTCCTCGCCACAAGTGATTCGGGCAGAACGGGAGGCTTACGCCCGGAGACTGCCAATAGTCCGTGGAGGACAGCGAGAGGAGGTGGCGGGTCCCCAGGAATTTCGAGATCGACCGGAAGAACAGAAGCTGCGCCACCCGCTGACATGAACGTGCGGCCAAACACGCCGCCGTTAATGGCGCACGCGCCGACAGCCACAACTCGTTTGGGATCGGGCATAGCTTCATATGTCTTCAGCAGAGGCACCCGCATATTTTCACTGACAGGACCCACAACAAGGAGCACATCGGCAGCCCGCGGCGTCGCTGTAAAGAACATGCCGAGACGGTGCATGTTGTAGAACGGATTATTCAGTTGCTTGACCTCGTGAAGACAAGCGCCACAGTCACCCGCGTCCACGACGATTAAATGTAACGAGCGACCGTAGGCCAACGGCAGCGCCTCATACTTTTTGGCTCCCGCTGAGATCGTCGTCCACTCAAAATCCAGTCGCCAGTCGAGCACGTGCGAGCTACCAAAGTGGCAGCGTTGGCAATGGATACAGCGTCGCAGTTCGACGCCGGCCGAATTGCCCTGTGCGGTGATGGCATCCACTGGGCAACTTGCGGCGGCTAGAGAGGCTTCTTCGGCAGAGCGAAACTCAGTTCTTACCGGTCTGCCTGGCGATATTCCAAGAGCAGTCTCGGGCCTTTGCGGGTAGCCCGTCGTGTGAACACCTTTTCGCAAACCATGCCAGAACCAAAAGCTCATCCGGTTCTCCTGGTGTTACCGGTCACATTCCGTTGCGGAAAGCCCGAACGTGGCCAAAATGATCGGGAAATCTTGGAAAGCGAAATCCTCCACGGCTACGCGAAAGCCGTGCCAGTTGTTGAAGGACGGTGTAATGATCCGATAGCGCTCGACGAGCCCAGAACCATCCAGTCGCACCCAATGGAGCGCAGCGCCGATGGGCGCCTCTGCCCATCCAAGAGCCGCGCCGGAAGGAGGCGGTTCACAGCGAGCGGTTACCGGCCCCGGCTGCAATCGTTCAACAGCTTGATGAATCAAACTTGCGGATTGGTACGCTTCTTGAAACAAGATACGAAGCCGTGCATAGCCGTCTCCTTCGCCCTCACGTGGAATTTGGAACTGGTAGGTCTCATAACCTCCATACGGACACTCGCGTCGCAAATCGTGACAGCGGCCGGAGGCGCGTCCTACGGGCCCCACAAAATTCAAATCCCGCGCTTGGTCGGGATCGATCAAACCCACATCCTCTAAGCGGTCCAGAAAGCTGCTCGTGAAGTGAAGTCGCTCCTCGAGGACGCGCATTTCGCTCAGGGCGTGATCCACGGCTGTGAGGAGATCCCCGAGACTCTCATTTGTGAAATCACGCCGAAGGCCTCCGGGTGTGTTCAATCCGAACAGGTAGCGGTGCCCCGCGAATTGGCACGAGGCACGCAGCAGGCGTTCCTCAATGATGGCCGCTTGAGACGCCGCAACTGCAAGCGCCGTCGATTCGCATATGCCTGTAATCGCACCGGCGTGATGCCGGAGCCGTTCCAGCTCACCGAGCAGGATGCGCAAGTGTCGCGCTCGAGTCGGAGCCTCAAGGCCACACATCCTTTCGATCGCGAGCGAAAACGCCAACGAATGAGCGAAAGAGGAAGTAGCCGCGAATCGTTCGGCAAGCAGCAGCACGTCCGATACACGTGCACCCTCGGCGATTTTTTCAACGGCCCGAAAGTTGTAAAAGAGACGCGGCACAGCCCGCACCACGTCCTCACCAACAGTCTCCAGCAAAAAGTGAACGGACTGTCCCAATCCGCCTTCATACACAGGACCCACAGGCATCGCAAACGAGCCAGGATCCCGGACCACCAGCAATGGTCGCCAATCCGGATTTGGCCGGCGCCGGAAATGTGCTTCATGCGCGTCCATCGATTTTCTCTGTAGTCTCCTGTGTGGCGCGGCGCCCTCTGGCCAGATTTGGTCATGTAGGATGAAATCCCCGAGGCGGGGATGACCTTCGAATTTAAGGCCGAATAAATCCTCCGCCTCGCGTTCGTGCCAGTCAGCTGCGTGAACCTCGGAGCTGATACTCGGGACGGAAGGGGTTACCGAGGGCACTTGCAGGAGGACCTCGATCCAGCCAGAACCTGCTGCAAGAAACAGGTAAGAGAGATGCCAGTTGGCCTGACGTTCCTCGACAGTTAAGCCGCCAAAGGAGCATCCTGCATCCCAGAACAAGAACTTGGAGAGTGCTGAGAGCGCACTCGGCTCCAAGAGCGCAATCGAAGCCACAACTCCGCCATCCCCCTGCGAAAGAGACACGATTGCTCCAAACCGATCTTGAACAGCCGCGGTCAACCCGCCGAGTTCCACTCGTTCGAAAGGAGCCAGCGGCGAACGCGCGACTGTCATGTCATCGACCTCCTAGTTGTTGCGCCGCCAAGAGCAGCAGAGAATGCACCGGTCCCGGAATGTAAATGCCGAGCACGGCAACCGGCACCGCACCGGCAAGCACGGCAATGCGACAGGTCTGTGGCACGTTAGCGTGCTCGCGCGTCAAGTCCGGTCTGCCAAATGCCATACGGTTCACCTGCAGCATGATTCCGACAAATGCGATAACGATCAGTAACGCCAGTAGTGCCACGGCGACCGAATGACCTCCGCGGATACCCGCTGAAAGAATCGAGAACTCACTCAGAAAGATTGGGAAAGGAGGGGCGCCGGCAATGGCCAGCGCACAGAACACCAGAGCTGCTCCCGCGAACGGCGAAACCCGCAGCAAACCTCGAACCGACTTGATTTCCCGTGTGCCCATCATGAGCAGCACGACGCCCGCAACATAGAAGCAGAGTGATTTCGTGATCGCGTGGTTCAATAGCTGGAAAACAGCTCCGAAATCCGAGGCGCGCGACGCCAATCCCGCCGCGGTCAAAATGATGCCCATATGCTCGACCGTGGAATACGCAAACATGCGCTTGTAGTCGTGAACCTGAAGCAGCAGAAAGGCGCCTATTGCGACCGAGATCAGCCCGATCACGACCATCCATTCACCCAGGCGCGCTCCGGGTGATGCCAGCACGACCCCCAGAAAACGCAAGATTACATACAGCGGGACCGACGTTTTTACGCCGGACAGCACGGCACATACCGGAGTCGGAGCTTCGCTATGCGCGTCGGGCAGCCATGTGTGCATGGGCGCGAAACCCGTCTTCGCTCCGAAACCAATGAACACGAGCAAGAACGACAACTTGAGCAAAGCGGGAGACATGACGGGAGCGGCGGACCGGAGAGCGTCCCAGGTTTCTCGCTGCGTGCCGCCTCCTGAATGCCATGTCCAGAACAAAACCAGAAATCCAAAGAGGGCAATCGGAGCGCCCATGATCGTAAGCATCGAGAATTTCCATGCGGCTTCGAGCGCTCCAGCCGTGTTCTCAAAACCCACTAAAAGGACTGAGAATAAGGTCACGAGTTCCATCGCCACCCACGTGAGGTTCGGGCCCGCCATTGAGGGAACCGCGACGAGGGCGAAGGACAACAGATTGTACATTGCATAAAACCGCCACAATTTCCCCGTGCTGCTATGGCTCATGTATCCACCGGCATAGATCGCCGCTAGCGCGCAAACAAAGGTCACGATCAGCAGCGTGAGCGCCCCGAGGCCGTCCGCCTCAAACCAACCCGCCGCGCCAGTAAAGCGGCCCTCCGCAATCACCCTGGCGGCGACGAACGCAGCGAGCGCGAATTCGACACATTGGCAAGCAACGGTGATGTGCCATGCCGCTTTCCGAAGCGGACCGAGCCAGCACAAGAGTGCTGCAAGCGCCGGAAGAGCCATGATTGCAATCAACGCCATTCGCTCGTTTCCTCCTTGAGTTCGCTGAGCGCCGCGGCTTCGGTCGTGCCCATCGTTTGTTCGATCGTTCGCGTCAGTAGACCCACGATCACCGCAATCAGCACCACGTCGATTGCGATAGCCAGTTCGGCAATGAGCGGAAGCGTGGGAGCGATCGCGATCCCGGCTAGGAACGCGCCATTTTCCATCGCCAGGATTCCAAGCAATTGCGGAATCGCCTCTCGACGCGCCATCAACGAGTACGCACCGATCAGCAAGCAAGCGAGCCCAATAGGCAGGTTCGTTTCGATAACCGGATTGCCGCTCGCCGAAGCGATCGGTCCGACCAGCAGTTCAGAGCCGACGGCAAGCAACAGCGCGAGCAGAAGGGACGACGGAATGTTAATGGTCTGCGAAAGCTCCCTCCGTATGTAAAGTTCGGGAGCTAGAGTTCGCTTAAGCACCCACGGGATTAAAATCACTTTTGCAGTTACGGTGATCCCGCCGAGCCACCAGAGATCCGCCACGTGCTCATCCCAGGCGAGCAGGAAACAAGATGCCGCCAGCAAGCCTGATTGAGCTATGAAAAACTGTCGCACTCCCTGGACCTGGCGCGTGCCTACAATCGCGAAAGCACAGATCAGAATAAGGCCGGCGCACAACGCGTTCAGCGATTCGCCAATTGGCAGGTGCATACGTTAACAGCCTCCAATCAAATCACGTCGCCACAAAAATACTGACAATCATGGCCGCAACCGAAGCGATAAAAGCGGCGCCCAAGAACTCACTGATTCGGAACAGTCGCAATTTCGAAAGCGAAGTCTCGATCATCACCAAAACCGTCGCAAAAATTAGAATCTTCAGGAGAATCCAGGGAATTGCGACCATCACCTGCACAACATGCTCTCCAGTCGCCAGTCCCCACGGAGCCAAAAGAACGTTGAGAAAGACGCACGCCAGAACGAGAAACTTCATTTGCCCACCCCACTTCATCAATGCCGCGCCCCGCCCGGAAAACTCCAAGCCTTTCGACTCGTCGATCATGGCCAGTTCAAAATGACCGCTGGGATTATCGACGGGAATGCGGCCCCCTTCGGCAAGGATCAGCATGAGAAAAGCGACGAGCAGCAAAACATGTGCGGGCGAAAAAAATGCCGCCGCACTCGCAACCCACTTTTGCTGCACGATATACGGAATCGTTGATTGGGCGACGAAAGAGACCGTGAAGAACACAATCATAAAAACCGGCTCGGCCAGAAATCCCACCATGCGCGTCCGGCTCGCTCCCATCGGGCCGTACGGATTGCCCGTGTCCACCGCCGCGAGCGCGGCGAAGAAGCCTGCTAGCGCGAGGAAAAATCCCGCAGCCAGCATGTCCCCCATGAACGCGAAAGCGAGAGGGTAGTCCGTGAGAACGGGGATTAACACGGCCACAAATACGGGTGTAATGAAAACCAAGTACGGCGTGATGCGAAAGATCCAGGTTGTTTCCGAGGAAACGACTTCATCTTTGTGGAAGAGCTTCCAAAGATCGCGGTACGGCTGGAAGATGCTGGGTCCGCGTTTACTCTGAACGATCTCCTTCAAGCGCGACAGTACGCCCGAATAGAGCGGAGCAAAAACCAGCACAAAGAGGACCTGGATAGCGTTGTACGTGATCGTTTGTCTCAATGGATGGCTCCGTCGAAAGCGTGCCGAGTCGAGGTCGGGGCGATGGCGCCGAACGCATTGTTAGCATGGCGCTCACTTTGTTCAGGACGGTGAATTGCAAACAATTGGAAGTGATGCGAGTGAGCGGCAGCAGACGCTGGGGGGAGACGTTTCAGGAAGCGCCACCTCCTACAGCTCGCTCTCGCTGCTCCCATAGTCACCCTCGGCGGCAGGACGAACCCTGCGCAGAACATTGGGAGGAGTTATCAGCCGTTAAGGAAGTGGCGTTTTATCCCGATGCGTTCGGGGAGGCAAACTCCTTTGCCGCACCCATTCAATCACAACCTCGTTTCTACGGCAAGGCGGTTCGATCCGCCCGTTTCGGATTTTACACGCGGCCCGCATTTCACTTGATCTCTTCGTTCTGAATCTTCCCCTCGGATGTGATTGACATTTCGGGAACGCAAAGTATCATCACCCAGAAGGCCAAGGAGTTCGGCCCTTAACCGCTGTCCTTCTTCTAAGCCGGGACAGATGATGACTCCTGACAAGGGATCCTTGTCGCGGGGTCATGTCCCTGGCAACGATTCCTTCGATGCAACGGAAGATGTCGCAGGGCAGGCATGCCCATGGGCCCGGCGCTGTTCCACCGTTTCTCGACCGGCGCTCACACGCTTGTCGTTAATCCGGATCTGGAGATGATCTGTTGCGGGAATGATTTTGAATCCGCCTAGGGAAAAACACGCAGCGGTGACCAGCGTGACTCGCAAAGCCGGAAAGTTGCAAGACACCGAGGCCATACCGAAGCCCGCGTCGCCTAAACTTCCCAATCATTCTTCCGCGCACAAACTAGAGGCGGCACAAAGGCTAGCCACGGACATCCTTTCTCGTATTGAGAAAGTTCTTCACAATGATCCGGCCGCGATTCTGGGTAAACAACCAGGAATGCTGCCTCGTGAAATCGAGGACATCCAGACGTATTTTCTGCAAAAAATCCAGCACGCCCGCAACACTTTGCGCGAACTCGCCGACTTGCTTCAACTCACATCTGAAAGACTTGACGAATCTGAACGGGTCAGCATGGAATTGATGGTGCTCTTCGTATTGATCGAGAACTATCGACCTGAACGCATCTCGGAATCGGGATGGAAGCCCGCAGAGCAAGTTCAACAAACGCTTCGAGAAAAAGTCGAGTCTCTCGGCCTTGACGTAATCAATATGCGCGAACGGCTAAAGTAGACTTGCGAATGCGGTCACAGAGAGTTGCATTGGTCTCTCGATTCCGGGGCAGCCAGATCCATACGGAACGGCGCTGCCAATTTGATTCCGCCGGAATAGGTGCCGAGCGGAATGTGTCCTCCCCTGTTAAAACGATCGAGCGGTTCGGTCTCCCGCAGTGACCGATACGCGACCACGCCCTACAGGATTTGTGACTGGATTGAACATATGTCTCAATATTCTTACCAGCTACGGGCGAGTGCGGCCCGAAATAAAGTGACCGGCTTCCGGCTATGGAAGGGACAGCGCAAGCTGACAGAGAAGTTGCGCGGACTGCAACCCTGGAAGAGATTTCTTTACTCCTCCATGACGTGCGCGCAGATGTCATTCTAGGTCTCCTAGACAATCCTTGCTTCGATGAGAACCATGTGTGCCTCCTACTCGGTCGCAAGGACCTCTCGACGGCCTTGCTCGAGGAGATCGCGAGCCGCAATCAATGGCAGGCCAGCTATCGTGTGCGCCGCGGCCTTGCTTATCATCCGCACGTGCCAGCCGCCCTTGGCCTCCGGCTTGTTCGCGAGCTCTTTCTCGTTGATCTCGTGCAATTAGCCTTGCTTCCTTCGGGAGCGCCGCCGGTAAAGCATCTGGCGGAGGAGCTTATTCTCGCGCGCCTCCCGCAATTGCCGCCCGCACAGAAGATGATTCTCGCCCGGCGCGGTTCGGCGCGAATTACAGGAGCGCTTCTGGCCGACGGACAGCCCGAGATTGTTTCCATCGTTCTCGAAAGCCCGTTCCTAAACGAAGGACAGGTCCTGAGAGCGCTTTCAAAGATCACAGTGCCCGCTCGCGTCGTGGCGGCCGTCGCCGAAAGCGGACGCTGGTCGCAGCATTACAGCGTGCGATTAGCTCTCATCCGCAACCCACAGGCCCCTCTCGCGCGCGTTCTTTCCTTTTTGCCGAGCATTTCGACTGCCGACTTGCGAATATTGGCCGAATCTACTTCTATCCCCGCCAATGTGCGGCCGCACATTCGGCGGGAGCTAGCCAATCACATGCAGAGTGGCGCCGGTCCGGTGAGAAGACGTTCAAATCCCCGAAGTTGATCCCACTTCTCAGGCGGGCGTTCATCCTTTGTGGTCGAGAATGGAGCGATTCTGGTATTTGCGTCCAGACACGGCACATCTTGTTGCAGAAAGACCGAAGCGTCGCCGAAGGGAAAGGCACTTGAACAGGCTCCGTTTTGCCTGCGTGGGCGCGGCGCAAGCCCGGGCCACAAATTTCGAGCGCAGGAGAATCGCGTCTGAGCGGAACATTTTAGCCTATAACGGTGTGACGCGCGGCTTTGGGTGGTCCGTTCTCGAATTCACAGTTAGAGTCAAATATCTGACGATACAAGTCTTCGCCATAACTGGTCTCCAACGGCTCGCCTTCGAGTAGCTTGAAGGTCCGCGCCCCGTCGGCTTGTCTTTCCGCGCGCAAGAAAAGCACGTCCTCACTCCCTCTGTCGAAGAAACCACGTGCGAATTCGTACAGATGGGTGACGTAGTAGATCTTGACGCGCTTCTCCAACAAGGCACAGACGATCTGTTTCGCGATCTCCGACCCCTCCCGCTCGTTCGTTGCGGCAAACGATTCGTTGAAGAGCAGCATCGAGTTCGGCGCGATGTGATCAGCGACTTCGCTCATTCGGGAGAGTTCCTCGTCGAATTTCCCGCTCTTCATCGTCGCATCCTCTTCCCGCTTGTAATGAGTGAACAAGGCAGGGCAGAGTTCGGCCTCGAAGGCCTCGGCCCCGACGAACATACCGCATTGCATCATTAGCTGCGCCAGGCCGATGCCGCGTAGAAAAGTCGATTTTCCGCCTTGATTGGCGCCCGTGATGATTATTAGGCTCTTGCGGTCCGCGTCGGCTGCATTGCCAACTACGCGGCGCTCCGTGTGAAGCGACAGACACACGTCATATAACTCGCTGAAGTGCTGAATCCGCTCACCGGCGGACGCCGGTATGGGAAAACATACCGGCTCTCCCTTGGTCGCCAGCCGGCTGTGGAGATTCAGACAGCCCACGTAGAAGGCCAGCTCCGTTCGCAGCGTCTTGAAGAAGCTCAAGACGTGATCCGCAGATTCAGCGAGCGCAACCGCAACCCGGCTGATTCCCCGGGTACGCATGTTCGATACGATCCTCGCTCCCGCCTCGTCGCGCTCGTGGAGATGAAACGTGTAAGCAGGGGGCCCTTTGCTCAGAATTCGTTCAAACCATTTCTGCTTTTTCCCCGGCACCTTGCGCAGCACGAAGTCAGCACTTTCGTTACAGCTCCCCAACTCGGCACTTAGCAAGACGCCCTTCCGGAACTTCGATACAGTCAGATGGTCCTGGATGCTGGCTAAGTACTCGTCACCCAGCTCCTTCCTCAGCATGGCGAACAGCGTCGTGAAGCCGTCCGACTTAAACCGACCAGCGTGCGCTTCGGCGATACCTCTCAGTCTTCTGAGCGCAGCAACAAGCATCTCCAGCAAGTCCGTCGAACTGTACAGAAGTGACGATGGGTAGCGGCTGGTTATTCCCCAACCGTGCTTTCTGGTTCTTTCGATCGTCTCAAGCGCGAGATTATACAGTGCCGCGATCACCGTCGGAGTCTGCAAGCAGTCCTTCAGGATCTCCTGCCGATAGAGGATCGTGGCCACGTCGTTCCGCAGCCCAGAGAGAAGCGCCTTCCGCGCCACCGCGAGCAGAAACTCATCATTGCCTGCCATCGCGTGCAGCAGCGTGTCCAACTCGAGGTCCTGGATCAGCGCTCGCTCATAAGGCGGCAATTCCTGTCGCCAATCGACATCTCGATCGCGGTGGAGCATGTGGCGCGGCATTTGATCTACGTAGAAATCCCGATCCCGATACATCAACCGAGCTCTCATGCCTTGATGCGCTCCTTCAGCCAGTCATACGTCACGCGATGCTTCTCGGCGATCGCAAGCGCATATGCCAGGCCGTCCGCTGGCCGTCGCTCCAATTTGTAGGTTCGAACCGCCGGATTGTTCGGAACGACCGTGCTCACGACGCTGACTGTTTTTTCATTGAATGACGCCAGTTCATCTAGAAACGTGACCCAGACGCACAGCAGATCCAAGGCAGAAATTTTCGCCATTACCTTCTTGCTCAGAAAGATGGC